>JAAUXU010127103.1_pt1 | contig 18902 bp, 18 predicted proteins | sample 7278151 | NCBI WGS metagenome assembly JAAUXU01 (sample SAMN14350113, study PRJNA611818) | marine sediment metagenome | isolation source: surface marine sediment (1.8m) | place: French Polynesia: Moorea | collected 2018-08 | reverse complement strand
CTGACTCGTGTTGATACCAATGTACTGACTCGTGTTGATACCAATGTACTGACTCGTGTTGATACCAATGTACTGACTCGTGTTGATACCAATGAACTGACACATGCTGATATCAATACGCTAATGACACGAGTTGATACCAGAGGCACCAGCGTGTTGATATCAACGCACCAACTTGTGTTGATACCAAAGCCCTGTGTCTCATCCCAGCTACTCTTGTCCACAGGGAAACCAGGAATCCTCCAGGATCCCGGGGATTTTTCGGGCATGTCGGATCGCGCGTTGTTCGACCGAATAGAGAGAAAAGTGCATTCGGTCCAGAAAGCAACTGATGTTTGTGGCATCGGACACACCCTGTAGAGTGCGAATTGGTCCACCGTGTGCAGACGGAACTGCTCCACCCTGTACGCGTTTTGCTCGCCCCCCAACTCAAGATGCGCTGCTTTGCTTGGCTGTCGATATCTGGTGTTACACAAGCTGATTTCTCTCTGTCACTCCTGTGTTTACTGCCTGCCCTGCCCGTCTGAGCGGGCGGGCGGCATCGACAAAGGCGCAGGCGTAGGATGAGACTCAAGTTCAACTTTCGCAATAGGAATTTGCATTTTTCCCTCTTCCTCTGGCTGCCGCCTACGCCTACGAAGAGGGCCAAGGCTGCAAAAATTAACTGTTCTGAGCCCCGCTAATTGCGCCCCAAATCACAGAGTGTCGATAGCAGCGAATAAATCCTCGGGCAATCATCATTATCGAGCTTGAGACGTGCAAATTTGCATGCGGAGGGCACGAAAAGCTTGGGTTCTGGTGTTGCACCTGAAACGAGTCCAGTGACGGACCGACGGTGCAGACATCAACAGTGTCAGGCAGGTGGGCCTCACTTTGAGGGCCCGAGGCCTCATCTTGGGCATGATGGGGAGGAAACTTTTGAGACATTTGAGACGTGACCCCGCACGTGTGGGCCGAGAAGACGACTGACGCCAACGTCTGCGACGTCGACAAAGAGTCCGGCGCCAGCCAGGAACACGACCCGTACGCACGTGTCAAGCGGAGGGAGCTTTTTTGACCTTCTCCTCATGCCAGAGTGTTGTTGAAGAGAATTGTGACAGATCTGGTCAGAGGTTTTCCCTCCACTTGTCAAGAGCCCACACAAAAAGGCCTGTCAGAGATTATAAGTGGAGAAGGGTGGCAATGAGGCCTCTAATTAGGCCTACATCAGTGCCGGCTCTCCTAGACTGTACTAGGCCAGTCAGTCAGGACAGGATTTTTCACATGTTTCGACACCCTCTTTTTGCCTCATCTCAGACTCGAGGGGGTCCAGAGTCCACTGGGGCGTCATTTCTGGCTCACACTGTATGTCCTGGGTAGAACAGCGTGGGTCGATGAGTTTTGCCTCCTCCATTTACAAGGTGCAGCAGCAAAAGTCGTTCAAAGCCTACTGACGCTTTTTTTTTTAGGTTCACACTGTACCTGATTGGTGGACGAGTGGAGTAGTTTCTTTTGCTCTCCTTCCCGCTCCCCAACGGGGCAGTCAGGGTTGTTTTTTTGCCCCAGGAGGAAGTGTTGCCTTATTCTTGGCTCATACTGCACGGCTTTTTTTATCCATCGATTAGTCCTGAGCGTCCGCTACATTCATAGACTGCTTGCGTCTCCGGAACCAAGATTGATCATTGGTGGCAGCGCCCAACCGCACCTGTCTCTCTCCGGGTTCCCCAGATGCCTGGCGTGCCTCATTTCTTCTGACGCCGTCGAACCCCTCGGCTGAGTGAAAGTGTTTTGACAGAAAAGAAAAGTCGGAGCCCCCCCCAAAACACACACACACACACACACACTCCACATGCGGTAAAACACTGAGAGAAACTCCAGCAAAAAAGACTTCTTCTTTGGGCCTCACAGGGTTGCCTGAAGATTGCATGTGGTTGACCCATTGGTGGAAAAGAGCTTCAAGTCGGCCCGGAGGCCCGGCCCCTAGGCCTGCCCGTCTGGACGATGCCTTCAGGCCCATCTTTTAAGTGTCGCAAATGAGGAAAATGACGTCTGAGGCTCAATGAATTTAATTTGGCCGGGCAAAGACAGAGAGAGAGAGAGAGAGTTTTTTTTCGCAAGGTGAAAGTGACCCCTTCCTCACATAAAAAAGAGGATTTTAGTCACTTTCATTTTCTTCGAAGAAAAAAGAATCTTTTCTTTTTGTGGGTCAGGAAAGCTAATCATCATCTTGAACCCAAGACAGTGATTTGGCAGAAAAGAGTGGATTTGGACAATGTTTGCACAATTTCAACGTTTAATGCCAACTTTCACTTTCCCAAAGTATCATTTCGCACACTGGTCTCTTATTTAGACATCAGGTGCGCTGAAAATGTGTCTTTTTTGCCTGGTTTCTAATGTTACCTCTTTTTTTTCGCATATTGCAGTTGTGCTGCTGCAGCTGCTGCTGCTGCTGCTGCTGCTGCTGCTGCCTATTGCACATTCTGAACCAACCACTGAACTTCTTCTGGGTGCGATGAAATTTTCACCCGTGAACAAAAGATACAATCAGAATCCAAGGAACTTTTGAAATTCGAGAGTTTCACTCACTGACCTTTTTTTAAGATATGTCAACACTTCACAAGCGTGCGGAACTGCGCGCGCACGTTGTAGCCGGACAGACAGACAGAAGGAGCAGCAAACAAACAAACAAATAACTTCATCTGAGCAAAACATTCCGGCTGCATATTTTATTTTCTCTATGAGCAGTCAAAGAACAAAACCAAACAGAAAAAAAAATGGGCATCCTTGCACTAACCCAAATTGCTACCTGTCCTGGCCAATTACAGGTGGGAAAGAAGCAGACAAAAGTCAGCTCGTTTCATGATCTTCTCGGGGCTGCCCAAATAACAATCTGGAGCACCCAAAAATCCTGCCGGAGATGCCATCATCACATCAGGGGAGAGAAAAGACCCCCAATCTCCAGACACCTCGACTTGGTTGTTTGGGTCACTCACTTTGGGGCAGTTTATGACTGTTTCCCCCGGTGGACGGAACACGAAATGGGCATGCTCAAAAATACCGGCTCCTCTGTCTCGTTCCCTCCCCGAGGAATTCACTTCTTCCATCCATTGTTGTCCTGCGTCCACAAAAAAGACAGAGAGAAAAAGTCCACTTTGTCCATAATTGCACGCACAAGGTGGGTATCGAGTGATTCTGTTTGTCAGGCAGGCCTATTCAGGCCCAAGCAGGCCGCAGAAAAGTCGCGGACAGCGTTGCGAAATGCCATCTCTGCCTGCGCAAATATTGTGAAAATTGTGGGCTCAGTCAACCGATGCCGTCACACTTTTTTCACGTAAAATGCAGCAGCAGAAAAGGAGACGCGAGCAAAGCCAGCGCCTCTTCCATGGTCTTGACGCTGTGGAATTCGGCAGCAGCAACTTTGTTATTATGGTGAGCAACAAGTGTGTCAGTCACACCGACGACGACGACGACGACGACGACGACGACGACGACGACGACAGCAGCACCGAGGGGGGGAAAGTCACCCCCAACCACCCTGGGGGTGTAATTGAATTCGGACCCCCCAAACTTTCCTCCCCACAATGGGCATGTTCACACATCCGTTTTGAGCACAAACTCTCGCTCATTGTAACGGCTCGAGTGTCATTAATCTTGCCTGTGCGAAACCAGGAAATTAAGGGGAAGTGAGCGAGACAAAGATCTCTCCACATTCGGTATTGTACGTATAGACTCGGATATACACTCTGTGCAGTGCTGCTCACGCTGTGCTGCACTGTAAATACTGTGCAGGGCGACGCATACTGCATTCGCTGAGAATACTGTGCGGTGCTGTGCACAGTGCGTGCACACGCTGGGCTGCACGGTAAATACTGTGCAGTTCAGTGCATACTGCACTGCGCCTACCATCCAGCACTGGATGCACATGCTGTGTGTAGTGCAGTGCTAAATGAACATACTGAATATACTGTGCACCAACAGTGGCGCCACACGATTTTAATCAGACATGTTGGTAAATTGGTTATGCAGTGGAACGCACTTAATAGAGACACGCTTTTTGGAGACTTTGGCTTATTAGAGACAAAACACCAGGTACAAAAAATTACTACATAAATTATAGCGCTTATTAGGGACACGACACCGATAATAGAGACAGAAACTGCCCGCAAAGCGTTACAAAAGTAGCTGGTCTTTACTTCTTTTCATACGCAAACTCACCCTGTGCCAAGAGGGTCTGAGGACTTCTCCTGGTTTTGCACCCTCCAACAAAAGTTGCAGCAAAGTCTGAGTCACAACGTCACACAAATGTCCTCTCGACCACTTTTTCTGTGTAATTGCTGATGAAATAAAGATGTCTTTTGCCAATTTCCACCTTTTTCTGTCTGTCTGACAATGTTTTTTTTTGTTAACTCGGTTATTTGAGACAAAACTCGCAGTCCCAAAGTGTCTCTGTTAAGCGTGTTCCACTGTACACTAACATTGACGGCTGCCCTATGGAGAGTGTTTGTGTGTCGTATTTCATCAACAGAGTATATACGGCAGATTCTTATTCCTGCAATGTCGCTCCTGGCCAAATTGGTCCGTCGGAAAATGAGAATGACAACTTCGACGTAGGTATACAAAATGCTTCTTGCACTTAGCAGCAAAAATGGGATTGTCTTTAGCCAAAAGTGTATAAATTGAAGCCCAACAACTCTAACATTGCCGCGAAACAGTGCTGGGTGGACTCGAATGAACACACTTGAGTCGAACTCAAGTCCATAGTGACAGAGGAAGCTCCTGCTCTCGTGGATCTTGGAGATGTAGAGGGAGCGCATAAACTATTGGTCATAGGAATATAAAGTTTATCTCCATCATTGATGCCAAGGCAGCTGCCCAAAGATAGAGGGGCAACTTTTTTACAGGGGCCTCGGCTTACTTTAAGGGGTTCTCGAGCAAAGTGCAGATAGTTCTTAGTGCTTTAGCTCAAATGTTGTGAATGATCAGGTCAGGCTGCTACTACTGCATCATGTTTGTGATGTAGGAGTTGGTCCAACCCTGGAGGTGCTGGCAACACCTTGGTGCACACGCAGAAGCCAGAGGGCAGCTTATAGCTGACCTCGTCTTCAAAGTAGCATCCCCCATCATCTCCGGCAGGGCTGACTGCACCAGGTCCGCCACAGTGAGCCCAGAGGAAGAGATGCACACTTGTGACAGCAGTCTTGACGTCTCGCTAGTGCAGTAGATACTGCACTGTACGTCAATGCATGCCCGCTGTGCTGTTCAGCGCAGTACAGTGGATGCTGGATCGGATGTACTGAACACAAAGCTGCGGAAATTGCTGATACGTGCACAGAATTGCCACACTTGACGGCCAAGAAAAATCTTTTCGCTGCGCAAACAACTTTATGGCGCTTTTCTTCTTTTTTGCACGGAAGGAGAAGCCTCGAGAGACACACCTTTGTTGCGGGTTTTTTGCACGGCTACGAGAAATCTCGCGGGATCGTGAGGTCCGGGCTCAGCGGCATTAAAACTGGCTTCAGTGGGAGGGGCGGGTGACAGGGTCACCCCTCCCCCCTGGGGCTGGGGGTGGCGATCGGGGCGGGGTCACCAGACTCCACGCCCAAGAAAGGGTTGCGGAGACACGATGTCGACACGAGGATATTCAACAAATGTGGGCTCAGTCCCATTTGCATTCACAACAAGAGCGTGTTGCACACGTGCAACTCCGCGGCTGGCGACGACCACTTGTTGGTGTTACCTTGCACAACGCGTTCTTCCTCCTCCTGCCCCTGCCGCCGAACGTCATGACGACCCCCTCCTCCTCCATGTTGTTCAGACACCACTGCTACACGAACAACAGCAACATGATCGTGACCCTCGAATGCCAAGAGTCAAACGCACACTGCCAAATGCGGGAAGGGCGACGAGGAGGCGGTGGACGACGGCGACGACGACGAGGAGGAGGAGGAGGAGGAGGAGGAGGGCGGGAGGCGCGCACTCACGTACGCACGCACGCACGCACGCACGATCACACATGTGGCGCACACATGCTGGCATCTAGTGGACGGAAGGAATGGGTGGCAGCAATGGAGGTTGCGTGACCGGCCTGGGGGGCTGTTGCGGCCGCAGGAGGCCGTCGGGTTTCAATGCGATCCCCGAAATGCTACTGAAAAGAATTACCGTAAATGCTGTTTAATCCGCTATGGTCGACTCTTTTTATAATCCTTGGATGGATGGCGGATTTTTTGCGGCCAGCGGATTATTCGAGGTTGGCGGATTATTCGACATTGGAGGATTATTGGAGGCTGGCGCATTATTCGAGGCTGGACACAGATGCCAGGGACGTGGCCGGTTTCAAGCATCCCGTATAGTCTGGCTCAGTGGTAGAGTGCAGGGTTGCCACTCTGTGACCCTGCCGTCCAGTCTGGCTCCCACTTGCATGACTTGGCAAAGGTCAAACTGCTAGGAGATGGCCAATTGTTGGAGGTTGGCGGGTTGCTCTTCAGCCCTATGGAGAGGAAGGAGGGGTGGGGGTCGGACTTTTAAAGGCTGAGAGTATCTACAGAGTACATAAGCTATATGCTTCTTCCAATGATGTTGCTTCTGGCCACATTGGTCTGCCGGAGAATGAGCCACAACAACAATGTAAAGCTAGTGACAACTTCAAAGCAAGAATACAAAATGTTTGCACTTCGCAGTTAAAATGGGATGTTTTTGCCCAAAAGTGTATTGATGGAAACTAAAAAACTCCAAAATTAAAGGCTGCAGCGACGCAGGAATGCTGTGAGTGCCGGTTGGGGGGAGGGGATCGAGTTAAAAAAAATATGGACTCGAGTTAAACAAATATGGACTGGAGCCGCTGCTGACTAAAATGCAACCTAAGGTGGAATCGATGGTCATTGCAGTGGATTCTCGATATAACACTATTCCTGGTCAGCCAATATCGGCTCTTCGTCACTTTGTGCCGACGGAGTTGCTGCTTGTGCATTTTGTTTTTACTTCTTATACAGATAATTCGTCATGTCGAGAATCAACTGTAAAGCTAGTGAAAAATTTGACAGTTTCTTGTGGTAGTCACAATGGCAAATGGGTTAAGGCATTTTTGCATTTGCCTTTTATTAGAATCAATCCATCAAACAATTCTGTCCCATCCCTGGCGTCTGTTATCTCTGCCATCCTAATCCTCGATGCGCGTCTTCACCGTGGATAAAAAAGTAGCTGGGTGTTGCCAGATTGTCCCAGTCCGGATGGACTTTCACTTCACCGAGGTCCAATCCTACTGCAGCCCCGCGCACCCGGCGCCCTGAGCCCCGGATTGCATTGTGCACTTGAAAACAGCTTTTCATAGCGTTCTTTGCCGCCCACACGGTCCTCGCTTGGGAGTGCTTCATACGCCCGGCGACTCAAGCGTCCCATTGAAGTGAATACGGAAATGGGACCTGAGCAAGTAGGCCGACAGACTCAACGTCGTCGAGGCCAGGATCTTGAAGACGTCACTCATCCAAAATGAGCGGCTTTGTGCTCCCCAATTACGTGAGATTCAGCTTCCACGTAGTTGAAGTTGACGATCTTGAAGTCGACGTACTTGTTCTGGTCCAAATTGACTACTTCTACGCGTTGTCAGCTCAATTATGGTTATGGTAAAAAATCGATCATACCCTTAATACTGTGTCATGAGGGCTCATTTACGAACAGTGGATTCTCGATACAACGATATAGAATTTTACCGTGACACCGAAAATCGTTGTTGTGACGGGTAAAAGACAGAACATAAACAGCGATTCGGTCACCAGCAGAAAGAGAATGAGCTCATTTCCAGTCAGGAAATGTCGTTATATTCAGAATTCGCTGTATTGACAGAAGAAGAACAGTCGAAATTCCATTTAGAGCTGCCTCAAGTTGTAATCATAGCTTGACCGAGTCACCCGTGAATCAGCCTCCTACACGCAGAGGTTGATGCCGTGGGACATGAACAAGTTGGCGGTCACCATGAGGTTGTCCGCGGGCAACCTCAGTCAGTGTGGTCAGGTGATCCGGTGCGTGTGGCACAGGCATCGTCCACAAGTAGTGGCTTCACCACCATTCATGCATCAGAGATCCATGCCAACTCAAGTCACGTGAGCTGCGCAGTGGTCAACAAGTCCGCAGCTGGGAGAGACAACAAAGCCGTTGGCCTTTGTGAAGGACAACCTCAGACGTGCAGACAGGGTGTTTCATAAGCTGAACCAAACATTATAGAGGTGCTCACAACTTTGCATGGAAACAGGGTGGGCAAGGAACGCCAACAAAGTCACTTCAAGCTGCATCTCAGCTGTCACTGAATATGTTCTTGTCCAGAGCCCATGTTAAAGGCAACTGAGGGAAATTTGAACTGTGATATAAGTACATACATATGCCAATGCAGACTTTTCCACAATGCTGCTACTTCCCGCAGAACAGCCATTTCCAGAATATAATCTTTAAAATTGTACTTTGCATTAAAGGCTTCTTGTAGTCAACTTTATATCAGTTGTTGAGCTTTCGAGCTAATGTGCAGCAAATCTTGGCGTCAATCAATAAGGCTACATTTTGCAAAACAGGCCGAAAAGGGGGAAAACTGGGCCTGAAACACACAGGAGCAATGACAGCCACTCCAAGCCTGTCGAAATTTGTCCTGTGTCGAAAGCTCATAATAACTATCATTTACCGCCTTTAAAATGAGTCCTGGTCAAGGAGAGTTCGTTCACGGGCAGCTGTGGGCCAGCTAGCAACATTGTTCCTGTCATATGATGACCGGGTGTTTCACAGACAAGTCAAGGCCTAAGAAGAGTGTCCCAACTGTGTGAGCAAAGGTAGCAGAACTGCCAACCACTTTATATGTCCACACCTAAGATGCACAGGGTGGCGCAGACAAGTCTCCACAAAGAGCACTAGAGTGCTCCAACTGCTAAGCCCAAGATTGCATTTGGACCTGGTGTAAAGTTGTGGAGTTGAACTGTTGCACTGCGTCCAGCCTCGTTTGGGACACCCTGTACGTGCAGGAACATGGGAGGAAAAAGAGGGGAAAAAATCGAGCGCTGTTCCTGCGCCTGCGCGTACGAATTCGTGTGCGTCCGAGTCATTTGTCCTCAATACACCGGTCTGCGACAGATGCAAGAGAAAAAGAGACATCTGCCTTCCCTCGAAATATCTGTCAATTTATTTGCCTCTGAGCGAGAAGCCCAAGTCCAAAAATAAGTTTCTTGCAGTGTGACGTAGGTGATATAACTTAGAATAGTCTACCTATACAGTGAAAGTTTATAAAATTCTGCACGTGGTATGTATGTTTGTGCGTTTATGTACACATGTGTTCATCAAGACTTGGCACAGTATGCGTAGTTGCACCCGAGTGATGGACTTTTGAAGTAGTAGATGTAGAATGTGTCCCCGTTGGTGTCGTAGCAAGTCTCGACCTGTTCACACAAGTAGAAGGTCGTGTTACGCACAGAGAGAAGCTTTAATGATACGAGTAAAGATTTCAGAACATAGAGACGATATCGCCAACTTTTTCATTTCCCTGTCTCTTGGGAACTAGGACCAACTTGCTTTACCCAAAGCCCTAAATTGCCTAACCCTTAAAAAACATATCCCCTATCAATAATACCATATCCCCTAAGTACCCTCGGCCTTAGTTACCTTGAAATGCAACTAGCTGAACCCCTAGCTACCCTAACCCCTTGAAGGGGCCAACCCCCAAATAGCCTGATTTCTGAATAGCGTGACCCCTAAATAGTTCGACCCCCAAACACCTGAACCGTGAATGCCCCAACCGGTAACTAACCTAACCCCTAACAAAACTAACTCCCTAAGTGACCGAACCCCAAACTAAACTACCCCCAACCGTGTCACTCATAATTAGCCTATACTCTGAGTAACCAAAGGTAGTTTAGGAGTTTCTAGTCCCTGTTCTCTAGTGAACAATTCCCATGTAGCTATGGACCAGTCCGGAATACTGGAGACTGATTTGAACAGCTTCTTGGCTGACTCTTCGATGTAAAACCTTTGAAGGAACTTCTTTAAGAATATCTGCGACGGATATGAGATATTCTATGAGACCTATGAAAACGATGCAGACTTTAACGTAAGCTTGCAAAAGAAAAACAAGGCCTCAGAAATGAGCTTGCGTCATCACTGGTCCTCTGTTTCCTGACCTGGGTGTCGAAGGAGTGGTCGCAGGTCCCATCCTCCCACTGGAAGCAGATTGTCTTGTTCACCACACCCTCGTTTGGCGTCGGGTGCTCCCCCCCGTACAGCCACGCAGTCTTGCTCGTGCCGCAGACCTGGATCATGACGCTGCTGTACTACTTAGGGAGAGACACGAAGAGTGTAAATACTTTTTTGCTTCCGTCCGACCCCGGTGCCTCCGTGGGTAAGTACGTCCCGGCCGGTTCCACGAACCTGTACCAGCCGTTCGAAAGGCCTTTGCTGTTGTCGCAGTGGAACCCGGGGTCTGGGCTGTCCGAGATACGGCGCCAGGGCTCGCTCAGCACGGCGTATGAGGCGCAGACTAACAACAAGAATGACATGGAGCTCAAGTACAACTATCCAGAGTGCAACGTCAGCAACACGTACACGAGCCGTCGCGAATGAAGAAGGGCCCGTTCTCTCCCGGGGTCAGAGTGCCGGTGGAGTTGGCACTGGTGGCCACGACTATACCGAGCACGACGGCCATGAGGACGGTGCCAACCATCATGGTGGCGAACATGGCGCACAGCGCCTTGTTGTGCATCGCCCTCCGCCTCTGCTCCTTTTCCTCCTTGGTCTCCTCGTCCTCTTGGATCAGCTCCTCCACGGGAGTCTCACGAGCGCGCTTGATGTTCGTGAAGCTCTCCTTGAGGCGGCTGCCGATGCTGGCTGCAAAATGGAGTAGTAGCTCTGTCACAACTCTGGATTCACTACATAAAGTACACACTGTACGTACAGTGCACTAAAATGTTTGGCTGCACTTCTATTGTCGTGTAGTGTGTAATAGGGTCACAATGCTCACCCTGACCCAAGATTTTGCCCCTGGACTACATGACGACACAAAGAGCAGAAGGGTGGGAAGCCTCAGAGCCACGCTCAGGGACGCAGAAATAACACAGAGCACAAAGTAAAAGGTCAGACAGTTAATTTCTTCAAATTTCCTTATACTCTAGCTTTAACAAAAAAGTTCTTCAAATTTTCCAATTTTCGCACTGGAGTGGGAATGTCTTACTACATCTTTCCTTCAGTTTCTTCTTTTATTGTCAGTGAAAAATTTTCTGAGTACATTGTGTGATGCATTAAAAATTTCCCTTCTGTCACTCAGACCATATTTCTTTGCATGGTCTCAGCTTAAAAAGTTCAAAGTTTTTTTTGCAAAATATCAGAGAATGAGCGTTGAAATTGTCACTTTCGCTCCAAACCGCCAATGGAGTTCATTCTAGTCTTAATCAGCTGATTTGGTTCCAGATCCAAAGCGTTTGCTCTTGCTCAAATTTGCATTGAGTGCGTCATTGGCATCTATACGAATGGAGCAGCCTCAGCAATGGGATGCACGGCTTCATCTACAGCCTCAACTACTGGTTACATGGCTTCACTCACCGGTCATACAGTCTCAGCTATTGGTCATACAACCTCAGCTAATAGTCATATAACCTCAGCTACCGGTCACATGGCCTCAATGACCAATCACACGGCCTCGGCCATCAGTGGTTCGGTCAAGTGACCAATTTGGAGTGCAGTTGCTGCGCAGTTAGCCAATGTGCAGCAAATTTTTGAAGCACAACGAGTCAAATCGGTGCACGAGAAGTCGAGTTGGGCAGAAGTACCTGAATTGGCGCACAAATAACAAATTTAGTGCACTCCATCGGTCAATTTGAGACAAGTGATTTCCGCACCCTGAGAAAAACTTACCAGCTGGCATCACTAGTAAGTTTGTCTCAAAGTGGGAACCTCGTGACGATTTGGTTCGACCTCAATTGAATCCTTATTCATTCTTACTGAGCAATTCTTAAAGTTCAAAGTGTATTCAGTGGAAGAGACGAAAAAAACACTACAGAAGAATGACTTTTTGCCTTGCATACATATTCATCCTCCTCTTTACATCAACGTTCCGAAATATGGTCAAAATATCACCAATTTTGCTCAGTGTGACACGTCCCTATATTTACACACCTCCTACGCATTGTAGAGTCAAAGGTAGGAGACGTGCGGTCCATGCTTTTTTCTTTTAAGCACACACACTGTGGGACAACAGTCGATAACCTTTGTGTGAGGTGCACGCTGAAGAGTTTCATAAATAATTTAGACACATTTGAAGATGGTGACGGTGGCGGGAGGACCCGTAATTTTCAACTAGAGTCCCCACCGGGGAAGCTCCACTGTGGGCCTGGAGTGGAAGCTGGTTGTGGGCCTACATGGGGAGGGAGGCAGCATCTGAGTCTCTCCTAAGGCCCCGTCCGTTATTGGCGGGAAGGATTGGGGTCCCATCACCCTCAACACCCACCCCATATGGAGGAGACTCAACAGAGGATGCCTTTGATTGGACACCCGAACGCAGGCGTGACTGGCGAACGTGTTCTTGCTCGCGTCCTACTACACATGGGGTCCAGTTCCTTTCAAACAGCTGGTGAGGAAACACTGACAGTCATGTTATGCACTCACTTATAAGGATACGAATGCACCACGTTAAATATAACAAGCAAATTGGACTATTGTACTTCTGGAAAGAAGTCGTCGGACGCTCTGGTTTGGTAGGAAAACTTCTGCAACATAACACAAAGCCAACTTTTACAAGTGAATTAATTGCATGTGTAGCAAAACAAGAAAAATGAGCAACAAAAGTTGCCAGATTTGGCGCAATTCGGCCCAAAAGTGATGTTTCTCCCAGCTTGCTGGACGTGGATGCAACTAACGCTTGTCTCCATTGCTCATTTAGTGCGTCATACAGGTTCCAGAGCTGTAACTCGTGAAAATTTAAAGTGATTCCTATGACGCATGCAATGCACTCCATATAGTCCACAAGTCAAAGTATGACTGACCTGCAAAGTTGATGGGCCTGGCAGTGAAGCTCCGGACGCTTTGTCGGCCGCCCGCCGCGTTGTCGGGGTGTTGGCCCTTGGGGAGGATGATCCACGCCTCGGGAGCAGAAGTCCGGGAGTTCCTCCCGTGAACCAGGTTGACGGAGTCGAAGTCCAGAGACTGCAAGTCGTCTCTCTGATCTCGAGCCATCCTGGCTGGCAGAGATTGATGTTGCTGGAAGCCTTGGAGCTGTTGTTGCTGATGATATTGCTGCTGTTGTTGCTGATGATATTGCTGCTGCTGCTGCTGTTGGATGTGACCGTAGGGAGGTATCATCTCGCCCTGTTGTGCATAGCCTTGAAGTTGATGAAATTGCTGGGGATAGAACTGTCCCAACCCTCGCTGATATTCTGGATCAAACTGCGTGAGTTGTGGATTGATGTGGTCGATGAAGTCAATGGATCTCCTGGTGTTATCGTTGGCGCCGTCATCGACCAAGCTGCCCCCGATGCCGGAGGTGTTGCTGCTGGACCTGCGCCTTGCATCCTTGTTCGTCGTCCTCTTCTGATGTCTTCTTCGTTCGTCACCGTATCCCTCGTCCGCGTCCATGGAGTCGTGATCCTTGTGCTTATCTCTCCTGGACCTCCTGTGCCTCTCCCTGCGACTCTCCGCGTCCACCTCGGCGGACGTGGACCTCCTGGTCCGGGTCTTGTCCCTATCGGATCTGTCAGCTCGTACCTCGCCTGCAGAGGAACTTCTTTTCTTGCCGTCGTCGTCGTCAAAGGCGTCCTTGATCCTGTCCCTGAGCTCTCTCCGGTCCTCCTCGGACTTCCTCGAGGCCGAGAGGAACTCCTTCTCTGTCCTGTCGGGATCCCCCGCGTCGCCCACTTCTCCCGGCAGCCGCACCCTCGGTCTCGACACCTTCCTGTAGTCCACATTGTTGTCGTTGAACGCGGTGGTGGCGTTGCTCTTGCCGAAATCTGGCAACTCCTGCTTGCTGTTCTTCTTGTGCACGTACTGGTTGGCCGTCTCGTCCTTGCTGGTCTTCCCCGGCGGGATCCACGGCAACAAAGCCGGTGTGCTCACCTTCTTCCTCTGCGTGCTCGCCATCCTCACAACATTTTGGCGCTCAACCAGATCAACTTCGTGGCTATCGCGACCTTGGCCTCTGTTCACCGGGCCTCGACTGAGTAAGAGACGCACATTTCGCCCCCCCCCCCCCCCTGCAAGGAAAGCCCAAAAGCCAGGGAAACCCAATAGTGTTTGTGCAGCGCCCGTTGAGCGTCCAATAACAGCAACCGTTGCTATAGTGAAGGACGCGTTTGCAGCCGCGAATCGTTAATGTTCACGCACACTCACAGCTACTCCCTGTCTCGCCGTGGCCCAATGCTCTTCGGGTCCGTGATAGCGGCCGTGTTGTACTTATATATGTATAGATACAACACACACACGCGCGCGCGCACAAACTGTGTCGGCAACAATGCCTCGGACACAACTTTTGCTGACAGGCCAAACCAGGTACGCAACTTATGAATGGTGCATTTATGGCTGTAATAACACTTTACACAAACCGAAAAAACCCTGCAGTCAAGGTCATCTGTCCTTATACGCACACACGACGTCATCTAATATCTTTGTGGTAAGGAAAGAGTCAAACTTGGTGATGACACCGTGGTCATGATCCAGAAGACCCTGGAGACTCTCCTGAGCTGAGTCGTCGGGACTGTCACTAACGGGGACTCGTTTTAAAGAGAAATGAAGTGAAAGCTATTGTGAGCTTTCGACACAGGACAGTTGTCAACAGTTCAACCTTGGAGTGGCCGTCATTGCTCTTGACTTTCAGGCCCAGTTTTCCCCCTTTTCGGCCTGTTTTGCAAAATGTAGCCTTATTGATTGACGCCAAGATTTGCTGCACATTAGCTCGAAAGCTCAACAACTGACATAAAATTGGCTACAAGAAGCCTTTAATGCAAAGAACAATTTTAAAGATTATATTCTGGAAAGGATCATATTTTAGGGACTATCAAAAATAATGAATATTATTACCAAATCTTTCTACCAAAATAAATGAACCAGGTAGGAAAAATGCAAGTGGCAAAATTCATGCAAGTTCCACCAAAAATAATGGTTCATTGAGGATGAAGCAACGAGACTAGCTCAGCTCAGTACCTCAGTATCTAATCCAGTTCAGGTACTCAGTGTGGTGGTGCAATGTGAATAGCACAATGTGTACATGTCCCACTGGGTTAAAAAAAGGCATTTGCAAGCACATCATTGGAATACTTACAAAAATGGGTCAGCACTCCTTCCCAAATGAAGCCAAATTGCTGCCCATTGGACAATGACGAAAACTAGGAAGGCCAAAGAAGGCTCTTAAGGCTTTGCTCCGACAATAGAAAAAACAGTTTTCTGCAATGATTCTTGCTCTCTGTTATATTAGTTCAATTTTTATTGATCTGTGAGAAGTTTTTAGCATAATTCCACCTCATTAAGATCAAAATACACATGTAACAAAATAATGTTGTTAGATTTAGTGCTGAATTGAATAATTTGATTGTGAATAATTATTTTTGGTCACCAATACTTTTTTTTTTTAGGAAAAAATGCACTTTTATTTGTCAAACTGATAAATGGTAGCCAGCCTTCTGGAAAAGGCTGTTCTGTGGGAAGTAGCAGCATTGTGGAAAAGTCTGCATTGGCATCTGTATGTTCTTATATCACAGTTCAAATTTCCCTCAGTTGCCTTTAAGATGAGCTCTGGACAAGAACATATTCAGTGACAGCTGAGATGCAGCTTGAAGTGACTTTGTTGGTGTGCCTTTCCCAGCCTGTTCTAATGCCAAGTTGTTGGCAGCTCTATGTTTGATTTGGCACCTTATTCAGATTTATCCAGCAGATTGTACAGCATACGTACATCCCTTATGAATTTTTTTAGCTGCCCTGCAACGTTTGGTTAAGTAGTTGGGATACTCTAGACCTTGTCCACCTCTGTCTTGGATTGGCCGTGCGCCGAAGAGCAGCTGATCAGCAGAGTCATCCACAGGAACATCGCCTTGAAGGTGACAACGCTCCACAATGGCAACCCCCATTAGTGCGCCAGCGAGAGAGTCGGCAAGGTTCGCTTGTCACAACCCTTAAAAAAAGAGGAGAAGAAGAAAAGCACACATAATACATAATAATCATCTTAGTTTTTACCTGCGCAGACGTCCCTGAACCTTGAGAAAGAGGACAAATGGTTTTGTAGCCAAGGTTGCCACTTAGAGTCGACGAATGGACGGTCGTTGTGACAAAATCCTACCCGCAAATATCGCTCATCATGCACAAACAACCGCGCTAAAGCTTTTGGCAATGACAGCGACTCTTTTGCAGCGATCCTTTTTGAGCGTGCCCAAGAACTTCTTGTTTTGGGCAACCCCACCAGAGAGAGGCGGGACGACGACGACGACGACGACGACGATGACGACGGCGGCGGCGGCGGCGGCCGCTGCTACGAGCACGTACGCGCCAAAGAAAGCACCGGAAGGAAGGTGGACACGTGGCTTTCCTCCGTTAGATGACTTTATTAGGCAATAGATAGCAATAAATAAGCAACTAACGAATAGTGACATGCTTCCAAAACTTCATAGTCAACAAATGAGCACAATGGCACCTGCTAAATCCTCACTTAAAAGCCCTGGTTGTTGTATTGGGTGGGAGCTGGAGCAGAGAAGGAGTCGTCCGAGAACGACGGCTGCGGGATGAATGAGGGAGAAGGAGCACTGGCAGCGAAGCTGATGGGAGCGGCACTGGCGTTGCTCTCGTCGTAGGTCTCGTCAGGGACGGCAGGACTGGGGTCCAGGCACCACTTGGTCTGCAGCGGCTTGTCCACTGGCTGAGGGTTGGAGAACTTGAGGTTGCAGGTCTCCTGGGGGATGATGGTGCACTCAGCCTCGGGCTTCAGCCTGGGGACCAGCTTGGTCTGGAAGCGGCAGGTCTTTTGGGGGTTCAGGTCACACACCTCCTCAGGAACATCAACCAGAGACGCAATGGTCTTGTCGTGGCACTCTTCAGGGCCCTCCTCAGTAACACAGCCAGCACCACAGATCTCCACGGGCAGCTTCTGGCAGGTGGTGTCACCAACAAACTTACCAGGCTGCTTCTCGATGTACCGCGTGGAGCAGGACGACTCGTAGACGGTCCTGCACTCCTCGGGGCCTTGTCCGTTGCAGACCTTCTGGAGTGGGCGGTAGCACTTCTTCACGTTCTCGTTGGTGGCCTGCTGCTTGAAGGTGATCTGACAGCTCTTCTCAAAGTTCTCCTCGCACACCTCCTCTTGAGCAGCTTCGAACTGTGTCACATAGGTGTAGTGGCACTTCTCCACATTCTTGTGCGTGCACTCCAGGATGGGATCCTTCTGGAGGGACTGCACAGTCTCGGTCTTGTCTACGCAGCACAGCCCGGTCTCGGGGTCTGTCTGGCAGTTGCTGAAGTCGACACCTCCGGGGACGGCTCCGTCACCATTTTGACGTCCGACTCTCACAAGTTGTTGGCGGCTGCGTCCGTTGCGTCGGACGCCGTTCAAGTTGCTGGCGGCCACCACGGCCACGAGCGCGGAAAGAACGATAATGAATGCCTGTAGGTAAAGTGGAAAGAAACAAAGAAAGAGGACAACTTCCGTTTGGCCGTCATTAATACTCACAGTTATCACAGTTAATCACAACTTGACACCTTGGCAAGAACCACAGGTGCACGTTCACAGTCATTTGCTCATCATAATTAGGTAGTCAGGTGTATGTGTGCTTAACCATAGGGTGTAGATCTTGCAATATTTCTCATGGGTGCGTGTGTGAGAAAGTGCAGTGACTAAGTCACTGCTGGTGTTGCCGTTGTTGTTGTTGCTGTTCCTGCCGCCGTTGCTGCTTTACCTTCATCTTTTGTCCGCAATGAATGTCCGACCGAGCAAGAGGAACCAGGGAGAATGATGGTCCGGTCACTTTCCTCATTGCACTTTTATAGGGTTTGAAACTTTGCTCCGTCCCCTCGCTCGCCAGCGTCGCCGTACGCAAAAGTGCGTCAAGCGTCAGCAGCAGCAGCAGCAGCAGCAGCAGCAGAGCGTTCCGCTATTTGTACGCATACGCAGTTGGGGTTGTTGTTGCCGCCACCGCAGCAGGAGCGGCAGCTGCGGCCAGTCGCTGCCGGTCGTCTCCGTGTAGGCCGCCGAGTAGCAGCAGCAGGAGGAGGTGTCTGTCATGCAGGGCTGAGTCGTGAAGTGAGATGGATGACGCAGTAAAAAAATGCGGCGCGCAATAGTAGTAGGAGGAAGAAGAAGAAGAAGCAGAAGAAGGCTTGGTTGATGCAAGGTGGCGAGGTGTGAAAATCTAATCTTTACCATTCTAAAAATTGGCGGCTTTCCGCGAAGGGGAGGTCGAAATACACCACAAACAGACCTTGAGTTTGTCCATTTGTTTGCATTACTCCACTGCATCACGCATTGGACCGACCGACGTTGCTGAACGCAGAAGCGAGTACAACAAGCAACTGACAGCCACGAACAAATCAGGTCCAAAGGCCAGACCTGACCTCATTGAACTAGGCTCAGAGACCAGACCTGACCTGATCAAATCAGATCCAAAGGCCAGACCCGACCTGATTAAACCAAGGTTAGAGACCAGACCTGACCTGATCTAATCAAGCTCAGAGACCAGACCTGAACTGATCAAATCAGGTCCAAAGGCAGACCTGACCTCATCGAACCAAACTCAGAGACCTGACCTGATCTAATCAGGCTCAGAGACCAGACCTGACCTGATCTAATCAAGCTCAGAGACCAGACCTGACCTGATCAAATCAGCTCCAAAGGCCAGACCTGACCTGATTAAACCAAGGTTAGAGACTATACCTGACCTCATCGAACCAAACTCAGAGACCTGACCTGATCTAATCAAGCTCAGAGACCAGACCTG
>JAAUXU010050749.1_pt1 | contig 18903 bp, 15 predicted proteins | sample 7278151 | NCBI WGS metagenome assembly JAAUXU01 (sample SAMN14350113, study PRJNA611818) | marine sediment metagenome | isolation source: surface marine sediment (1.8m) | place: French Polynesia: Moorea | collected 2018-08 | reverse complement strand
GAGGAGGGCCTGTGCAACTCTTGAGGAGGGCCTGTGCAACTCTTGAGGAGGGCCTGTGCAACTCTTGAGGAGGGCCTGTGCAACTCTTGAGGAGGGCCTGTGCAACTCTTGGGGAGGGCCTGTGCAACTCTTGAGGAGGGCCAGTGCAACCTTTGAGGAGGGCCAGTGCAACCCCGGTGCCAGCTTGACTTCATGTTAATGACGCTACTGAAGCTTCAGCTTCACACTTTCGAGCTTGAAACTGTTCCATTACTGCATGAAGTTCCATGGGCTGATACAGAGAGGGGGGCCGGTACAACCTCTCCCAAACGTATACCTGGAGCTCCACGTAGTTTTATAATTGATAAAGGTCAAAAAGTGAAATCGATTTTCGTCCAGAAACTGTAGTGATCACACTATGATCCAGAACGTTCTAGCCAATGAAGGAACCAGAGAAGCTCTTCCTGAAGTAATTGTCCGTTTGCTCGTGCTTGAGGGCGTCCAGGAGACGGAGAAGGGAAGCGAAGCGATCACTGAAGGTAGAAGAAGAAAGTTTCTGGAAAAATGCCGAAAAAGCCGCGGCGTCAGGAAATAATTGAACGAGTGGAGTTCTAAGGATTTTTGACGGCCATCATTTACATTCGCGTCACTTCTTTTTTCGACGTTCGTGGTTGGGAAAAGAAGGCGAAGAAAAAAGCTCACGCTCCGCTGACTGAGAAGAAGTCACACAGAGCTTAGGTTCGTTGTGGCGTATGTGAGTGATGCATCCGTTGTAGCCATTGATTTTAGGATTTCTCAGCCTACCAAAGGTGCCGGCGTCCACAGGTTGTTTCATTAGGGTTCATTCAGTTATTGTCAGGCAAAATTCTGGGTGACTCACACACCCTTGTGCATAATTCTTGGCCAAGTTCAGTCTTGCTTTATGGAACAGTTATTGGTCCCTGATTAATATTCCAACTGAACGTCCCATTGGAGCTCTCGACGATGAGCAATGCATTGTCCATGGCCTCATTCATGCAGGTGACAGTGCTCGAGCTCCCGCTGCCGAACTTCAGGATGCTGTTGTTTATCGGGCAGCTGTTTACAATTGGAATGGTAAGTTAAAGCTTAGACGTGACTTCATCTCGAGAATTTGTCCCACGCAGTATGCAAAAATATACGAAAAATTGCCTCCCCCACGGGGCACAAGGATGTACGACGCACCCGGTGAGAGTAGTCTCGCCTGCATTGAGACAACCTTTAGAAGTTTGGAAGTAGATGGTAACACAAGCCCAGGGACGCCTGTCAAACTATGCAAATAAGGTTTTTTAATTTTAAATGGTGGCAGTCTCAATGTGTCCCACTGCACACCTGTTTCATAATACGTCTCTAAAGTAAGTGAATAAGTTTGCAGGAAATTTCGACTAATGCTGTCTAGGATAAAGTTGTGTTTCCTCAGGCTCCACCCTGTATATCAGTATCTATCCACTCCCAGCTAGGTTCACAAGAAGAAAGTGTCCAATAACTTCTGTTCCATGACCGATGGGATCGGCTTTCTCTGTGTGCTGTCCATGAAATGAGTAATCTCAATGTTAAACGTTTGGCTAAAAGGTTTTGTCAACCAGCAGCAGCTGAACATGGAGCAAGAGTTGTTGGTCACCATGACCATGCTGCTATGTGCAGGGCAGTACACGTACATAGCCTTTCTTCAGGCACACCTTGAGCTGCAGGCCAGTGGACCCACGAGATTTCAACCTTTTAACAGTTGCCCGCTGCAGGGAAACTTAAACAAGGCTTCCAGCTTTCACCAACACTGTGCATTATGAAAGTGCAGCGTCTGCTTTGGGTTGCAGCTTTGGTCTTGCTGGCTTGTGTCAGTCTGTGACTACTTCTGTGCTTTTGCAGTCGGACTCTTGGGGTGCTCCTTCGGCTGTCCTTTCTCCATGGCCTCATTTTCCGGGATGACATCACAGCCAAAAAAGAAAGTGAAAGTGAACCTGCTGCTGCCAGACAAGCTCAAGGTAATGGAGGCCTCCAAGAAACCTGACTTTTTAAGCAAGTGGCATCAGCAGCACAGCATGGTGTCACCTAGGGGCAATATCATAATTTTAAAAAAAAGGTGCTGTTTTCTGTCATATCGGAACCACGCCCTGCAAAGAAAGAATTGTTTTTTCATGGAGCCATTTAGTGTAATGTTAAGGTTTCTAGCAAATTTTCAATTTGGGAAACTCAGGTAGTCCATTTTTTCCTCGCTTGACTGACTACTTGACAACATCGAACATCACCTGTATTAATAATTTGTGGTCTCCCTGCCAGGTACACACGCAAAGAGGCGATTTTCAAACAGAAGCAACCAAGGAAATGACTATTTTCCGTGCGTGGGCGTGTGCAGCGCAGGCATTTGCAGCACCTACAACAATCCCGTTAAATGGTCGATGAGTCAGGAAAGTCACTCTTTCGGTCAGATCTGATAGAAAAGTATGTTACAGCACCTATTGTATTTTCCTACACTTGCAATCAGGGAGTTTGGTTCCTCTACCCCCTTTTTTTCTTGTCTCAATGTGAGATAAGGAGGTTTTTAGCACAATCAGCCGACATTTGACCGTCATTCATCAGGTCCAGTACAACAGGCGCGCACAATGGTGTACAAAATGTAGAGATCAGGAGCTTTTTGAGCATTTTCTGACTTTTGGGGGAGCTCTATTTCAAGGCCAAAAATAGGTTCCAGACTAGCAGGTCAGCAGGTCTGACAAATAAAACAGGTTTGACGTAAAAGCAGATCTCACGTAAAAGCTTTAAGGCCCAACAAAAATATGGTAGCGTACTCGCTTATGTAGCCGGCATTGTTCGGGCTGTTGTAAAAGTAAACCATAAAATATGAGTCTACAGGTTTGCGCAGTCCCTGTGCTTTCTGCAATCCGTGCCCTTGGAGGCCATTCAAGGTCACTAATTGAGGTTGAAGGTAATTCAGAAGATTCTGCCTCGTCAAATGATCTCCAAGGCCGGATCTGACCTCATCTGTTCCCCCTTTTTTTTGGGGGGGGGGGAGGGGGAGGGGTGTCTGAACATTTTCATGGACTTTTTCCTTAGGAGGCCTCCTCCTGCCGCAATAAGATATTTTTGATTTTGGAAGAAGAGACAACACCGAGGCCATACGGGAGGTAGTTGCCACTCCCGCCTTCGTTGGTCTTAATAAAAGCTACGATGTGCACATGGACCAGTTTCAAAATTGCTTGTGACAAAGTCTTCTAAATCATCTCTCCCGAAGTAGGTCTGGTCGCAGTTGGACCTGTTGTTGCCATAAAACTTGTGACAAACATTTGAGCGAGGAGCTCAGTTGCCCCTTCGGTACGGCGGTGGCGAAAAAGTCACTTTCGAGTTACTTGCACGAAGTCTTCGATTAATGGTTAGAACGTCTTGCGTGTTCTTACTCCAGCTGTAATGTTGCTGGCATATCTGTTAAAGCCAATCTACAACACATTTGGCTTAAGAACGTTTGTCCAGCTTGATCTGAGACATCCTGTACGTCCTTACACCGACAAGGGATCCCTTTCAGGAAGTGAACAGACCACTGGAAGTGACAGTACCAAGAAGTAAGAGGTGCCAGTAGACGCGTGAAAGGCTCTGGTGGGGGGCAACGCCCACCTATTGACGCTCTCACAAAGGCTGTTATCGCTTTGACCGAGTGGGTGAACTCGCACGCACTAGAGGAGGGGGGAGAAAGGAGAAAGCTGGGGGTGGGTGGGTTGGTCACGCACAAAGGGGGGCGTCAACGCATTGCTTACGTTGCTTACGTAGCAGCTCTGACTCGTTTGTAAATTGTTCGACGGCTTTTTTATTTTCCCCAATGACTCGCACTCACACACACACATATTGCTCAACCCAGCACGACATTTGTCACCCACATGATCTGACACATATTGATACACTCGAGCAGCAGAAAAATCGAAGGCTAAATAAGGATTGTAAGGCTGAGGTCTGAAGGCAAGACTTTAAAGCTAAAATCGAAGGCTAAACAAGGCCTTACTTTCTTCCAACTCTTTTCTTTTTTATGCTCCTCTTTTTTACGTCAGAACCCTTATGAGTCCTCGGCAATGAATATTCCCAGAGGTCTTTCTTCGCAGAGAAAGAAAAGCTTCATGAATTTATCATTTGAGCAGCTGTTTGCAAAGAAAAAAAAAGAAAAAAAAAGATGTAGGCGCGACTTCTTCCGTGTAATCGAGTCCATTATTCATCTCTTTAGATGAGGCAAAATGTTTTCATCCTGCCAACAACAAACATATCACATATCAATTTATAATTAGAGTTGAGAAGGTTGTTTGTGCTCGTGTGCCCGCAATAACAGCGCCATTCCTGTCCCGACTTCAGGGCTTTCCCATAGGTCTGAGCGTGTACAAAGGCTCTCTGGTATGAAGCCCTCACTCGGCCTTTGTCTTAAAAGGCTTCTTCCTTTAAACAGACGTCCTCTATTATGTGCCGCGTGTATTATTACGTAAAATGTTGCCACAGCGGAGGAAAGCGCACGAGACGGGATTTCCACAGAACAATATTAGTGTTCCTCGTGATAAAGACCTAACGCTTGCATCGTGTTGTGGCCGACACATGAGCAGCAGGTTTTGATTTAAAAAAAAATTAAAATATTGAGCCATTTCTCCTCGTATAAATACACCATTCGGTGTCATTAGTCTGCGTAAGACTCACAAAACAATTTTCAAAGTCAGAAGTAAAATGCGGTGCACCCTTTTGACTCAGGTACGTACCTATGACAGAATTTCCGGGGGTTTCTCTCACCCGTTTTCTATCAAGTGGCCGCGAAGTAAAAACCCTAAGTAATCCACGATCTTTGGGGCAATGCATGCTTACATAGCCTTAAGAACCCAGTTAGAACCTCTTTAAAACTTTGTTTCCGCAAAAAAAACGAGGAAAACTTTTGATTAAAGGAATGAAGCTTTAGGCTGGATGAAAAGCATAAGAATACTGGGTCCCTCGTCTAAATTGATCCGTTACAACTCTGCCACAGTTCTAAAATGGAAGGGCTTTTGTCAGGTTGTGCCTTAAAAATACTTAAGCTTAGCGTGTGAGCTTTCGATAGCGGCTAAAACTGTTATCCTGTGATAGAAACGAATCATGAAAGAGAGGACAAAACATTGTATCTGCTGTCAGATTCAAGTCAGCCTACATAAAGGTCATGCCCAGGTGAGACCTGGAGTACCAGGTAAAAGTACATGAAAGTATAGCCTGGACCTTGACATCCCCCAGGCTAAGGACTGCTGACCTGTAAGTAGCACAGAGTGGACCAGGACATCAATCAGAAGCCGTACTAGACCATTGAGAGAGCTGGTCTGCATGTTTAGCATTGACCAAGAGGAGACCATAAGATGTACCCGTAGAGACGACTGTGGCATAGTCCTGATTGTTTAAAACGTCGGGATGCCAAGAGGACCAGTAGCATTTTCACTAACAAGATCCTCGTGCCACCAAAAAGACCAATTTGTGTAGTGCCAGGGACATCAATTTGTGTAGGCCTCTGCTCCGAATGATGTGGATCATGGTGGAGGACAACATCATCCCAAGCGTATGATGTTCCTCGGAATTGTGGCTTGTGGCAGCAAGGTTGGGGCCCCAGTCTTTGTTACTGCAGGTATTGAATTCGACTCCAGTGAGCACGCCAACCGTAGCCCAAATGCACCCCAGGATTGATGTCAACGACAATCCAGGCACAAGGGTCTGGCAGCAAGATCTGCACTATCATTCAGAACATGATGCACCCGGGAGGTTGGTCGTGTTAAGGGGAAAAGGGGTTGTGGTTGACAACATCACGAGGTTGTACACAACTGCAGAATATCGGATCACGTGGCTGGCATGGTGTGCTATACCCCACAAGGTTCGCAACGTCGCTGACCCCTCAGTGCTGCAGGTCACTCGCGGGAGCCTGACTTATCAGAAGGGTCCAGCCAGGTTAGGGCTCCTCCTCCAGCCTTGCCGTTGATGCGGAAGGCAGGCAAATCAAGAATTGGTTTCACATGATCAAAGTCTTGCCAAAAGTTTCAGTTTGTATTGGACAACATGACACCAGTCAAAATTGCGATGCATTTTGGCACTGCAGCCCAACTGATCGATTTAGACGAGCGAACCGTGGTGTACGCGTCGTATGCTACGTCGAAAAGAATACAATCATTCAATTGGGAGCCAAGGATCAAGTGCCTATTGGATGAATTGTTCCTCTGTCACATGCTTCGGAAATGTACGATGTAACGAAGAGAAGAAGATGTAATGTACGGACGCTTTCGCCCGTGCACGGACGTTCAAGGCAGCCAGAAGTCAGCTCTGTGCGTATGTATGGACGCTGTTTCATTTGTGTGTTTCCACCAAGCTCCAAGGGAAAGCAGCGAGGCCGCGGCCATGTCAACGTCTTCCCCGTCGCCAATAAATTAGCTTAGTTGCGCGAGTTGATGCGATTCTGTGACAAAGTGAGGGAGAAATAACGACAAAGCACGTACGCACACAAACCGTGTGAGGCAATAAGATGGGTAACGTATTTTGCATCACGTGGGACAAGAAAATGTTGGAGGAGTCGTCACATTTCTACCCCCAGAGGATTTCCCCTCATGCTCACCGCGAACTTCTTTTGCGTTTTCACCTTTCTTCACCGTGTGTCTTGAGCATGTTCACGCACATCCAGAGAAGTTGGTAAATCCCGGACATTCAAGTACTTACGTAAGGACAACCCGGGTGGCCAACTGTTCGATCACCAGGGAAGACTTGACCGCCTCCAGGCTTTGGAAATGGACTGATCCTCCGGAATACCCCGTCAAGGTCATTCAGGCGGCACTACCAAATAGTGCCACAGAAGTTACTTGGACACCCCGTGTAAGAAGTACATATATGGTACGAAGAGGTAAAAAACAAAACAGCAAAAGAGGCTGACACAGTTTCGCCTGAAATCGGGCGGACTAAACGTGAGAGTGCAGGGGCGTGCGTGCGTGCGTGCGTGCGTGCGTGCGTGTGCGTGCGTGCGCGCGTGTGTGTGAGAATGAGGGCCAGCGTGGAAGGGCTCAAGGCGGTGGAGGTGGACACACCCCTTGAAGCCTGACTGTCTGGCAGCCAAGGGAATCAGCTGGGAAGACGAGGAGGATGTTGAACAGCTCAGAGATGGGAGAAAAGGAGAGAGGGATAACGTGAAGTCAATCGGAACGTGCGACTCAAAAAAATGTGGAACAGCAACAAGTGCATAACTGCCCTGGGGATGATTCTTCTACACGCGTGTCAAAGTCTCGTCATGAAGCTTGTGCAAGCTCGCACACAGAAAATGCCACCATTTATCAATGGGCCTTAGTACAGACACATGTGGATTTGGAACTGAAAATATGACGCAACCCGACTCACACACATAACTACGTGACCTAAAAATAATAAGCCTCCCCTAAGAGCAAAAATGGAAGTGCCAGTAGCTGGCAGGGAGGCTTAACAGCATTATTTATCAACAGCAGCCCTTCTGCCTTAGTATGTGCTATTAGTGTGCGGCGCTTCATAAAAGAAATCAGCTAGCAAATTGTGGAAGAAAACGAGAGGGAAAAAAGAGTAGCTGTAGAAGGAGGGACAAAAAAAAGCGCGCGCGCCGCCAGCAGGATCGCGCTGCACTTGAGGGAGGGCAGAGGGGGGGGGGGAGTGGAGGGGGAGGGGAGGGGACGGAATGGGAGGGTCGCATCCGGGAGAAAAGTTTGCGCAGAGGTAAAACACGAGCTTTTTAATGACGATCATTTTGTAGCCGCTCACTAGGGCAACGAGGAAGAGGGAGACAGAGAGAGAGAAGCTGGTGTTACGATTACATGGTCGTTTGTTGCTCAGGCTGCGACTGCTGCCGTTCTTGTTGCTCTTGCTGCTCTTGCTGCTCTTGCTGCCCTTGCTGCGGCGGCAGCAGCGGCTGCGGCAGAGGCTGCGGCTGCTGCTCTTGCTCTTGTTGGCGTCTTCACCGTTACTTACTTAATGCCGTCTACTGAAATGGCTTTGCTCTGTCAGAGACCAAGGTAGTCGTCCTGTTGTTGTCGTGTGTATGTATGTACAGTGTGAGCCGTATTTAGCCTGTCTGATCGACTGACAACTCTGGTCGTATATTAGAAAAATAAACGTTACCGACAAGTTTCCCTCTGCCCCAAGGGGGCCTCTTAACAAAGACCATGAGTCCGACACCTTGGACATCACTGGCTATGCCCAAGGTGTCGGCATAATTAAGTCTTGTAATATAATTGTGAATTAAGTCGCATGTGCGGACGGCACTTGCGAGTGCTGCGTGAGGCCTAATGACTGTGAGTGATAGAACCTTTTTTCCATGTTTGAAGATTGATTGTTGAGTAATTAGGCCACGGTTTTGTGTCTGCACACGTCACTGTGGGCTGTGATCTACAGTACGATTGTACAGGGTGTACGTGCAGATTCACCAAAGTCGCACCTGGACGGTGTCACACTCGGTAATTTTCAACCCTGCGGCTCAGTAAAGTCTTTCTTTAAGTCTTAGTACTCCATCAGAGGGGGGGGGTATTCCGGGTTTTTGGCCTAGACTCTACAGTGGTGCTGATTTAGAAATGTCTAAGCACACTTTGTGTGACTGAGTCATTGCTCAACGTGATCGTTGTCACTGCCAGTGATTTAAAAACCCAGTGCACACGATTTAAATGGCTCCCTCTTCTTTTTTCCTTAAAAATGACTGGAGGTGAACAAAATCTTTTATCCGTGACCTAGAAACGCTCCCAGCAGTATTTCTTCTCTTTCCTATTGTAGTACTGTATCCACTCTCCCTCTCCTCCCCCTGCTCGGATGACTCTTGTATCCAGCAGCACGCACACACCCGAGCGTACACACACGCGCACACACTGTTTCCAAGGGGAAAAGGATCTGTGCGTGCATAGGTGTGTGTGTGTGGGTGTGTGCGCGCGTGTGCGTGTGTGCTCGCCAGCTCCAGCCATCATCACACAACGCTGGTCCAGTTTTTTCGGGCTGCTATAGACGCTGCGTGCGTGCGTGCGTGCGTGTGCGTGTGTCCGTGCCTGCGCGCGCGCGTGGTGTCTAGCAAATGCAGCAGGATCCAAAAGTTAATTCGTGGAAGTGAAACTCAAAAACCTCCTCCTCGCTCCTCTCGCCCACCACCATTTCTTTATCATGGGCACAGCAGCAGCACCGGCATTGACGGCAGCGCCAGCAGCAACCTACCCATAAAAAAGTGTGCGAAAACTGAACGAGCGAGGCAGGTTGGACAAGAATTGCTACAGACAAAGTGCCGTCATCGTCGCCGTCAAGTGTTTCGTACGCTTTAGCTGGGCAAAAAAATTGCAACGCGTCCTCCTCCTCGTTCCATCCCTCCCCCAATTTCGAAGACCAATTTTCGGCTGGATATTTTCGCACGCGCGCGCTTCGTTGTCAGCCAGGGCTTTGTTTTTCTCTCTCTCCCATTTTCAGTAGCGAGCAAAAGCCGAAAAGGGGTGTGTCCTGCTCGCTGCTGCCCTAGCCGGACTTGGCCCCGGGCCGGCCTTGGCCAGGCGCGGCCCGGCTCGGCCTTGGCCCGGCCCGGCCTTGCATGTCTGCGCGGGACTCGACGGACATCCAGACAGATAAGTCGTCGTCGTCGGGGGGGGAGGGTGACGGCAGCAGCAGCCACTGGATCACCTTGCGATGCTCAGACAGTAATTGCTGATCGCAGCAGGAATATTCGAAACATCGAGCTGGGATGAACGACAAACTCCTCTCCAGTACATACAGGGTGGTCCATACTTAAGGTCCACGTTGATGCCAACGCTTGGTCAGACATCTTGGAATGGATGATTCCCTATGGCAAGCCAATGTCGTCCAAGGTGCTGGACGGACAACTTCTTATTGTCGTTGTTGGGGTCCGCGGCTGACGACAACTCTCTGCAGGAGGAAGCTATTCCCATGCTGGTAATCTTCACTTGTGGCCTGATACCAGTAATGCCAAGGTCGCCAAAGGTGGTTCATACTGTATGTTCAACAGCTGAATATCCAAGCGTGCAACTTTGCTTAGTGGCTGCTTCTTCCAGGCATGTCAGATAAGACTGCCATTAGGAAAGAAGAAAAAATGTCGTAGGAGGCGAAGACAAATTAAATTTTTGATTGCTTTGCGATTTCTCATCCATAGGGCGGGAGTTTTGCAGGCAAAAGTTTAACTCTTCTGCGAGCTGCTCAGACACGCCTAACTTGCCGTGCACATGTAAAGACTGGGTCAAAATACTTTGCCCTTCGAACACGCAGTCGACATGCATGAATACTCGACGAGACCTAAAAGGCTGCAGAAGCTTTCGGGGCAGAATCCTTTCATTGAAAAATGATAATAAAAAAATTAAAGGACTCCGCTCATTTGACGCAACAGAATTAGGTCGATTTGCACCAGATCAAAGACTGCACACACATTCTTCTATGCATGAAGAGAACCTCCGACAGCGCAAGTTGGTTCAGCTCAAAGGCAACATTAAAGGATTCCAGAAATGTCAGAAACTGCACAGACGCTTGTCTTTGACAAATGCACGTGCCAATTTTAGATAAAACGACTGCAACGAGCTTGGAGAAACAACTTGCCACAGAAGTGCAACGTATTTTGACCCACCGTTCACTGCTTCAGCTCCTGGACATGATCTTTGAGAGGCTTTTTGCACGACAATTTCGTCGATCACCTATGAACTGCAAAAAGTGCGATCCTACAAAGTGCCTTAAATGTATTGCATTAAAGTCACATTTTCACTGCTCTTTTAATTAAAACATGAACGCAAGTGAAGGCTGAACACTTGTGGCTCACTCACATGGTCCCTCACAGGTTGTGCTAGGTCAGTCATTCAGTCTGGGCACTTGGCACTTAAATGTGTACAGCATGATTTTGGCAATAGAAAGGTCTGGTCAGCATTCAAACTGGACGTTAGACAAGACTCAGAGTAAATAATGTCTCCCTGTGCTGCCTTCAAACGTCCTACTGAAAGACTTCCTTAAAAGAACCAGGCCTTTCTTAATCTTCAAAATTGCTCATCGTTTCATAAGAAATACTCAAGCATTCCGCCAAGGCAGAGCTGTACGGACGGCCTTGTAGTCCCTTAAAAAACAGAGCTTTGCACATGAGGGAGTTGCTCAAGTACGCAATTTCCAACCCATCTTTGTCAAAATTGATCAGACAAATGTGGCAGAGTCATTTTTGTTGACTCAACAAGTTACATTCTTGGTGTACATCACATGATCAACACATTGGCAACCGATAAAGGCTTCAAAACAAATTCGTGGGCGAAGCAAGAATGAAATCAGTTGCATTCTGCAGTTACACAGACACAAGAAACTCCTTCAGCAGAACTTCAAGTCATGACCTTCGCCTCATTAAGCAATATTGACCTACGTCCTCGACTTGGACCCGTGAACTTTTGATGCTTGTCCATCTTCACTATGATCAGCATTGGATGGTTACTATTCCTCGGGAGCTTTCCACATTTTTGGCAACTGTTTGTTGTGGAGCTGAATATAAGCAGCAATCCTGGGCTGCGTCGTCAGCTGACTGGTCAAATTTGTTCTGGCCTGCATGTCATACGCACATCTCCTCCACCAATCTGGGCCTCCTATCGCCATATTTGCTAAAAAACTTTCCACGGCCTCTGTGGTTTCATCCACGTCAATCTAAACTGACTGTCTTTATAATAACATTCTTATGGTACCCACGTAACTAGGATTACTCAAGGGAGGCTCGATCCACTCACAAAGGCCAGGTCCTCGTTTGCCAAAATCAAGACCGATTGGTAGAAAGCAAGCAAGCATTTGCAAGGACCTTTCTACAATGTTGGCTTTAGCCATCACCATGGGATGCAACAATGTCCTCTTCCCTCTTTGTCCACTGCTCTGCTCTGTGATCTCCTACCTTTCACTTGGCAACTGTTCTCATGAATACTGGACTTGATGTGCTACTGGATCATCGCTAACTCCTCAGGATGGCACTGAAGGACTATCACATGCCTGACGTAACAGTTTTGCCATCTGTCAAAAACTTTTCATCTTCTGTGACTGCAATTTCTCTTTTGCACCTGAAAGGAGCCATATTACGTTGGCTCGCAGGAAACGAAATTGAACATCGAGTTTTCGATTGTTTCCTCTTTGGCGTTGATGCAAGACAAAGATTGTTGGTGGTGCTCGAGTGGTCAGTGATACCATGTGTTGCAGGTACCTGGCTCAGGGACTTCTATGAGAACTATTTAAGGGTGCGTAAGACTGCTTGATTTAAGCAATAAATGGAAAACGATGACAATCAGAATGGGCCTTTAATGTGACATCGCAAAAAATGTTTCACATGCTTTTTTTGCTGACATTACCTTGTAACATGGAAAAAGCAGCTTTCATGTAAGCACAATTTGCCGAGGGCACCAATTACAAATGTACGGTAACAACATAATGCGCCTCCCTAAATGCGGAGATGTCCAGCGGCAATGACTAAGTGATTTTTACGTGTCGTGCGTACACGAAGTTGCGTGATTGTAGTTGTGACACAGTCAATGTTGTTCACCCTTTTATTGTACTTTGAGTCTGCTGAGCAAGCAAACAAAGCTTCATCAGCTTGATCGAACCTCGGAGAACAAGAACGAAGATTTCAGTGTCTTCAAGACCATTGGCACAATTGGCTTCAGACGCACCAACGGAGTGGCCAACGAGCAACACCGTGAGACACAGCAGTTGTCAACTTGGTGATTTCCCCTCCTGAACTTCATAATCGACTCATCTGGTGACTGTCATTGTTTTCAGACACCTCAGTAGCTCACATCTACTGAACGTATATAAATATATATATCTATATACGTACCCTGTTACGCAGAAATACTCTTACAGCATACGTCAAGAAGGACAAAAATAACTGAGTACAACGAGAGAGATTCTGTCAGCACCTGCAGGTTAAATGTTTTCTTTTTTAACGCTCCCATTATTTCGACGAATTAACGAGGAGAGAGTGAGCGTCACTCGCCCATTTTTTAATCGACTGGACACACGTTGTATGCATGAAGTAGCGCGCCTGCATCGTGTGCCACGAGCTGTGCATGGGCACCGGGTGGACCAAGGAGATTTTGAAATGTTCTCCGCCTTCAAAACGAGCTGAAGACCTCCTTGGTCCACCCTGTAGACGCATACGCGCGTGCTAAATGCGTGGAAAAGCAAAATCGCCGCGGAGATAATGACTATGGACCGATCGTCATTAAGCCAGTAAACATTCACCTGTATTACGTGCTAATGGAGTGAAAAAGATCGCACACTTTCTCAGCTGCATGCTCTTGTGCCCGTACACACGCACTGCTAATGAGTCCTACCTATGTACGTACTTTTGTATGTAACACATATGGTGAGGCAAGAACACAGCGGGTACGCCACTGATAACTCATGGGGCGAGTTATATTTGTACAGTACAATGAATTTTGTAGTACAGTTAAAGGTACTAGCCTCCGAAACAGGTTCTTAGACAAGTCCAATAATCTGATTGACGTTGCCACGCACACTGAAATCTGCACGATACACATAAAGAGCTTGGGCAATTGCTGAAGGAAGAAAAGTCCGACTGACGAAGTCTTCTTTGCTATTTTCGGTGAGCCTGGAGTGTTTGCTGTTAATTTGGTATGTGTGTCTTTCCGTTCCTCGAGAGACACGAGCATCGAGCTCGCCAACAACATTGGTGGTTAATTACGTATTCATGGGTTTGCTGAAGATGAGAGCAAATGATTAAAAAGAAAATTACTTCTGTCCTGTCACAGCCCCTTTTTGCACAAACAAAGAATTGCAGATTCGTAACGTACGAAAGTTTAATGAGCAGAGTTGCCACGACGACTTGGCAACAACACGACCAGATCAAGGGCTACATATTTGCCGACGAGGAAAGTTTTGAGCAGCAGCCATCTACTGCACTGCGCTGTACCGCACTGCACCGCAGGCGCAACGAGATAACCTCACAATATGATCGCAGCATTGTCGTTTGTTCAGATTCAACTAAATTTCCGTCAGATGCGTGCTTTCCACCCAGAGAGTGACTTAGGATCTAGAGCCGCAATGACGACAATGACGAGAACATGGATGGTGACAACACGTTGGCAGCTTGTGCGCCAAACCATTGACTTGCGGCCTTCTTCCCATCTCCACTGAGTTGCACGTGCCCGACATGTTGGCCGTGAAGTGCCAGCGGAGCCACACCAAGCATTTCTGTGTACAACAGTGCTACCAACTCACTCGGCTGCAGTGCTTCTTCCTATTTAGTCCCGTCCTCTCTGAGCACGGGGAACTTTGCCGATTATCCAAATCTGGGTGCAAATCTGCATAGACTCGAATGAAACGAGACAGAGCTCTTCTTATTTCACAGGAAAGTAATGTGAGGCATCAAAGGTGTCATTCCATGGACCGCCACACATAAGCGATGACCTCAAACGGAAAACAATGAAGAAGAGCACCAACAGCAGCAAGTGAAATGAGCCCTGACTACATCTCAGCTACCCAATTTCAGGTTATCCCAAGACAACCGTTTTTAACAAGAGATTGATCGTACTTAAGAGTGCACATGCAACAAGGGTTAAGCAATAGTTGAAATCTAAATGTCCAAAAGTTTCTCTAAACATAACTTCATCTGAGATGTCCTCTTTCTAGGTAGTAGCGGGTCATTCTTGCACAATCAGCGTCTTCACATGTACATAAAAATCCATTCTTTTTCTGAGAAAATGTGCAATGTGAATAATGAGTTATATCAACTCTCGATTTCAAAGTCGAAGATGTCACACTTAAGACCAGCCAGCAGTTCAGACTAGAGTCTTGTGCTGACATGAGGACATGATTTGACAGGCATGCAACCATCTGAGAACAGAGGCAGCACTTTGCTTGCAAGTGAGAAGGAGGGTCATTGTCAACACATATTTTTGCACATACTGTGCAGCTGTGAAATGGGCAACTTACTGAGCTGACGGTTCCTAAATAAATGTCAAAAATAAGTCGCTATCACACCCTAGAATATCTTCATAACAGCAGTTAAAAGTCCTTTTGGGATGTTGCACGAGTTTGCCACTAGTGAGTGAATATCGTGCTGGGACCTTCAGGAACAGCAAACGGGGCTGCTGCACTGTTCAGAGCAATATGTTCAGATAAAGTGGTGTGAGCATTGCCACTTCGGCAAACTGTCTGGCCTTTTCAACTCACCGTTCGTGCTTGCGTACATGTGTGCACATTAGAAGAGTAGTTGACATCATACATGATATTTATGTAACGAAGCCACTGTGCAGTGGACGGACTCTCTGTGCACGCTGCTTACCCGTGTGTGTCCTGAGGTGGGCCTTGAGGTGGGACGACTTTCCATACACCTTTGCACATCCGGGATGCTGGCACCTGTGAGACTTGCTGCCAAGCTGCTGCTGCTGCTGCTGCTGCTTGTTTGAAGAAAGCACTACTTGCTGCTGCTCTCGCGAAGATGATGATGATGATGAAGAAACCGCCTGCTTTTTGGCAGACGGAGTCCTCTTCAACGCCGTAGACGACGGCGGGGGCGGCGGCAAGGACCTTAGCTGCTGCACAGTGGTGTCCATGGGCACTGGGTCCTGCCGCACGCGGTTTAGGTCTGCAAGGATCCGGGCGATCATAAACAAGTTATTGGAGGAAGGAAGTGCGGGAGCTACGACTCCGTTTCCAGCCGCTGCCGCCGCTACCGCCACTGCGGCAGCCGCAGTCGTAGTCGCTGTCGTTGTCTTGGGTACCACGGGGTTCCGCGGTAAAAGGCTGTTGAATTTACTGTTGTTGTTGTTCAAGTTATCCTCGCTTTTCTTTATAGCGACGTCTTCATTGTGACGCTTGTCAGCCTCCACGGAGAGATCCAGGGGGATAGGGGTGATGGTGACGCCGCAGTACTCTTGTGACTTTTCACTGACGACACCGTTGACCACACTTCCTTCACTGCTCCCCAAGTCTTTACTGCTGCTGTCCGGTTGAGCCTGGAGAACCGTGGAGGCTGAGGCGGGCCTGGCGTTGGACATGGCCAACAGGCACTGAGCCGCATAGATCTCTTGTTCCATGGTCTTGCCCACACCACTTCCTTACTATCCCTTCAGCATTACTGTATGTATAACTCTGCTCCTATTATACAGACACACCGCCACGTCGATAGCCTTCGACTGCAGAGGAGGAAGAAGGGGCGTTGGAAAGGCCTTCCTGCCTGCGTCCGGTGCCCCTCCTCCCGGCCGACTGCGGACTGACGTAAGCGTTGTACGAGTGCGCGCAGGCACGCACGCCCGCGATGCATGTGTCCGTCGGCTTCGTCGTCGGCTTCGTCGTCGGCTTCGTCGTCGTCGCCGTCGTCGTCGCCGTCGTGCGTGCATTGCCCTTCTCCTTCTCTCTGGCCGCGTGCGCGGGTTACACCCTCCTCGTCCCCCCTTTCCCCCCTGTCAGTATCAGGCCTCTGCCTTCGTCACAGCAGCGGCAAGAGTGGGATGGGCGTATGCTCGCTTGGCGCGTGTATCCACGAAGCCAACTCACACGTATGCACCACTTATGTTACGAGCTCCTTGTGGGGGGAGGTGGAGGAGGAGGACGAGGAGAAGGGAGGGTTCTCGCGGTGCTCGGCACCGGTGATTATTAGTTCAGAAGACGGACCTTCGAAAACGTGGCGGCCTTCGACTCCAGCTCGCGCGCGCCGGCGTTGCTAGCGGTGGCAGACGGCCACTCAAGATTGCTAGTTTGTTCAGCAGTCGCGCATTTTTTGTTGTTTTTGCGAGGTGCCGCGCGTAGTGACAAATAACCTGCCCAGGAGCGCTCGCACGCAAAATCTATCTCCAAGGCAGTAGCCGCGTAAGGAGAGGGGAAGACGCCTGACGACAACGTGTGCAGCCAGATGTACACATGGACGGGCGTCTCTCCCAGGCAGGGGCAGGAAACCCGGCGAAAAATTCAGGCCCTATTTTGACAATTTGGATGTGTTGATTACGCTTTTCAGAGCCGCCGGCATTCACGTGTTTTTTCGAGGCTGCAATAAGTATCAAAGCTTGTAGACGGTGGGCACTTAAGTTCATCAGAAGCTCTTTCATTTTGTATGCAGCCGATTTGTATCCATGATTGGACGTTTGACAAGCAGAATACAGTGGGCGCCTCTTAAAGGGTGAGGCCCAGACAAGAGAAGACTAAAATAGGATGGTGTGACTGTCTATCCGTCATAAGAAACGTTACGGACAAGTGGCTCAAAAGTGACCTCGGGTGTCATTGCTACAATGCGACATGTAGACTAATGCCTGCAAATAAAAAATAAGAAAAACCGGATTTTCAATATCAAAGTTCTCTCTTTTGGCTTCTATACCCACATTATTCCTGCTGTCACAGTGAACCATCAACGAATTTCTGAACTTGCTCGAGAATAAGGTAAGAAATGGGCCGAGCCAAGACATGACTGGTGACGTCACATGACCTGACATCTATTACCTGAAGAATGTGTTCTGTGACCATTCAATCAGCCAACACTAACTGAGGAATTTAAGGGCACTGGCAACGTCACAGGGTGGGGGTGGGGGTGGGGGGAAGGGGTTGTTCTGTGGTACTGGTCCACCGCCTCGAGTCCATACACCGGATGAGTCATGATTTGAACAGATTTGAACATTTATGGACTTGATGACGCTGCACACGAAGGTCTGATGAAAAGTTCGTTACACAAGTTAGGTTTAGTGACCAATCGTGACCCCCTTTTGTTATAGTTTCTTTTTTCGAAAAGAAAACAAAAAGTTGAGTAACAACGTGAAGAACAAACTCAGGGAAATAATGATGACACACATTAGGGCTGGCAACTCAAAGGCAGCCATCTCCAAAGAGCTGGGCTTGGCCTGGAGTACTGTCAGCAGGGTCTGCAAGGTCTACCTGGAGCATGGTACCACAGGCTACCTACCCCACACTGGTTTGCCCAAGTTCGTGCATGGTAGCCTCGTCAACGCCAACAACAAGGACAGTGCCAGGAGACTCTCCAGGGATTTCAATATGATCAGCACAACAATGGAGAGGGTCATCAAGGAAGGTCTGGGGCTGAAGTCTATGGCCTTGGTCACATGCCAACAGTTGACCCAAAGAAAGAAGAATGGGAGGGAGGTCAGGGGCAAGATGATACCGAACAGATTGCAGATGGACGATGCTGACAAGGTCCATGTCTTTTTGGATGAGGAAGGGTTTCGATCAACAATAAAAACATGCACAAGAGAGGATTGATTGGCAGCCAATTCTAAGGTAATCTCACACACCAAGCACTATGTTGGGTGTACTAAATTCCCACCCAAAATCAATTCTTGTTCACTTCATTGGAAGTGATGGTAAGGTGTTCCCTCCCATCTAGAACAAGGGCAACATGAACACCAAGCAGTAAAGCACCTAACCTTGTGAAGGGACTTCCAGGCACACTTTGTCACAGAGTTGGCCACTCCACAGCATGGCCAGTTCTGCAAAAGCTTTAGGGATCTGTAGCATAAATGTGTCAGGGACTTCAGATAATCCAAAGCCATGCAACACAAATGGGGGTCCATGATTTCACTATGGTGATTGAGCAAAGTTGATATTCCTAAATTACCTAAATTTTGGCCACCCTATTGTGTGGGGTGGTGGTAGCAATGACTTCGAGAGCAATCACCAACATGTGACTGGGAAATCTGGAGACAATTGGTCCAGGGGTGGGAGATGCAGACAGACACACAGCCACAGCACGCACATCGCGGACATATATATACATGGATGGCGGATGCCCCAGCTGAACTGTCATCAAAATCCCCAGCTGAGGTTTAGGAAAATTGGTGCCCATGGAGCACTGAACTGTGGTGGAGAGAGGTGAACTGTACCGTGGAATTGAAAAGGGTAGTGCCATGGGAAAATCAGGCATGCTAGAATTTTTCATGGGAGCTACCTTGTGCAGTCAGTCAGAAACAGAACAAAACAAGCTTG
>JAAUXU010031911.1_pt1 | contig 18905 bp, 16 predicted proteins | sample 7278151 | NCBI WGS metagenome assembly JAAUXU01 (sample SAMN14350113, study PRJNA611818) | marine sediment metagenome | isolation source: surface marine sediment (1.8m) | place: French Polynesia: Moorea | collected 2018-08 | reverse complement strand
CTGATCAACGCCGCCATGGCCAAGGAAATCGTCTTCACCTCCGGCGGCACCGAATCCGTCAACCATGCCATCAAGGGCGTGGCCCTGGCCAACGCCAAAAAAGGCAACCACATCATCACTTCCAATATCGAGCACAATGCCGTCATCCGAAGCCTGCGGCGTCTCAAGGGCCAAGGGTTCACCGTGACCTCGCTGGATGTGGACGACACCGGCCGGATCGATCCCCAGGCCGTGGCCGACGCCATCACCGACGAGACCATTCTGGTCTCAATCATGCACAGCAACAACGAGACCGGCGTCATCCAGCCCCTCCATGAAATCGCGCGCATCACCCGCGAGCGTAAGATCATTCTGCACACCGACGCGGTGGACTCGGTGGGGGTTGTGCCCATCGACGTCCAAAAAATGGGGGTGGACATCATGAGCTTCGGCTCGAACACCTTCTACGGCCCCACGGGCGTGGGCGGGCTCTATATCCGTCGCGGCACCATGATCTGGCCCCTGCTCGACGGCGGCGTGCAGGAAAACAACAAGCGCGCCGGTACCGAAAACCTGGTGGGCATCATCGGCATGGGGGTTGCCGCCGACCTGGCCCGGCGCGACCTCGACCAGCGCCTGGCACACCTGGAAGCGCTCAAGGCCAAGCTGCTGGCGGACCTGCCGAAGGTTATCGACGAATATGTCGTTAACACGCCGCCGGGCCCCAGCCTGCCCAACCTGGTCTCCATCTCGATCAAATACATCGAGGGCGAGAGCGTCATGCTGATGCTTGACGATGAGGGTATCGCCGTTTCGACGCGCTCGGCCTGCGCCACCGGCTCCCTGCGCGCCTCCCACGTGCTGATCGCCATCGGGCTCTCGCATGCCGACGCCCAGGGCACCCTGGTGGTGACCTTCGGCGCGGACAACACCCCCGAGGATATCGACCGTTTTCTGGGAGCGCTGCAGAACGTGGTCAAGACCCTGCGGGACCTTTCTCCCCTCTACCAGAAAACAGCCGCCCAGGCCTGACCCGCACCCCAGACCAATCGGGTGCCGAGCACCTAGACGCCAACCGCCCGGGACACAGGCAGGGTTCTGCCATGCCGACTTTTTCCACATCGTTTTTCCCCATGGCGCATGCCGCCGACGTCGGCGCACTGATGGCGGCCCTTGAAACCATGGGGGCGGACGCGGTGGAACTCGAGTACCGCATTCCGGCCGCCTTGTGGGGCGCCCTGAAGGCTGCGCTCCGGCAGAAAGCGCTGGCCGTGTCCAGCCTGCACAACTTCTGCCCGCTGCCGCCGGAATTCGCGCGCGGCAGCGGCGATCTGTTCTCCCTGGCATCTCTCGACCGCGAAGAGCGCCATGCCGCGGTGCGCCTCACGCTTCAGACCATCGAGCAGGCCAATGACCTGGAGGCCCGCGCCGTTGTCCTGCACTGCGGGCGGGTGTCGATGACGGCCGCAACGGAAATCCTGCATCAATACCAACACCGGGGCCGCATCGCCACGGACGAGGCCCGCAGTTTTCTCGCCCGCAAGCTCACCGAACGCGACCGCCTGAAGCCGCGGCACCTGGACGCCCTCTGCTTCAGCCTCGAAAAACTGCTGCCCGCCGCCGAGCGTCACCATGTGCGCCTGGGGCTTGAAAACCGCTATCACTACCACGAACTGCCGGGCATCGAGGATTTTGCACTCTTCTTCCGGGAATTCGACGGCGCCCCGCTGGGCTACTGGCATGACAGCGGGCACGCCCACGCCGCGGAGGTGCTCGGCCTGTTCGCCGCACAGGACCTGCTGGAACGGTACGAAGGCCAACTCGTGGGATGCCACCTTCACGACGCCCGCGGTCTGGATGATCATTTGCCGCCGGGACACGGCGAAATCGACTTCGCGGCGCTGATCCCCTATCTGAAGGCCGGAGCGCTGCAGGTGATCGAACTGAAGGCGGGCACGGCGCCGGAAGCCGCCAGCGAGGGTGCCGCTTACCTGGCCCGCGTGATGACACGGCCGGATGCACGTGGATAACCCCAGCGGGTTCCGGCAGAGACGGGGTCTTGTGGATGTCCGTGGCTGTGCGGCAATGCGGGTGGACTCGGGCCGGGGAGGATCCGGGAGGCTGTGCCGCGCCTTCGATGCCGTTCCTTTTCGGCGGCCGGCGGCACCGCCGGCGGTCAACCAAAGGCGGTCTTGAGTTTAATCGATAGCTGACCCAGGCTGAAGGGTTTCTGGATAAACCCGACACACCCGCGCTGGATGATTGCGGTGGCCTGCCCGTTGAGGCTGTAGCCGCTGGAGAGCAGCACTTTGACACCCGGGTCGAAAGCCTTGAGCTGGTCGAAAACCTCGCCCCCGCCCATCCCCGGCATCACCATGTCCAGGATGACCAGGTCGATACGGGCCTTCTCGCGAAAGTAAAGATCCAACGCGCTCTTGCCGTCCACCGCGGTGAGCACTTCGTAGCCCAGCCTTTCGAGCATGGCCGCTCCCACCGAGAGAATCATCTCCTCGTCATCCACGAGCATGATCGTCCCCGTGCCGGGCTGCACGCGGGCGGGCGGCGGCGCCGTGCTTGCGGCCGGACGCGTCGAGACCGGCAGATAGATGTTGAAGGCCGCCCCCTGCCCTTTTTGGCTGTAGACATTGATGGCCCCGCCGTGATTTTTGACGATGCCGTAGGCGGATGCCAGCCCCAGCCCGGTGCCGCGGCCCATCGGGCGGGTGGTGAAAAAAGGTTCGAACACCCGCTGGCTGACGGCCTCGTCCATGCCCACCCCCGTATCCTTCACGGTAAGCCGCACATAGCGTCCCGGTTTGAGGTCGGCCACCGGCGGCGCCGCCTCCGACGTGCGGACATCGGCGGTTTCCACGTAGATCGTGCCCCCCTCGGGCATGGCCTCACTGGCGTTGAGGTAGATGTTGAGCAGCACCTGCTTGATCTGGCCGCGGTCCACCTCCACCGTTGGCAGGTCGCGGGCATAGGTCCCCTGGACGGTCAGTTCCTTGCGGGTGCGGCTGAACATGCGGTTGTGGCTCTTGATGAGCGCATTCAGATCGGTGGACAGAATTTCGTATTGACCGCCCTGGGCGAACCCCAGCAGTTGGCTGGTGAGGTCGGCCGCACTGCGCACGTAGCTCTCGATGGCTTCGATGTGCTCCTGGGCGGGATGACGGGCTTCGATCTCCGCGGCCATCAACGACGCCCGCCCCTGAATGCCCATCAGAAGATTGTTGAAGTCGTGGGCGATGCCCCCGGCCAGCGTTCCCACGGCCTCCATCTTCTGGGACTGCAGGAGTTGATCTTCGAGTTTCTTGAGATGGGTCAGGTCACGTCCCACGATGACCACACCTGAAATTTCGCCGTCCTCCCCCCGGCTGGGGTAGTAAAAGGTATCGATGTACCGGCGCCCCATGCCCGGCGTATGGTGCCAGCCTTTGACGTGGACCTCTTCACCGGCCAGGCATCGATCGACTTTGTCCTGGTGGTGTTTTATAAACATGTCGCGTTCGTAGACTTCCGCGGCCGTGTGCCCCAGGATCTCGGACCGCGGCCGTCCGATCGCATCCCGGTAGGCCGCATTGACTTCCTGGTGGATGTAGTCGCGGTCCAGAAGCGCCATGTAGTCGGTGCTCGAAGTGACCATTTGCTCGTAGTTGCGCAAAGCGGCTTCGGTTTTCTTCTGCCCCGTGATGTCCATAAAGGAGCCCACGCTGGTAGTGGTCCCGGGAATCAGGTCGACCCTGAGCATCATGTTCCGGCGGTGCCCCTGCCGGTCGATGATCCGGCATTCGAAGGCCTTGGGGGCCTTGTCGGGATCCTCGCGCCGCAGGCGGTGAAAACCCAGCATGCGCGTCTGGTCCTCGGGGGCAATAAACGCGGTCCATTTCATGCGCCCCTCGATTTCCTCGCGGGCATAGCCGGTCATCTCGGCAAAGCCCTCGTTGACCATCGAAAGGGTCGTGTCGTTTTCACTCAGAACGGTGCCCGTACCGGTGTTCTCGAACACGCTGCGGTAGCGGTTTTCGCTGGCGCGCAGTTCGGCGGCCACCGCCTCCTTGGCAGTCAGTTCGGTTTGGAGCGCCTCGTAGAGACGGGTGTTTTCAAGACACAGCGCCGCCAGATTGGCCAGCCGCTCGAGCGCCTCGCGCTCCAGCGGCCCGAACTGCCTCTCGCTGCCAAAGTGGCCCAATCCGATGACGCCCAACAACTCGTTCCGCAATTTGACGGGAATGCCGATGGCTGCGCCGAGATTTTCAAAAAAGGCGTTACGGGAGTGCCCCTCCCACTGGCGGTAGTTCGTGATCGAAACGGTTTCGCCCTGTTGCCAGACCCTGCCGGCCAGCCCCTCGCCCGGCTTGAGCCTGAAGCCGGTGAGGTCCCGGCTGTAGCGGCCGCAGGCGGCCCGGATCACCAGCTCGCCAGCCGTCGCGTCGAAGACATAGGCGAAACCGTCTTCGGTGCCGGCCAGTTCGGCCGCGCTGGTTACCAGCTTTTGCAGGAGTTCGTCCGGATCCCGCCGGTCGAGCAACCCCAGGGTGATATCGTGAAGCAGGGCCAGGTGGGACTTCTGGGTGGCGAAGGTCGCCTCGGCCTGTTTGCGGGCGGTGATGTCCAGGGCGGTGAAGATGACGCCCTGGGACAGATCGTCCAGATCGAGCGGCGTCGAGCTCAGGAGCACGTCGATGATGCGGCCGTCCTTTCGACGCCAGCGGGTCTCCACCGTGCCGGTGCCCTCCCGGGCGATCTGTTCGTACTTCTCCCGGCCGACCCATTCGAACGCCTCCCGGGTGGGATAGAGCATACGCGCATTCTGATCGATCAACTCACTGGCGGTGTAACCGAGCATCTCACAGAGACGGTCATTGGCCTGCACGATTACCCGGTCGCAAACCATGCCGATACCGGCGGGCGCCGCCCGGAAAATGCTTTCCAGCACATCCAGGCGTTGCGCGCTGGCGTGCTGGCGGGTGTTTTCCGGATTGTCGGCGTTCGCGCTCATCGCTAATCCCGGGCAAAGGACGTGGGCATCGATGCCACGAAAATACGCATTCACATCGGTTTCTAACATTTCTAACAGATAATCGCCTGTGTTTAAAGTAAATCAGGCCCTTGAACGCCGCGCAGGCACCAACGATAGATGCGTGGCATGCGGCGTTCCATGCCGACCGATTCATCCTTGAAAGACCGCACGTCATTTGCCGCCACTCCATTCCGAAACCTTCAAAACGTCGTGGACACGCCCGGGATCCGCTTTATGTTCAACCAACGGGGATTGAGCATTTGATTTGAATTCGTTTCATGATATAGTGCGCCACTAGCCAAAAACCACAACATGTAGTATCGTTTACCAGGAGTTTGCCATGCCCGAAGTTCGGAAGACCTTTGTTCTCGACACCAACGTCATCCTGCATGACAGTACCTGCATCTACCAGTTCGACGAGCACGACATCGTCATTCCGATCACCGTCATCGAAGAGCTTGACCGCTTCAAGAAAGGCAAGGATATTCTCAACTGCAACGCCCGCGAGTTCCTGCGCTCCCTGGACACCCTCACCGGCGACCACATCTTCAACGGGGGCGTGCCCATCAGCGACGGCCAAGGGCGCATTTCGGTCTTTCTGGAATCGCAGTTCCACGACAAGGTCCAGGCCAATTTTTCAAGCAGCAAGGCCGATCACCACATTCTCAACGCGGCCTATCATATCGCCTCGAAAAAGGGTTTCGACCGCGTGGTGCTCGTGTCCAAGGACGTCAACCTGCGCATGAAGGCCAAATCTGTGGGTCTGACGGCCGAAAACTACCGTACCGACCACGTTCAGAACCTGTCCGAACTTTACAGGGGCAAGAGCATCCTGGAAAATGTCGAAGGGCAGCTGATCGACCATCTCTATCAGGCGCCCTACGAGGTTGCGATCGAGGCGCTGGTCCCGGGAAACGGGCTGCAGGCCAACGAGTTCCTGATCCTGCGCAACGGCCGCAAATCGGCTCTGGGGGTCTACGACGAAGCCCAGCAGAAAGTGCTGCGGGTCGAAAACCGGAGCAGCTTCGGCATCCGCCCGCGCAATGCCGAACAGGCCTTCGCCTTGAACGCCCTGCTCAACCGCGACATTCCCCTGGTGACCATGAGCGGCAAGGCCGGCACGGGCAAGACCCTGCTGGCCCTGGCGGCCGCCCTGGAAAGCAAACGCCACTACCGCCAGATCTTCGTGGCCCGACCGGTGGTGCCGCTGAGCAACAAAGACCTGGGATATCTGCCCGGGGACGTGAATTCCAAACTCGACCCCTACATGCAGCCGCTGCACGACAACCTCTCGGTCATCCGCAACCAGCTGGCCCAGGACAATACCCGCAACAAGCGCATTCAGGAACTGCTCGAGGACGGCAAGATCGTTATCACCCCGCTGAGCTACATCCGGGGCCGCAGCATCGTCAAAACCTTTTTCATCGTCGACGAGGCCCAGAACCTGACCCCCCATGAAATCAAGACCATCATCACCCGGGCCGGGGAAGGCACCAAGATCGTCTTCACGGGCGACATCTACCAGATCGACCACCCCTATCTGGACAGCCACTCCAACGGCTTGAGCTATCTGATCGAAAAAATGAAGGGGGAGCGTCTTTACGCCCACGTCAACCTGGAAAAGGGCGAGCGCTCGGATCTGTCCGACCTTGCCACCAGATTGCTGTAGTGATGTGAAATGCTGGAGCGACGCCAATCACCGCGCATGACGTATGCGACATCCGTTCGTCTGGAAGACGCGAACGGTGCGTGGGAGGGGCAGGTACGCAACCTCAGCGCCGAAGGGATGTTCATCGAACCGGCGCGGACACTGCCCCCCGGCAACCGCGTGAAGATCGCTTTTCGCCTGCGCCACTCCCGGCAGGCCATCGATATGGCCGGTGAGGTCCGACGGGTTACGCCCGAGGGCCTGGGGGTCCAGATTATCTGGTAGCTCAAGCGGGTGCGATCGAAACGCCGCGAGCGCAAAAGAACGTTCAGGGCAGAATTTCGATCGGGGTGCGCTCGTCGCCCGCCTGAACCTTGTCTCCCACCGGACGTCTGCCCAGTGAAATGCCGTAGACCTTGCAGGGTTTGCCGCCGCGCAGCAGGTAGAGTCTGCGCTTGGACTTGATCACCCGCAACGCTTCCGCCGCGGGCCCTGCTTCCAACGTGCCGCCCCAGCCCGCATCGCCTCCCGCGAAGACAAGCATCATGACGCGCCCCAACGTATTTTTAACATCCGGTGCATGACAGACCGTCCGATCGCCATTAGCTTATTCGGAATCGAATTCTAACCTCCTTCTCGACAATTCAGGGGCTCAAATTGAAACCACCGGCTTGTCAACCAAGAGCGCCTCACGCATCCGAGGGCAGGGGCTGATGCGTATTCCCGGGTTTGCCACCGCGCAGGCCACCCGCGAGCGGGCACAGCGGCACCCGGCCATCGCCTTCGCGACGCTGGGGCGCAGCGGGCTTACCTGCAGCCGGGCCGGATTTGGCGGCTACCGCATCGGTACAGCCGAACCGGTGCACCGCGAGGCGCTCGTTCGGGCGCTGCGCGGGGGGATCACCCTGGTCGACACCAGCGCCAACTATGCGGACGGCGAATCCGAAACCCTGGTGGGCGAGGTGCTGTCGGAATGCCTGCGCGCCGGTGAGCTGACCCGCGAGGCGATGATCGTCGTCACCAAAGCCGGCTACCTCCAGGGTAAAAACCATGCCCTGAGCCAACAGCGCCGTAAAGCCGGCAACCCCTTCCCCGAGCTGGTGCCCTATGCCGAGGGTCTGGAGCACTGCATCCACCCCGAATTCCTGGAAGACCAGATCACACGCAGTCTGGAGCGGCTGGGGCTGGCCTGCATCGATGTCATGCTGCTCCACAACCCGGAGTATTACCTCGGTTGGGCCGCCCGGCAGGGCGTCGAATTACAGACGGCGCGCGAGCGTTACGACGAGCGCATCCAGCGGGCCTTCGCCCACCTGGAAAAGGAGGTGGACCGTGGCCGCATCCGTTTCTACGGTGTCAGCTCGAATACCTTTCCCGCCGCTGCCGACGGTTGGGATTTCACCAGTCTGAGCCGCGTGCACGCCTGTGCGCAAGCAGTGAGGCCCGACCACCACCTGGCCGTCATCCAGTTTCCCATGAACCTTTTCGAACCCGGCGCCGCACTCGAGGCCAACCAGCCCGATGGCCGCACCCTTTTGGACACCGCCTTGCGGTTCGATCTGGGCACACTCGTAAACCGCCCCCTGAACGCGTTTGACGGCAACCGCTTGATCCGGCTGGCGGATGTGCCCGATCTGGCCCCGCTGCCGCCGGACACCGTAAGGGACCGACTGCACGATCTGGCGAACGGCGAAACCATTTTCCTCCATGAGATCCTGCCCGGCCTCGAACTGGGGGCGGATCTGTCCGCGCGGGTCACCACGCAGCTGGCCATGGCCGAAGCGCTCGCCGCTCATTTCGAGCGCTACCAGGGCTATGACCATTGGCTGCAGATTCAGAACGAGCACATCCGCCCCCGGGCCGATGGTGTCCTGGACTTTCTCGCACGCCAAAAAGGCGTTAAGGCGCTCCGTGACTGGTGCGACGATTACCGTGAACGTCTGGACACCGCACTGTCGGCCGTCAGCGCGCTCTACGCCGGGCCGGCCGCCGCGCGGATCGAGGCAATCAAGACCGCCGTCCGGCAGGCTGACGACGGCTGGAACCTGGACACGCCCCTGAGCCGGATGGCCTTGCGCGCCCTCCAAACCACCCGTGGCATCTCCACGGTCCTGGTGGGCATGCGCCGGCCGGCTTACGTTCAGGACACGTTGGCGGCCCTGGCTCCCGAAGTGGCGGTCAAAGACCGAACGGACGCCTGGAAGCAACTCAAGGTCAATCTCGATGCATTGCCCTGATGGCTTACCGCCTCAAGACATGGGCATCGAAAGGAAAACCGCTTGAACATACCCGAGACCACCCTGATGCTCATCCGCCACGGAGAGACCGAATGGAACCGCGACAGGCGCTTCCAGGGCCACGGCGACAGCCCACTGACCGCCAAAGGGCGGGCGCAGACCGATGCCCTGGGCAGACGCCTGGCCGCCACCCCGTTTGATCGGCTGATCAGCAGTGATCTGGGGCGCACACAGGAAACGGCAGCCATCATCGCCGGGCATACCGGCCACGCGATCCAGACCGACCCGCGCCTGCGCGAGCGCCATTACGGGGTTCTGGAGGGCCTGAACATCCGGGAAATCCGCCGGGACCACGCCGCCGTCTACGCACAGCTGATCACCGAAGACCCCGATTTCGTCATCCCCGGTGGGCAGAGCCACCGCCAGCACTACCGCGCCGGCATCGATTTTCTGGAAGAATGGCTTAGCGCCCATCCGGGGCAGTCCGCGGCCATCGTCTCCCACGGCGGCTTTCTGGACAACGTCCTCCGCTATGTCGCCGGGCTGGCATTGGGCGCGCCGCGCTGCGTGCTGGCGGGAAACAGCAGCCTGAGCATCGTCGTTCATGGCCAATTCTACGGCTCGCCGCGCTGGATCATCCGCTCCTGGGGCGACGAGGGGCACCTGGTGGGGATGGCGCCATAATCGGGGTCGGCATCGCTATCGGTATCGGAATCGATGCGCTGATCGTCCTCGTCTGGTTTGATAGTCGATGCCGACACCGAAACCGAACGCGGTCGTGGCTATAGCAATCGCGTTGCCGTGGAACCGGTGGGCAGGCACGATCAATTACCAGTGAGGAGAAAATCTGATGACAACGGATATGGCCCGCATTCCCCTTTTTCCGCTGGGTGTCACCGTGCTGCCGGAAATGCTCCTGCCGCTGCACATTTTCGAAGAGCGTTACAAGCAGATGATCGGCGCGTGCCTCGCCGAGGACAACCCCTTCGGCATTGTCCTCTTCGACGGCGGGTCGATCCGCTCGATGGGCTGCACGGCCCGCGTCGTCGAGGTCACCAAGTCCTACGCGGACGGCCGCATGGACATTCTCACCCGGGGTGAAAAACGCTTCCTGATTCACGCCGTCATGGAAGAGAAAATCTACATGGAGGCCGAGGTGAGCTTTTTCGGGGATGCCGCCGAGCCGCCCGATCCGGCGATCGGGGAAACGATGGCCGCCGCGCGCCGCCTGCTGCAACAGACGGCGGCCCTGGTGTCCGTCGCCGAACCGGAGGCCCTGCTGGCCCTGGAGAATCCGGCGCGTCTTTCTTTTGCCATTGCGGCGCTCGATGGTTTCGCCCCGGACGAGCGCCAGCGCTTTCTGGAGATGACCTCCGCCCAGGAGCGCCTGCGCAAGAGCGTGCAGGCCCTTTCGCGTCTTCTGGAGCGCCTGGCGCTCAACCGCGAAATCAAACGCCTGATCGGCGGCAACGGGCACGGCCTGAGCGATATTCTGAAATAGCATCCATCCATCAATTCATGGATTCAAGGATTCCAGGGGCCCAGGGTTCGAGGGGAGGAACGAGGCGTACTTCTGTTCGCCGCAGTAACGAAGGGCGCAGCGTAACGCCGCTATTTATCTGCCTCAGATGGATCGAGTTTTCTACGCATCGCCTTAGCTGGTTGAGGCCAGTTTGACCCCGAAAAACACCATGATCGAACCCGTCACCGTGTCCAGGGTCCGTCGTATCCGGTTGTTCTGCATCCAGCGACGGGCCTGGTCCACGGCCGAGGCCAGCAGGCACTGCCACACCATGGCGATCAGGAAGTGGAGCCCGGCCAGGAAGAGCGACTGCCACACGGCCGAGCGGGCCGGGTCGATGAACTGGGGCAGAAACGCCATATAGAAGACAATGGCCTTGGGGTTGAGGACATTGGACAGCAGGCCTTCCCTGAGCGAGCGGCGGGGATCGAACCCCGCGCGCGAAACGGGCGGGTCGTTCATGTCGTCGCCGGGCTTGTGCCGCACCGCACTGCGCAAACTGACGATTCCGAGCCACACCAGGTAGGCCGCCCCCGCCAGCCGCAGCGCCCTGAAAGCCCAGGCCGACTGGAGCAGAATCACCGAAATCCCGACGGCCGAGACCAGGGCGTGGACGAACAGTCCCGAGCAGATGCCCAGACTGCTGAGCACACCGTCGCGCCACCCGCCACGCGTTGTGTTGCGGATGATCAAAACCGTGTCCACCCCCGGTGTGATGGTCAGTAAAGAGATGGCGATCAGATAGGTCCAGAGCGAATTTTCCATTTCCTTCCTTTCCGGCTTCAGAGTGCGGCATCCATGCGAACGTGGAACGCGTGTGGTCAAACTGACAGTGCCCGAACCGAATGCGCTGGGTCAATGAGGATTTGCGCCTTTCAGCTTGTCGACACCATCGGTTTCAGATTCAAGGCTGTTCAGGTGGGGCGGCCCGCATCGGCGCCCCGGGCGTAAGCCGTGAGTCGGAACGGCCCAATTTGTACTTAAACGCAAAGACGACGCCGGGTGAAGCCAGGGCAGCCTTGAACCAGACACCGGCGGCGACGGCGAGGCGTAATTCACCGATCCTCCAGCGGCGATAGCATCCTCAGAAGGTCTTGCGCGTTCCGATTACCGGTAGATGAATGGCCTCGGTGTCGATATTGGGGTTGTCCACGTCGAAATAGCGGTAACCGGCATAGACGTCCAGGCCCCAGTCCTTGATATTCTGGACCCAGAAGGCACCGATCGAAGTGCCGTCTTCGTTGCGTGCGCTGATGTCGAAATTGCGCACCAGGTCGGCCGAAAGGCGCGTTTCACCAAATCCGAACAAGTTTCCCCGCCAGCCGAGCTTGGCCGCAAAAGCATCCTGGTCGCGGTTGCTTTCCTTTTCCTCGGCTTTGAGTCCCCCGCCGGTCAAGCTGATCCCGGTCGGCTGATGCAGCACGGACATCACGGCGTCCGCCCGCCAGTCCGAATTTTGCAGCGTGTTCACCTGGTAGGAACCGGCCCCGGAGAACTGGAAATCGCCCAGGGTTTTCTTCCAGCGCAGAGCGACGTCCCCGCGCTGGTCGGCGCCCTGGCTGCCGGAGAGTTGGAAGCCGTAGAAAACCGGTGAGTCGTAGCGCACGCGGTTGACGATCGAAAGATTCTCCAGGTCGACGAAGACATCGGACACGTTGATGTCGGTGTAGTCGTCGATCTCCTCGCTGTAGAACAGAAGGCCGCCGAAGAGGTTGCCGGGCGAGAGCAGCGTGGCGATCTGGGTGCCGGACAGGTCGGTTTCGTTGAAGTAAAATGACGAGGCAAACCCCTTGCCCACACCGAGTCGGCCGAAACGCTGGCTGTCGAAGAAAACCTCGAGCCAGCGGCTGCTGAAATCGAACCCGCTGTTCTCGTTGTTCTGGTTGACCCTGAGGGGCCGGTTGTCCTGGTAGGAGGTTTCGACACGGCCGCCGATGGTCAGATCGTCGTTGACCTTCCCCTGGGCCTCGACATTGAGGCGTGTGGGCGAATTGTCGCTGTCGGTGTGATAGACTTTCGCCGTGTCGCCGTCGTAGGCGTAGGTGAGCTGGCGATGGACCTGGCCGTTGATGTTGACCTGGAAACGGGGGTCGTCCGAGGTGACCACCGGCTTGCCGAAAACCTGCCCCTGGGTGTCGCCTCGGGCGTGCGGCACGGCCGATCGCTCTTCGTCATGCGCCGCGTTAGCCGCCTTGAGCGATTGCATCTCGCGCATGAGCGACTCGATCAACGCCTGCTGGGCCTCGAGCCGCTTCTCCAACGCCGCGATCCGGGCACTGTCTTCCGCACCGACCGCCACTGCGGGCCCCGCCAGCAGAGCCACCCCGATGACAAGCACCCCAATCCACAGGTCAATCCCTATTCCGCGCATAGCACACCTCCGGTCTGGTGTTCATGATCCGATAGTTTCCTTAATAGGTTGGCATAGCATAAATTCCATGCCATCGCGCGGGTAATCGCCCCGCGGGAGACAAAGGTTTCGCCCGCCGATCAAATAAAGGTCGCCTCGAAGCCGCGGCCGGTGTAAGATATGATCTTGGCCTGTCGGGCCCGGCGGCATGATCGCAACGCCACCTGGGCGCTGAAGTTTCCCGAAGCGTAAACGGAGTCAATCATCTATGCCCCGAAAATTATGGATTGCCATGTTGTTTTGGGCGGCCGCCGCCATGGCCTATCCGTCCGGCGGGAATGCCGACGAGCCCGTACCGATTTCTCCCGGCCTGTCGTTTCGCCTCATCGCGGGCGCCGGATACGTGTCCAGCAACGATCAACTGCGCCCCAACGACGGCAACAAAAGCGTCCGGGACCTGGACGGCAATGCCAATCGCTACGATGCCGTCATCCCCCTGGCGAGTTTCGATCTGCGTTACACATTTGCCGAATCCGGCCGCCAGGTCTATCTCGGGGCCCCCATGGGCGACGAAGGACCGCCCGGGTTGACCCTGGGGGCGGTCCTGCCTTTCGCGGACGGCGGGGCGATCGACGCGGGCGTCTTTGTGGTGCCTTTCGGCGAAGTCTGGGAGGACCCCTATCAGGTCGGCGGAAACCGGCAGGAAACCGATAAAAACACCTATGGCGCCAAAATCGATTTCAGCCGTATCCGGGGAACGGGGTTTGAGGCCGGCTACCGCATCGAATACACCGATATCGACGACGATGACATCGGCCAACGCTTCGATGAACTGGAACGCGACGGCTGGGTGCACGCCCTGAGAGCCGGCTATGCCCACCCCTTCGGCAACGGCTGGCAGCTCGTGCCCGAAGCCGGATTCACCATCGGCGACATCGACGGTGACGCCAACCGCTACCTGGAATACCGGATGAAACTCGGCCTGCGGCACATCCGCGCCAACAACCTGCTCAATCTGTCCATAGGCGCCGGCTACCGGGATTATGACGATGAGCATCCGATCTTCGACAAAGATCGCAACGACACGCTGTTCAGCGCCTTTGGGATCTATACCCGTTCAAACCTCTTCGGCCACGCGCCGCTGTTCTGCAGTTTGATCGCGGGATTCAACCACCGCAGTTCCAACATCGATTTTCTGGAGGCCGACACATATATGAGCGGGCTGATGCTGGGGTATCAGTTTTGACGGTTCCGTAAAAAGTCCGATAGCGGCGTTACGCTTCATCGCTCGTCATTGCAGCGTACCATGCGTACGCTTCATTCCTCCGGAATTGCAAGCCTTGCTCTCGAACTTTTTTCGAAACCGTCTGAATAAAGGCTTTCTAAGCGTTCATCAGTTTTAGACTACGATAAAAGTGGTTGCCTGTGGACAGGATGCAAGGCGGCCAAAGATCACCCTCCGGTCTCACCGTCATCCCGCCTTAAATGGGCATCGGATGATAGCTGGCCATCGGCAGCCGGTGATGGCGGCGATGACGAGAATCGCGGGCTATCCGCCGCCGCCGATGGCCGCCTCGAGGCGACGGCGATGGTGATGAAAATGCGACGCCAGCAACTTCAGGCTGTCGACCACGGACAGCGGGCCGGTAACGGGGTGGCTTGACACCGGGGTATCCCGATCGTCCGCCCCCACGGTTTCAAGAAAACGGTTCAAGCGCCGGCGGGCCTGTTCCCAGTCGCGGATCAGGTCTTCGACCTCCGCCTGGCCATCCGGCACCATCGCAGGATCGGGCACATCCACGCTGATATCTCCGTCCAGCACGTCCAGCACCATGGCGAGGTGATCGGGCTTGGGCCCTTGGGATGCGGGGATCGACCCGAATGCAAGCACCGTACGCTGCTCGGCCAGGACGAGGTGCTGAAAATCCTCCAGGACCGACCAGCGCTCGGGGTCGGGTTTATGCGTGAGCCGCTCGCGATCCAGGCGGCGGACCTTGCGGATCAATTCATGCCGGGCGTCTTCCAGTTGTGCGAACTGCCGCTGCAAATCTTCGAGCATCGCGGTCCTCCTGATCACCTTTTATCGTACGGTCGTTTCGCGCCGGGGCGTTTTCAACGACCCTAGGGCGCATTCGTTTATCCGTCAAGGAAACGCGATCGCCGGTTGGCGCCGCCGCCGATTTGGCCTTTGGATGGAGGGCGCCGCACGAAGGAGAAGAACTCACCCCGGAGGAGATCGAAAGACGCGCCCGGCAGCTTTTTGAATCCTGACGCCCGGTTGTCCCGGGATAGCGTTTGACATGAAGGCGACGAAAAAGGTAACCCGTAGGAGCGGGATCCGATGGGGGCCCGGGAGCACCTCCTCCGCTTGAGGCAAGAACCCGAAAGGGGGCTTAAAATGTTTGCCGGCGATTGCATGGACACGCGGTTTCATACCCTGCATCCGAATCAGAGTATCGCGGAGGCGTTCACCGCCTTTCAGAAGGCCTCCGCCATCGAAAAGAAAAAAGTCTTCGGCATGATGGTGACCGACGAAGAGGAGCGGCTCGTCGGCATGCTCTCCATGTATGACGTTCTCTATTACGTGCAGCCCAAACACGTGACCATCATCGGTGAAATGGACGATGTGGACCCCACGCAGGCGTACCGGAACCGGTTGAGCACCATCCAGTCCATCCGCGTGGACGACATCATGACCACGGAGGTCGTCACTGTCCGCCCGGACACCCACCTGATGGTGATTGCCGAGATCATGATCAAAAAGCACATTCGACGACTTCCGGTGGTCGCGGATCAGACCGTGGTGGGCATCGTCTATGTCTCCGATGTGTTCAACCGGATCATGACGATGCTTACCACGCAAGAAGCGTGATGCCTGCACGCCGCCGGCGTCGGGCGGCCTGGCGTTCAGCCATCTGGAGAAACGATCGATATGCCCGTCGTTGAAACAGCCAGCGTCTTCAGCGGGATTCCGGTGAGCACCGCCATGCGGCGGCAGGTGATCAGCCTCCCCGCCACGGCGGATATCGGACAGGGAATCCGCCTGTTGATCCGGTACAAGGCCAATGCGGTCCTGCTGACCGACAACGATATCCCCCACGGCGTGGTGTCCAAGACCGACCTCCTGGGGGCCTACTACGGCGAAATCCCGACGGAAATGGCGTTGGGCGATGTGATGGGCAGCCAACCCATCGCCTGCTTTCCGGACGACCTGGTGGAAGACGCCCTGGAGATCATGGAAGCGGCCGGCGTGCACCGCCTCTACGTCACGGGCGCCAACCGTGAGGAGGTCGTCGGCACCCTGTCCTACGCCGACATCGTGGGCTTGCTGTACCGCTATTGCCGCACCTGTGAACGCGGGACCGCCCAGAAGCGTCTGAAGCGCTCCGGGGGCGATCCCGCATCACGACTCCGGGTGAAGGACGTCATGACGCCGGAGGTCTGGGCCTGCCGGGACAGCGATCCCCTTTTCACCGTGATCGAAACGCTCACCTCCCAACAGATGGGTGCTGTCCTCATTCAGGACGAGGCCCGGTCTTCCATCGGCGTCATATCCAAGACCGATCTCATCATTGCCTACCACCACGGCATCGCCCCGCAGACCGCAGCGGGGGAGATCATGAGCACCCCGATCCACGCCGTCCAGGCCGGGGAGCTGCTGTCCACGGCCATCCAGCAGATGCTGCTCAATGACGTGCAGCGCCTGTTCGTTCACCACGAGCCGTCCCGCCAGGATCCGATCACGGGTGTGCTGGCCCTCTCCGATGCCGCCCGTTTTCGTTCCGGCTCCTGCCGCGCCTGCACCGCCGGGCGGCTCCTGGTGCGCTGACGACCTGTGCCCCGGATGTGAACGTGGCCGTCATCCCGGGCCGGGACGTCGAGCCCCGATCGACGCTGAGGCATCTACGACGGGCAATGCAGCGCTGATCATGGGTGCCAATTCCAGCCGGCTGCTATAACGGCGCCCCGGGGATTGGGGGCCTGTGGTTAACCAGATGGAATTAAAGCCGTAGGCCGCTGAAAGCGATTTTTTACAGGCGCGTCTCTATTGTGGGAATAAATTTCAATCTTATAACTGATTAGATGTGTCCATGTTGCATTTAGGAACACATGACCCTTTTCGGGGTCGGTGTGGTGCATGGGTGGTCCATCTGCCCAAATGGTGCGGGCTTTGCTCAAGCCCTGAAGGCCGCCGCATGAACCGCAAAAAAACATTGGAGATATTCATCATGTCGGAAACCACAGGCGCCCCCATCGCCCTCGTCAACGAGCAAGGTATTCTGGATTTCTATGACGCCTTCTCTTCCAGCGATTTTGAAACCATGCACCGCATGATGCACGCGGATTGCACCCTGGAATTTCCGGGCTCGAGCTTTCCCAACCGTGTCGCCGGGCGGGAGGCCATCATCGACCTGTTCCGGGGCATCCAGGAGGCCATGGGGGGCAGCCTGCGATTCCACAGCAAATGGGCGATCTTCAAGGACGACATGGCGGCGGTCCACTGGTTTACCACCGGCCGCCCGGCCCATGGCGGGCGCTACCTGAACCGCGGGGTGGCCTGGTACCGGCTCAAGGATGGCCTGGTGCACGAATTCCAGGATTTTCTGGACACGGAAATCATCGCCGCCTTCTGGCCCGATGGAACGCCGTGCAGTGATTTTACGGCTGCGGAAAAAGCCGTGGAACGGCTAACGCATTACGCCAGCGCCGAAGCGTTGGAACGTTTTGATCAACTGCGTTAAAACAAAGGGAAGCGATTGACCATCGGGATTCTGCGGCCCGATACGGCTCAATACGTGATTCCCGTTTTGCGGGAATTCCCGTCTGATCGATGCGCCATGGCGGGTCGCGCGCCGGCGGAACCCATCGGTTTTTCGAGGGTCTTCAGCGCGCACCCAACACCGACACGGGGCCAGACGACTTTTTCGCATTCCTTCTGGTAAAGGAACCATAGACATGAACAAGACCATTCTTGTTGGCGGTGCCACCGGCAACATTGGCCGTGAGCTTGTCCCGCGATTACAATCCGCCGGGTTCTCCGTTCGGGCGGGTTCCACGCACGGCGTAGCTGTGCAGGGCGCCGAGGGCCGTGTACTCGACCTTCTCGACCCCGCCTGCCTGCCGGCCGCGTTTGAGGGTGTCGATGCCGCCATGATCATCACCCCGGCCCACCCGTTCATGGTGGATATGACGGCAAACGCGGTGGCGGCGGCGCGCGAGGCCGGTGTGGGCCACCTCGTGCGCATCTCCGGTGCCGGGGCGGACCCAACCTCGGCGATAACCATTGCCCGTGTCCAGGGCCAGTGTGATCAACTCATCATCGATTCCGGGCTGAACTATACCCTGCTGCGACCGAAGAACTTCATGCAGAACTTCGCAACCTTCCTTGGCGACATGGTCCGCGCGGGAACGGTGTACTCGTCACAGGGCGACGGGCGCATCCCTTTCATCGATGTGCGCGACATCGCCGCCGTAGCCGCCGCGGTGCTGACCGATCCGCAAGCCCATGTCGGTCAGGCGTACACGCTCAGCGGAAGCCAGGCCTTGACCAATGCGGAAGCGTTGGCGCTCATATCCAAGAAGACCGGCAAACCCATCGAACTGATCCCGATTCCGGAAGAAGCGGCGGTTGAAGGCATGCGCGAAGCGGGCATGCCCGAGGCCCTGATCGCGTTCATGAGCAGTCTCAACCAAATCATCGCCGCCGGCCGGGTGGCGGAGACCAGTGCGGATGTGGCTCGCATCATCGGGCGCGAACCGCTTTCCTTCGAACAGTTCGCAGAGGACTACAGGGACGTTTGGATGTAGGAACCGGCTGACAGCAGATACCAACAGCCCGACAGTGAATGCAGGTTTTCCAGACGTTTGGGTTTGTAGCGGCGATGCCAAAGCCGTCGTGAGACCAAGCCGTTGTTTTTTTTGTCCCCCCCCCCAAAAAAAGGGCGGCTCATACCAGCCTTTCTTTTTCCAATCGTCATCACGGCTGGGTAAAACCCCTGCCGCCGGCGCCCAATCGACTGTAACCATTCAATATATTTTGATATTTAAAATTTTTCGATCCCAGAAGGGTCTGGCGTGGGATTACGCATGCGACATCAGGGCCTCAATCTCCAAGTTGACAAATATGCGACATAGCAGTAGTTTTG
>JAAUXU010020634.1_pt1 | contig 18906 bp, 17 predicted proteins | sample 7278151 | NCBI WGS metagenome assembly JAAUXU01 (sample SAMN14350113, study PRJNA611818) | marine sediment metagenome | isolation source: surface marine sediment (1.8m) | place: French Polynesia: Moorea | collected 2018-08 | reverse complement strand
TTGAACATACCAGTTCTCGTCCGATCACTGAAGTCAAGCAGTGTTGGGCCCGGTCAGTACTTGGATGGGTGACCGCCTGGGAACACCGGGTGCTGTTGTCGTCTCTTTTTGCTCTGTCAACTTTATATGTACAAATCCTTGCAATCGGTGGATCCAAGTTTGCGTTGTTGGTCGTTACTTTATTTTCTTTCTAATGTTTTATGACGAAGACGACGGTGACGATTCTGCTGCGTATTGTCTTCTACTGTGCTTGCTGAGTTGTGTTCGGTCGCCTGGCGAGGGAATATGGCCGCTGCTTTATTGTGCGTTGTTTTTTAGTATCGACTGTTCTGCTGACCCTTTATTGCTTTAGTTTTTCTCTTTTGGAGACGTTGAGCAAAAATATGATGATCATTGTTAACGCATGAGTGAAAAAATGAAGTTGTGCATCGTCCGGGAATCGAACCCGGGCCGCCCGCGTGGCAGGCGAGCATTCTACCACTGAACCAACGATGCTTTGCTTAAAGGTCCTCACAGGGACGATGTTCTCTTGTAGCTGCGTATTCATTGGGCTGCGGTCGGGGACGGGGGGGGACATCAAAAGGTCAAATTGTCGATGGGGAATCGAACCCGGACCCTTCTGTGGACGAGCGTTCTTGTCCTCGCTGCTGTCGTCAGTGAGCGAGAAACGTAAGTTGGGGTTTTGTTCTTTGGTCTCTTTTGTGGACTTCTGGCCTTCCTCGTACGTTATTGTTGAGAAGTTGTGCGCAGAGAAGGAAAAGAATGAGAAAAGAAAAGTTGAAAAAAAAGTTATCGTCGTGAACAGGATTCGAACCTGTGAGGGATGATCCCATTGGATTTCGAGTCCAACGCCTTAACCACTCGGCCATCACGACTGTTGGCGAGTTAGGGCCAAATCGGCAACGTGCAGACTTTGCCGGGAGGCGAAAGGGAGTGGGGAAGAGGGGGCTCGGAACGTGCCCTCCTTGTGTTCCCGGGTCACGGAACCTCGGCCTGATCGTCGTCGCACTCACGCACGGGGTTGGGCGCGTCGCCGTCTCTTGCCGGGAGAAGTGTTTGGCCGAGCGCTTGGGCGAGACCTGCGTGCGTGTGATGAGCGCGGACTCCGGCGAGTGCGAGGAGCAGCAGCAGGATAGACTGCGGCCATTTCACGTGTTGGAGACGACGGTCTTGGTGAAGATCAACTTCGTGTTGGTCGATGGACAACAAATGCGCCAGTAAAGTGTTGTTGGTGTCCTCAGACGTAGCTTTTCATCTTCAAGTTCGAAATGCAGTGAACCTGACGGTCAGAATCAGCTTTGGACCCTCTATCCAGGTGATTCTGCAGAGACGATTCCTATAGAGCAGTTGTTGTATAGAGCAGTTCTATATCGTATAGAGCAGTTCTATATTGTATAGAGCAGTTCTATATTGTATAGAGCAGTTCTATATGTAGTATATGTAGCAATACAGTGGAATCTCTCTAGAAGAACCAGCCTGGGACCGAACAAAGAGATCCTGCCGTGGATGGACCTGTTCTACATAAGATCTGCAATTTCAAGCTTACATCGATGTTATTCTTGCACATATTCTCTATATCACAACGAAGATAAGGAATGCTGACTGACATGAATTCTGATGCACCTTGCAATTGTTCGTCCTACAAAGGAAATAGTGATGAGCCATGGAAAGAGGTGAGGAAGGAATTCGACGCGAGAAAGATTTATTGTGGACTGAGGGAACAATGCAAACATACAAACTGCGAGTGTGTAATGTGAAACACTAAATGCTTTAAGGCACAAGTTTCTATGAGAACACACGAGTCTTTTTGGACGGAGATATCTTTGGAAGGGATCCCCACACTGGAGTCACCCCACGATCTTGTCGAATGCCTTGATAACCGCGTCTCTCGCGAACGGGATGTAGGACAACGCGTACCAGGTCATGGCGCAGAATTGGAGCAGGCAAAAGAGGATCGTCAACCCCTTCTTGTGCAGGTAGAAGGCAGAAAATAGCGTGAGCGCCAACAACACAAGGACGGCCGTGGACACCGCCCAGCGCTCCTTGGCGAACATCCGCTTGATCTGGTTCGTTGGCCCCATCAGAAATAGCGTGGAAGCGAGGGCCACGACGTTGCCTAGCGTGTACAGGACGCCGAACGTGAATAAGTTGAGCGTGATTGAGAAAGTGACGAGAGCCAGAACGGAGATGACGGCGCCCAACACGAAGCAAGCGGCGAAGCCCTTAATCCTGGTGGAGTAGGAGAGCGTGGAGGCGTCCAGGGCCTCAGCGAGCATCCCGCGCTCGGCTGTTGAAGGAGTCTGAGCCGCCGAGGAAGGTTCCGAGGCTGGTGCGGCCTCATCCTCTTGCGACTGGTAGCCGCCCCCTCCCAAGAAGTTCCTCAGGCGATCCATGTCTTTGATTTGGTCGCGCTGGAGCAGACCGGCCTCAGATGACGTCCTGATCTCTTGTTTTGTTTCTTTCCTTCAAGAGATGCACTCAGGCTAGGCCCGGGTTTGGAGGCCCGAGTTTGCAGGCCCGCGGACCCTCTCCCAACCCCAAAGGGTTGCCCAACCCTTACTCCGCCCCCCCTCCTCCAATCACGTACCATGAGGAGCACAACTTATGGGACACACGGTAGTGTTATGCAGTTCGACCTGATTCGAGCCCACAAAAGAGCCTGAGAGCACATCCCTACTTTCTTTCTCTCCGCTGCACAGCAGCGGCCACTGCACTACGCAGGGCAACAGTGGAGTCGCTGTCAAATCCCAAATTTACAGAGCTGCCAACTGGGCCCTCGAGGCCCTCGACGATCTGAGGCCTTACGACCCCAGGCCCCTCACAGTCGAAAAAGACTGAACATAAACGTGTCGTCCACGCGAACATATCCATGCCGTTGGGGTGCGGGAGCCCAAACTGAGCTGCCGCAGACGTTCCCGACGCACTTGTACATGTCGAGCACAGGACGTTGTTCAAGGAGAACAAAAGTGACGCTGCCGACCCGTGCCGCCCACTTAAGTTCGGGCTGGGGCAAAACTGGTGCTCGAGTCGTCCCTTCCAGGTGTTCTGCGTCTGCGCCCGCGGGCTCGAGGGAGCAGCACGGATCGGAACTCGGGATCGGCGTGAGCGAGATCCTGACAGAGCGAGAGAAGAGGAGGACAGGACCGTAGATCGGGCGGAGCGAGCGGTCGGCGATTGGCGTCCTCGGGCGGGGTGAGCTACTTAACTTTCGCTGAAATCACTCTCAAAGATGGCGCCGACGTCCATTAGCGACTTGTTCTAAGAGGCGTCTTATCAACCTTTGTATCCTTCAAGAAGCGTTCGTTTACTCAGGGAGATAAAGCATCCTGGCCTTTATCCTGTCGTCGTCGTTGAGAGGTCGTTGTGGTCTCACCGAGTTTTTCCAGTTTTCCACCCGACTCCTGAGTAGCGTCGCGCGCCACCTCGACGAGGAGAAAAACGTCATGGTGGCTAACCTCAAGTTCTCGGCCGAGCAGGCCTCCTGTGACCCTTCTGACAGCGCGGTCATCGTTGTCGGGCAGGTCAGGAACCTGCTCAAGGTCAAATTCGACCACATCAAGTGCAAGCTGGCGCCCAGAGTCACGGAGCAGGTGAGCACGAAGCACTGTAGACTACGCTACCGTCGCAGTGACGCAACCGTTGCAGTTGCAGTTGCAACGGTTGCAATTTCTGCATGCAGTTTGGGGGGGGCTTCTTTTGCGAAACCGCAGCGGACGACTGCAGAATGAGCTGCATAAATCTGCAACCGCTTGCGAGCGAGTGAGCGTAGACTGCTGAACGCGATCTCCGTCAGTACTGACGATTTTCATCCCCCAGGTGTGGACTTCTGCTCTGGAGTCGCTGAACCCGTCCCCGACGGACACGGTAAACCTCTACCTCAACTGCGCTTTCCTCTGCGCGCTACCTCGAAAGTGCTCGAGACACAACGCGCCGTCGCGGGCACACGCCATCACCAAGCTCGTCAAGTCGTGCTCCACGGGGCAGTCGGAGAACATTGTGGTGAGTTCAATGTGTTCCACGAATTTACCTCTCGTTTCTGTATCTGTTCTCTCATCCAACAGTTGGTGTGCGAACGCTCCGATATGTACGCGTCCGGCTGCGCCGTCGCCCGCGCCTACCCGCTGTTCACTCGCAAGACGAGCGCTGCCGTCACCTCTGACTCCAGCACTGCCGACGGGAAGATCAACGGCAACACCAGCAAGAGGAGGAACAACGCCAGCGCGGACGCCTTCAACGTCAATGTGGAGTTCATTCTCACCGACGAGAGCGGCAGTGGAGAGGGCAACCAGCAAGTTAGCGTCGAAGAGCTACAGGTATAGTGAACTGTCTTGACCAAAAGCCGCACAGTCTACAACGGTCTTTGACACACGGTCCAAGTTGGCCGGTGGAAGGACACGTGACGTCAGAGGCCTTGAGTAGGAGCTTGGTTCTTTGCACGCGCTGTAATTCCTTTTACGTCCAGGCAATCAGCGACGCCGCCTACGGCATCCAGTTGGCCGCCAAGATCGTGGACACGCCTTGCAGCGAGATGCACACTGATGGATTCCTCGAGGCGAGAAACAATTCTTAGGAGAGTTGTGTGTCAGCTCATCTTAATCGTGATCCCTGTTTAGCTCGTCGACGAGGTTGGACAGGCGCTCGGCATCAAGCCCCACGTGATTCGCGGCGAGGAGCTGCGGGAGCGCGGCTTCGGCGGCATCTACGGCGTAGGCAAAGCCGCTGTCAACCCACCGGCCTTGGCTGTGCTCAGCCACAAGCCCAGGGGAGCCACGGAGACGATTGCATGGGTGGGAAAGGGAATTGTATTTGACACCGGAGGACTTTCCATCAAGGCAAGGAAGTTCATCTTAAAGAAGTGACTCTTGTTGCGCTTATTTTTTGTTTTCATTTCTCGTCTAGGGCAAGACGGCGATGCCAGGCATGAAGCGCGACTGCGGCGGTGCAGCAGGGATCCTCGGCGCCTTTTACGCTGCTGTGCGTCAGGGTTTCAGCCAGAACCTGCACGCGATCCTCTGCCTGGCCGAGAACGCAGTGGGTGACCGCTCCACCAGACCGGACGACATCCATGAGCTCTATTCGGGCAGGACCGTGGAGATCAACAACACGGACGCCGAGGGCCGGCTCGTCGTCTCCGATGGCGTCGTCTACGCCAACAAGTGAGTGTGACACTAATGCTTGAATCTTTCAGCCATTTATTTCGGTGCTGTTGCAGGGATCTCCACGCCAACGTCATCGTGGACATGTGTACTTTGACTGGAGCTCAAGGAGTGTCCACTGGAAGGTTTGACTCAAGCTGATGCCGGACCAACGTAAATGTATCCATGTGAAGCTGATGCGTGACTCACCAACAGGTATCACGCCGCACATTTGACCAACAACGAGAACTGGGAGAACTTCTGCGCAGTTGCCGGCAGGAATTCGGGCGATCTCAGCTTTCCCCTCGTCTACTGTCCTGAGCTGCATTTCACAGAGTTCTCCTCGGCTGTGGCGGACATGAAGAACTCTGTAGCGGTGAGTGTCAGATCGGTGCCAATCACTGCATGCAAAGTTGAGGCTCCCACCATTTCTTCAACTTGACCCGAAGTTGAGGCTTGGGGTAATCAAATCCAAATACGATAGCAGACACATAAGTAATTAGTTGTATTTAAAGTACTTTACTTTATTGAACAGTTCTTAAGTCAAGTAATTGTAGCCATCACATATTTGTCAGTGACATTGAGCTTTTGAGAGCTGATGCGAAATTTTTCAGGAATGATGGAAACAAAAGCTTTGTTTTTGTGTATTAAAGCAAGTCCAGTTGGACAAGAACTATCCAAAGCTCACCTTTAATGTAAGGTTTCCACCAGACTGAGGACATCCTTCGCAAGAGGCATGTAATTCCGTGTAACTAATTATTTTAATGAAATACTTTACGTTTTTGTAGCAAATCTGCTCAAAGTGTTAACTCTGGTTAACATTTGGTGTGCAAGTTCAACCCTCTAAAAGAAAGCAAAAGTCGATTTTGCGAGAAGTCAGCACCAGAATGAGGTAGCAGTTAAAAGATCATCCACCTCAACTACGTCGATAGTTATAAATCTAGCCCAGTGGAGGGACAAACACCTGGCATTGTCATGATTAACGTTTTTGACGTCCTCCGTGACATTATTGTTGCTGATGCTGCGGCTGACGCAACGTGGCCAGGTCCAATTTCCCCCTTAAAGTCACTTTGCGTTGTGCTTCGCCCTCATCATTGTTCCCGCCGCCTGTAGGACCGAAGCAACGCGCAGTCTTCCTGTGCAGGACTGTTCATCAACGCTCACCTCGGGTTCGACTACCCTGGCGTGTGGCTGCACATCGACATGGCCTACCCGGTCCATTCGGTGAGGAACTTTTGAGCGGTCCGACATAAATCAGAGGCCGTATTTAACAGCTGTAGGTGTGTTCTAGGGCGAGAGAGCCACTGGATTCGGCGTTGCCCTGTTGAACACCTTGTTCGGGAAGTACTCGAAGAGCAGGATTTTGAACGAGCTCTGTCCGGTGGTGGAGTCGGCGGACGTGGACATGGAGGACTCGCAGAGCAGCAAGTCAAAGAAGATGAGGAAGAAGTAGGCGGTGTGATCTGTGATACGAGTACAGAATCGATGGGAACACAAGGAGACTCTGAAGTTCTCAGAGGCGACTGAATGTTTTGTTTCTGAAGTCTGTTACGTATAGCGATCGCTATCACCACCAGCTGGAGCGACGTGTTTGTGCAAATAAAAGAGTGACACCATGAAGAACTGCTTCCTTCTTCGGTCTTGTCCTCATTTCACACGAGGAGCAAGTGTTGAAGGCCGCAAACTTTCCCCCGGAGCATTGATGGTCGAGGCTGCTGTCCTCAATTTTTGCTTATGCGTGTTTGCCTCTTGCTTGTTTGCACTTTCGGCTGGCGGGAGCAATTTTGCCATGCTGAGCTGGGGAGAGAGAGCCAGCTCTTTGGGCATAGCTCGACTACGTACGACACCGGCGTGCCGTCGAGGTCCGAGAGCGTGGCCACGAGGACCGCTGCGCAGGGCCAGTCCCCGTACAGCCAGCCGGACTCCTCTGACTTCACATGCAATGCATGCATGAGTCGGTGAGAGGAGGAGGAGGAAAGGTAAATCCTTGCTGTGCTCTGCAGTCATGCAAATTGCCCCCCTCCCTCCACACACACACACACGCACACAACAGTTGACGCTCTCCTGTCCACCACCTAGCACAAGCTGGCGCTCTCCTTGCAGTCCATTGAAGCGAGTGATAAAATGCTTTTATGCGGATCGTTCACCTATCGCCAAATCTCCAGGCTTTTTGAGAAGAAAGTGATTATTTCTACTCTTTCTGTGCCAACTTTTCGTCCCTTGTTCCTGGCGACCGAGTTTTCCCCCTGCTTTTTCCCCTCTGTGGAGGGAGAGAGAGAGGCCGAAGCTCACGCAACCAAGGGTCTTTTTCCCCTCTTGTTTCCCTCTTTTCCCCCCTTGCTTTAAACAAGTCAGCAGTCCAATCTCCCATTTTTTTTTTCCTTACTCCCAGCAATTTTGAGCTTATTGTGAGTGGTCGCGTCTGTGAAGGCAAAGACGCCTTCAAGTGCTGCTTCTTCAAGAGGGAGGAGCTCCTCGTCCTGGTGGAGGCGACAACCATGGAGATCTTCACCCTCCCGCTCTCCCTGCTTCCTCCTCGCGGAGGACGCGTTGAGGTCCTGGAGATTCGACCCCTGCGCCCCAACCAGGACGTCATCCTGCCGGGGGTCGCAGTCAAAGGCCAGGGAGTCACTTTTCAGGTGCTCGACGACAAAACAGGCAAAAGGGTATCTGTACAGGTGAAAAGGGGGGGGGGGGAATTGTAGGTGGGAGGCGGGTACAAAGTGGGGAGGGAAGTTGCTTGGATATTGCTCCAGCTCACATGTCTCATCTAGTGAAACAGGTCCAAAGTGCACAGGGGAGCCTCCAGAGGCAGACTTGATGCTTACATAGTTATATAGTAGATCTTTATAGTTATTTTTTTCTTAAAGAAATACCTAACAATGCCTATTAGTGTTCCTTGACAATGTTGGGACCAAACTTCACTAGACTAGCGCCAAGTGTCGTCAGATAATCGTTTCACTAGGTCAGATCACCTCTGGGTGTGAGGTCGACCGTAGGGACTGGAGTCACGTTCTGGACCGAGTACTCCTTGACGCAGATGTTGCTCTCACTTTCTAGATCCGTGAGCGCGGCAGCTTCCGATCGCGCGCAGGATTCGCACAGAGCGAGGGGATTTCTCAGTTCGCCAGCTCTCTCGGATGCTCCAGACACTCGAGGCCCAGGAACGACACCGACAAGAGGACCGACGCGGATGACCTCGGCTACCACTTCTTGTTCGGGGACAAAAACAAAGCAACCAACCAACGAGAACGTCTGTTGACGCCATGCACCGGCCTCACTGGACCATCGCTGCAACCGCCTCTGCCGCCTCCGCCTCTGCCGCCGCCGCCGCTGCCGACTCCGAGGTTTGGGATGTCTTCTGGTGGCCGCCGCAACCGCGTCAGCGCCGTGCGGTCCACGGTAGCGGCGAGATATCCAATCGGGACACACGGGAGCTCGACGAAGGCTGCGACAACGACATCGACGACAGAAGAGTTGCGGCTGCGGCTGGAGGAGTCGCGGCGGCTGGCGGCCGCCAGGCGTCGCATGCGACTTCTGCGGCCGCCGCGGAAGAAATTTGCCTTCGGCACCACCCTTTATGAGGAGAATAGAGCGGTTGCGTCGCCGGAGATGGACTCGTACCAGAACTTTGTCTGCTTGTCTGAGGAGGACCGGGAGGCGCCTTCCTCCTCCTCGAGACCGAACCTGAGGAAAAATTATCACTTTAGTCGGTCGAATGATGTAACAAGAGAGGTGAGTCTATTGTCGATTGCAGTCGGCCTTTGTGTGCAGGGTGCCTCAGAATTATTCTTACTCATGTGAACCGTGGGTGGTTAACGAGAAATACCATCAAATAAGAGGTTCGTTCATGCATAAACGAGACAACTCTTTGTATTCACCTAAATAACAACCCCCGGAGCGAAATGTTTGGCAAATCATCTTTTAACTTTTGCAAGCGCTTAATTTTCAGCTATTTTATAACAAAAGGCGAACATGAAGAGAGATGTCCTGCAAAGACCCCTCCACCTTTTGGGTAGGAGAGGTTGAGTGCATAGGGAACATGAAATGGCATTTGTAAGCTTGTTGCCAATGCTTGAACTCCCCTCATACTTGAACCAGGTCCATCGAAAAGAGTGGAGAGCAGTGAATATGAAGTCCAACTAAACATTACCGACGCATCTCGTAGGACTACGTATATGGGTGTCGATTTCAAGGACGGTATATATGAGTACACATTATGCGTCGCCAATTTGTAATTTAACGCACGACTTTGGGAGTCATGACCGCTGTATTTGGGAATTGCAGTGCAGAAAGTGAGTAACGATTCGTACACGGTTCGGACTCTCAAGAAACCGCTGGCCACTATGGCTGCCTCAGAGTGTTGTTCACAATATGTCCCCGTGGAGCGGGAATCATGATGCACGAATATTTCCCTCCAGAGAGTAAATATGCATGGAAATATTCCGCAAGTCGTGAGTTAAATATTGCTCAATCAGTAGAGGAACTCCTGAGCCTCGTGACTGTGGCGAAGGTGACTTTTTCTCTGGTTGTAGGCGAGAGGACGGATGATGAACTCACGCAAGAAGTGGTGTTCGTATCCTCACAGCCCAAGTTCCGTGTTTCAATAGCCTAATGTGTATTTGTATCCAGTCTTTTTATATAGAAACTGGCGTACTTGACCCGCTTCGCTGGATGGCACATATGGCAACTGCACACACTGTACTGCATACGTGGTTACTGCGTGCGTATTGACGTACTACACGTAGACAGATATGAGGGATGCACGGATAGATGCAACTCTTGCTTTGCCTACTTTAGCTCTGTATAAGATAAGGGACACCCAGGGTTCTGACGCACCCTGTAGTCCCTCCACGCACTCGGTAATGTGACAAATTCATTGCATAATACTAGTAGACACGAGTGTACACTCGACTGTGCTACGAGTCATCGTGTTATAATGATGCAAGAACGTTTCCTCTAACAGGCATTAGCGTCAGCACACAAAAATCCCCAAACCTGAGCTTCTGCACCTTCTTCCTCCAGGTTGAGGCCCGCCCGGGCTTGGTGAGCTCTCGCCAGAACCTCACCTCGGCCTACAATTTCTTGTTCGAGCGCCACTTGGAACAGCTGGCTTCGAAGTTGAAGGAGGACGAGGACCAGTTGAAGGACCAGTTGGAGGTCCAGTTGGAGGGCCCCACACAGGCGGCTGAGAATGAGTGCCAGGAGAAACAGGTGGACTTGATCGGCGAGCAGCTGGTGAAGAGGAGTCTGGAGGACGTCGTGGAGGAGCTCCTGGAGAGGCTGTCCACCGGGGACAGCGACAAGATGCTGAAGAAGCTGAAGCACGTCAAATTCAGGGAGGAAAGTTTGCCCACTGAAGACGGCCAATGACCGTGACTCCTGTGCTTGCATAGAGTATCCAACATTTCAATAATAAAGTATGAAATAGCATTTGTAATAACTTGAGTCAAAGCATCAGCTAACAGATCTCTGTTGTCGACTGACGGACTATTTTCCCCAGCCTGAACACGGTCTGGCAGATGGATCCTGAGACTCTCGCCAGCATCTCGAGGTTCACGCAGAGCAACTCGCTCAACTGTGCAAAATTGCCAGGGCCCAGAAGTTCCCCCCCCCCCCCGCGAATCAAAACCCTCCCCTTTGAATCGCATTGTACCGTACAATGTTGCACAGCTAACTTGACCAAAGCAGAGGTCCTGGTAACAAGAACGCTTCTTTCTGTCCGATCTGGACAGGACTTTAAGCGATTTTCACGCTTGTCCGTGCAACTCGCATAACTATGCAACTTTTCCTGGTCTCGTCGAGTGCGTTGCACTGTACGAAACACTTACTTCACACGGACGGAGTCACAGACAGAAGACGGTGCGATTCCAAAGCGTCCCGTAGTCAACTTGGCCTTTTTTGGAGGGCATTTTCCCGATTTTTGTCTCGATATAAGCGAAAAGTCCACGTTGCAGCCTTCAGCCTTCAGGTCTGGAGTATCTTGATCGTTGCTCAGGACCGGTTAACTTTCATTTCCTCCGCAATAGCCAAAGCTAAGTTGTGCGAAATATAAAGAAACCTCGGTTGGTATCTGTTAATCAATTTTCCCCTTGGAAAGATGTCCAAATGAGATTCTGGCTCGCATCATTGAGCCCTGTGATTTCCATCCAGGAGAAGCTCTGGGCTCAGACTTCGTCGAGCATTTATTTGCAAGTCAGAGCAGGGAGGAAATAATGCAGACATGCAAAGACTTTAGCATAAGTTAGACATTCACATTTTTTTCCGCGCGACTTTGTCGTCTTTGCGCGACTTAAGATTTTGCTTCCACACCCCGGACCTTTGCATTCTGCGAGAAGGGGGGAAAGACCGGAGAATCCTTCTAAATTCTACTTTAATACGTAGGGAAAAGTCGCAAAAAAAGATGTTTGTCATATGCAGGAAGGCTTCAAAGCCTAAAGGACGGCCAAAGTGAAGTCTGCGCCTGTCAAATCGAGCCGAGGCTTCAGTCCTCACACGTCGAGGTCGGCTCAGGAGTCACAAGAGTAGCTAACTCGCAGTGGTCGAGGAGAGTCTTTGTGACTTTGCCGAGCATCATGAGGCTTTTGCCATTATCAGTGCGCGGCCTCGGTGACGAAAAGCTCGCCACCGCAGTGATAAAGTTGCTGTGACACAGTCGAAGCATCCAGTCGTGGCACCAGTTACGGCCTACCAGCAGCGTCGTCATCATCGTCAGCATGCGTGGGTGCGGCGGAGCCATCCTCAAGTATCTCGTCTTCTTCACCAACCTCCTCGTCTTCGTAAGTGCTGACCGCAAATTGTGTAGAGAGTATATGTTGGCCCAGAAAGAAATGTCTCGCAGCTCTGCGGCCTCGTCACCTTGGGATATGGCATCTACGCCCTCGTCACCGTGGACAACAACGACCTGGAGAGGCTCTTGTCGGTGTCCGCGTCTTTGAATCCGGGCAGTGGCGACGACGCGGAGACCTTGGCACAGATCAACGACGATGCCGGCGCTAAGAACAAGACTCCAGAGATCATTCTGGTCTCCATCAGCGGCATCATCGTCCTCGTGTCCTTCTTGGGCTGTTGCGGAGCGTGGCAGGCATGAAAACATTGATTTCATAACCACCTACCCTTACTTTCCACTCTGATGTAGGAAAATCGATTCGTGATATTTCTGTACTACCTCGTCATGCTCTTGATCACCCTGGCCGCGGTGGTCGGCAGCACGCTGGCCTTCGACAAGGAGATCAGGAAATTTCGTGAGCCTCTCTTTGAATCCATGAACCACTACAACAAGAGTTCCAAGGATCTTCTGGACGTGAAAATCACTGAACAGTGGGACAAGGTCCAGACACAGGTTGGTGCCCCCTTGGTGCTGCAGCAGCTAGAACGACTTTTTCTCCAGACCTTGAGAGCTCCTGATAATCATGAACTGTTTAGCTCGGAGCTCGAAACGTTAAGGCTGGAGACATCGGTGAACCATATCAATCACGGACTTCACAACTGCAAGTCATTCAGCGCCAACTTATGCGGGCTCTTTCCAAGATCTTGCACTGTACTTGTCTAACAACATTAGCTTTGCCATTGTCAGTGTGCTTTAGCAGCACCTCCGGAGCTTCTCCGTCCACCTCCTGCCCAAGTGTCTACGACACGCATTAGTGTCTACGACTCACATTAGTGTCTACGACACACATTTGTGTCTGCGCCGCCAAAGCTGAACAATAGAAATAAGGTGCTAATCAGTTCATTTCACAGTTTTCTTGCTGCGGCGTCGATTCCTACTCGGACTGGAGAAAGAGCGGACACTACCCGGACTACCTGGGTCACTCCGTCCCGGACTCTTGCTGCCTCGGGCTGGGACTCGACGACGTCGCCATCGCAGACTGCAAGCGAAGGCCCTACGACAAGAAATACGAGTGAGCGAACGCAGTGAACACCAAGGCTAGGGATGAGGCGAGCTTTTTGCCGAGCCCGGTTGAGTCTCTCGAAGCTTCTAAAACTTGCCGGCTCGACCAGGGACGGAACATTTGTTCTTTGAAAAAAAAAAAAGAAAAACCCTTTTTTGAGCTTCCTTCCCAGCTTCTTTCTTGGATACCGGCGTAAAGCTTGAGCAGGGCTCCCACTAGGCTCGAACAGTCTCCAGCTTGGCTCGAGGAGTTTCCAGCTCGGCACATCGCTATCTGACACAAAGTGATTTCTTTTTATGTCACAGGCTTGAAGGCTGCTTCTCATCATTGGTCAAGTCCTATAAAGGGAGTGAACGAGCAGTCGGCATCGCCACTGAAGTCATCGTAGCTGCTCTGGTTCGATACTGACAACTGAGCTCAAGTTATTGATTTCTTACCCATCCTTTACGCTCTTGCAGGTACTCAACTTGATCGTCATATTTGGGTTCGGTCTCTGTCTGGTGCCCAAGAATGCCTATCAAGAAGTTTAGCCACGGTTTTCTGCAGGCCATTTTACTTCAAATCCGCAAGTTATAATCCTTTTTTTTTTGTTTAAGCCGTCTAAGTAAGGTCATTGGAAACTTCATCTGAGGAAGGAGCAAATAAATTATCGACTGCTCCGATCGCCCCATCTTAAAGTGCTCGACTTTCCTTTTTATTATAGCTTTTACAGCATAGGTAAGGGTTCCTATAAGACAGATAAGAATCGCCAGTGTCTCCCAGACTGGTGATGCGTGTAGCAACGCCTCCCGCGACTCGATGACAACGCCATTCAAACGTTTATTGATATTCTTCTTACTCAACCCTTTGGCTCAGCTCGCATCTTTGGAGAAAAAGGGTTTAGCAACAGCGACTTCTCTCTCTCTCTGTCTCTCTCTTCAGCGCCAAGATGAGAGAGAGCGAGAGAGAAAACATCCCTTCTTTTTTCGGGGAAAGGCAGTTGTGGCTTGTAAAGAGGTGAGAAAATAGTGGGGAGTCCTTCTTCTCCGGGAGAGGTGAGTTATTACTACACACCTACCTGCTGATTAACTCTGGTCACCTGTGGAGAGCCAAAATTACTCTGCCTACCTCTATTTTTGGATGAGCCTCATTCTCATGCACACCGACGCACAGGGTGCGTCACATCGCGCTTGGCACGTCCTCTCCTCCAAGCAGTCGTCATCCGATTGAGGCACCCTGTACGTCATTTGGGACCTCTAAGTCTCCCACACAATCTGTGCTAAGCCGACTTAAGTCTTGCTGCTACAATTAGTTCATACATCCGACTAAGTCAGGGCGGGGAAGTTATGCATTGGCATGGACGACGCATTCCTCACGCACATTTTCAGCCAATCTTCACAGAATAAAAGTTATAGGAGACTTTCTCAGCTTTCCATAGACGTATGGTGAGCGCCAATAGGACCAACGATATGCTCAAGAAGCGGTGGTGGCTTGAGATAGGCTTATATCCCTTCGTTCCCCCAGAGCAGATGAAGAAAATACCCTCTCGTCTATATTGAGTGATCATAGTTGATGGGTGGGGGGGGGGGGGGGCTACTTTGTGCTTGTCCAGTGGCAATGAGCTGAAATCAACCTGGGCTGTGGAGATTCGTTCAATTATGTCAACTTCATCCAGGTTAGGATCAGGAGCAAGTGGAGACAACAATTTATCAGGTGTGAGTGAGACTGAATTGTCAAGTCACAGAAAAAAAAAAAAACCCTCACCAAACAAAGGCGATGATGGAGGTGGCAAAGTGATCACTGAGGCCGTCGAGCACCCCGAGTCGGCGGCGTCCAAGAGGTCGCCGCTCAATGCAAGGTTCTAGAGCAGACATTCCGGATTTCTCTGAGCGTCCCTGTATTGTTGGGAAAAGCATTTTTGCTTGCACAAATATGAGTGCAGCTACAATTTGTTTCTTTTGTCTGGGCGAACCAAAGTGTGACGCACCCTGTATAGTCGGAAGTCTGCGCGCACGTGAGGAAAGAATGGGCCATTTTCTTCTGTGTTATGCATAATGAGCGCAGTTGTGCCATAACTAATGCCTGGGCATAAGTATAAGCTGTGCCCGAGTCAAGTAGTACTTAGACTCATAAGGTTGAAACATAAGTTGTCGGTGTCTTCCTCCCTCTCGACATTGGACGTGCCTGCCGCTGACCTCCGCTGTACGTGGGTGTGGGGATGAAAGTCATGTCCTCCTGCGTGATCTGGATCAACCATGTTGTGACTTCTTCGACTGACGACGCCCCACTCGTCGTTCAAGTCCTTCAGGCTGCCAGCTTGGTGGCTGGAGGAGCTCTAGCTAATGGCACACGTCATGTACACCGGGTGCACCAAGGAGGAGACGTATTAATCAGCCTGGGTAGGACGCACCCAGACGTGACTGGCTTAGTGGGGAAGAGGAGATTCGAAAGTTGCACTTGCAAAAAGAACTTTGCAAATCGGAATCATAACTTTGCAGTCAAACATTATGAGTGAAAAGATGTTGCCCAATATGGTGTAAGATGCAACGTAGTGTAAATTGATGTTTTGCCTTTGGTAGCGAAGAACTCGATTTGCCCAAAAAAAATTTTCTTGCGAATGAAAATTTAGAGATATGTTTTTCTCTTTCCAATGAACAACAGCCTAAACAATCGGTCTCCATTTACGTCTGATTTCTTTAGGTCCACCCTGCACAGCGTGAGCCACACCTATTGTGGAAAGAGTCCGTTAAGAAGTGAAAGGACAGCATTGCAGAATGTTAGCAGAGCAAGTTTTGAAGGTGTCCAAAGCCGCTGACCTCAATAGAGACAACGACTGCCGCACCTTGGACTGCGTCAGAAAACATCCTTGGAGTCTTATCAAATGTTGGCACGAAGTCCCACCAATTACGGCTCACCCTGTACGAGAGCTGGTAGCAAGAAGAAGAAGAAAAAAAAAAAAGGCCAAGTTGGAAACGCTGGTAGAGAAAATGACAACACTTGGCATTATGGAGAGGTCACTTTGGGGCTGCGACGTGGATCCCCTTTATCTCCCAGCCCCCGTGAAACATGTGTGTTACACGCTCTGCTCAAGCCCGTCATGGTCAAGGGAGAAAGATATTGTGCAGAACACTCTGGCTGTGCCCTGAAGGCCGGGGCAGCATGGCAGAAAGTTCTTTTCTCAGCTGCACGGAGTGGAACAGGCGAGATTTGCAACTCACTCTCGAGGCAGACAGCCAGATCTCCGTCCTGTCCTCGTAGTGTTAGGAGCGTCACAGGCTTATCAGAGTACCGACTAGAGTACTGTGCACACCTACTGGGCCATGCAAGGCACTCAACACTGAGCAGTGACTGCTGAGCGCGCCGATGAAAGACTTCTGGAACATCCTGGACGTGCATGTGTTTGCAGTGCAACTCAGGGTGTCCATTGTCAATAGCGCATATGAACAATGCACACTATTGATTTGCCAGTGTCACCTGCCACCTTTCTCGCCCGGGCAATGCAGATTCTCTGGTCCCCGGGGAGAAATTTCTGACCGAGCAGATCTTCGACTGTTTCGTCCTGGTTGACCCCGACTTTGCTGGTCCATTTGAATTGAGCTTCTCTACTCCGAATCTGTTCGGAGTTGGGTTGGCCACACGTCCTTGCCCCTGACGCAGTTCACGTCCTCTCTCAGCCAATCTGGCAGTGTCAGATGGTTGATATCGCTTCTGACTGACTTCCAACCCTCGCCCACCGGCACAGCTGCTGACGCAGTTATCGAGAAAGTTCATCAGCACAGTGAGAAACCCAATGGATCAAGGTCACATCATCCGAATTGCGTCAAAAAAAGATTTTGCGTGCCTGCCACGTGCAAAAACAAAGCGAGAAAGAGCGTTGTTGGTTGGCAAATATCTGTCACACTCACTTTGTCCACAGGCCTCTTCTGCACATCCATGTTCGATCACAAGTGTGGCAGGGTAAACACGGCCTCAGTGTGGAGGCCGCTCAAGGCCCAGTCCAGTTCGTGGATCTTGAGGGAGGCGGCGTTAAGATCGATGTAGGCGAGGCACATTCTCCATGCCCTTCAGTTAATGGCATTTGACTATTATCACACATGCTTGGGCCTTTCAAATGTCCTCTTCTGGGCCTGTTTTTTTGCGCTCGGCTGCACACAAAGAGTAGAAAACTTGTTAGGTATAGAGGAAAACTTCTTTTCCCTGAGATAGTTTTGGACTCAGATGCAAAGAAAAGAAAGGTGCAAGAGAAGAAAGAGATTAATGGGCTACTTTTTCACAGTTAAAAAAAGGCATTTTGCTTGCGCGCCAAAAGAGGCGAACATTAGACACAATAAAGACTTTCCTGAATAAGGCCAATACTTTTCAGGTCTGGGCAGTACTTTTAAAGTATATTTTACTCTCGTTTGCCGCATCACTTCAGTCCTCACACACGCGCGGGGATGCGGAATCCGCATCCGCCATGCAGATGTGCGCAGACAAGAGAGCGCAAAAAGCTCGACTGTCGAGGATTCCGCAGGGGAGGGGAAATCCGCACCACACTCGCGCGGAATCCGCCCACTCAAGAGTATCCTCTCTTGGAAGAACTCGACTGAACACAATAGATGTTGCAGTGTACCTAATGTTGCCCCCCCCCCCCCCGACTTCCAGGCACTTTCGTCTTTCTCTATCCTTTTTGCCCCTGCCCGATATTAGGTGCTGCCCATTGAAAAGAGGTTCTTTATGAGATCGCTTATTGCCTCTTAGTGAGTAGCTAACATATGTGCTACGTGTACGTACACCTACAATTCTGTGTGGACACTCTAGGAGCTAAGAAAGCCTGGGCTCGCCCCAAAAAGCACCCAAAATGACCCAAACACCCTCCTCCAGAGGTCGTCGTTTACAGATAACGCTCATTTTGCTCTTGCAAGGAGCCAATAAATTTTCCGACCTTAGACAGATGATGTCAGTTAGATTTTTGAGCTTTTCTCGCAAAAAAGAGGCGCCCATTCTTCTCTCTCCCTTGGAGGTCACTTTAGTGTTATGTGCGGGGATTCCCACAATGTGATTGGGCTTGTTTTCCCTATGGGAGAAATCATTTCGGAAGAAAGCTTTTCTGTCTGGCACTTCCGCCGGATAAAGGGCCTGTGTTTGCTCCAGAATGTGGTGAAACAGCCAGAAAAGATTTGTGATCAAGCAGTATCTTCCGACAAATGTCGCAATACAGAAATTAAAAAGCCTTCTTCTTCAGACCAAAAGAGAAAGCAATGAGATGAATTTTATGGCGCCCTAGGAAATAAGGCAAAAGCTGCAGTGAATGCTAAACGTTGGAGAAGGGGATGAAATCCCTTTTTTCCGTCTTCTTCTTGCATGCGGACAACCGCAAAACAGCCGCATAAGTAGATCATCTTCCAGGGCTCCTCTCGGCCAGACAGAGGAGGTGTGAGTCACTGAGGAACCACAAAGTGCTCACGCTACAAGAGGACTCATAAATGACACTGCCAGGAGGCGTCCCCACACCAAAGATGCTGCCTCAAATACAGCCAATAAATTTATGTTGGAGGCCAGGCTAGGTTTGGTTAGGCCAGGCTAGGTTTAGTCAGGTCAGGCTAGGTTTAGTCAGGCCAGGCTAGGGTTAGTCAGGCCGGGCTAGGTTGAGTTAGGTCAGGCTAGGTTTAGTCAGGCCAGGCTAGGTTTAGTCAGGCCAGGCTAGGGTTAGTCAGGCCGGGCTAAGTTGAGTTAGGTCAGGCTAGGTTTAGTCAGGCCAGGCTAGGTTTAGTCAGGCCAGGCTAGGGTTAGTCAGGCCGGACTAAGTTGAGTTAGGTCAGGCTAGGTTTAGTCAGGCCAGGCTAGGGTTAGTCAGGCCAGGCTAGGTTTAGTCAGGCCAGGTCAAGGCAGGCTATCCACTAGTCAAGGCAGGCCATTCC
>JAAUXU010061228.1_pt1 | contig 18907 bp, 19 predicted proteins | sample 7278151 | NCBI WGS metagenome assembly JAAUXU01 (sample SAMN14350113, study PRJNA611818) | marine sediment metagenome | isolation source: surface marine sediment (1.8m) | place: French Polynesia: Moorea | collected 2018-08 | reverse complement strand
AGTCTGATCAACAAGGGGATTGGGCACAGGTCCTTGCTCATCATGTACGAGATGTTGAAGTTGACTCACGTCTGCCACGTCCCCGCCAATGCCAGCCTGGCAAGATCCTTGTCTGTGGTAGCCCCATTTTCCTAGAAAGAGATTCAGACGCTGTCCTTGAGAGGTCACAACACAGCGTTGACTGACGTACACTGAAAGCCCACAGATTATGCGAAGAGAGCAGCATGCCATGGCATTTGGAAGGACACAGAGAACAACAACGACAACGACAACAGGAAGTTGCTGGAAAGCTTTGCCATCTTCAAGGATCATTGCCTTCTCTCCCTCAGGACAAAATGATCTGTTCTTTCTTAGAGAGAAGCACGTAGAAAACCTTGACAGATCTGTGACGTCAGAGCTTCAATGAAGGGGTCGACGTAAATACGACGATTGCTCTATACGTACATACAGAAGAAGACTCCACAGATCTGGAGAAGAGGGAGGAAAAGGACGTGGAAAGAGCACTGTCGATTTCCTCCCCCCTCCCTCATCCCTGCCTCCCAGTCCACACTGGAAAAACACATGCATGAACAGTGTGATCCAAATTAGTCAGGACGTGGCAACTCTGGTCTTGTGAATGTGGTACGTGCGAATGATCGCGCCTGGCAATCCAGATAAAGGCGATTGGCCTGGCCATACCGCATTGCCACTGCGGGGCAAGTTTGCCATAACACGCTGCCACTGCAGGCCAGGGTTGCCAAAACATATTGCCCATAACACGTAGCCATCTAGAATTAGTATCGTCGTGTTGGCATTCGTACAATTCCAGGAGTGAGATCAGGAATTACTGTGTAGCCCAGGTTAGCAATTGCTCTACTTCCCGGCCTGCGTGGCAGGTTTGCCATCCCAGTCTGGAGTTGACAGACCTGGCCGGGATCAGTCCAAAGATACCGACACTGGACAGGTTGCGTGCGCCTACTGACTGACCGACCTCAGCGAAGTCGCCCTGGAGCAACATTGAGAGGTGTAGCGTTATCAGTTGTTATGGATCACACTGCATTGTACATCCAACATATACGGCTCGACTAAACCTTCATGGATATGATGTCGGCGGGCCAATGTACAAATTAGGCTAGTGTCCGATGTCAGCCCAGCCCGAGCTAAGACCAGTGAAGATCAAGACCGGGTTCAAGACTGTTCTGACCCATGTTTGAGATCAGCCAATTCCCTAGCTACCACTAGGACCATAGTCAAGTCCAGAACAAGCGAAATCTCAGTCTGGTCTCCGCCGGACTCTGATGCCCAAGAAGGTTGACTCCTCTGACCTAAAAGGTGACTTGACTGCTGAGCAATTGAGCAACTTAAGAAGTAGGCAAATGTTGTTGTTTCCCTTTATGTCAGAGCCGTGCTTGATGTGCGCGCAGCACAAGAAGAATCAAAGTGAGTAATTCTAGAATCATATTCTATTGTCTATGTGATTCCAAAGCTTAAACTGGTCTTGATCTTGGCTGGTCTTAGCTCGGAGTGGAGATGTCACCACGAATTAGACACACACATACGAACATACATAAGGATGCCGCCCATAGATGCGATGATTAGACACCTAACATTGATCAGGCTTACCCACTAGCACATTCTGACCGTCAATGACCTCTACTACATCACCTGGGTACAAAGCAAATTTGGGTGTTTTTCTTTCTGTACTTGACTCGACTGCTACAGTTGGACCTTACAGTGGTCTCTGATCGCGTTTGCTGACTCGTGGAACTTTGCAAAGTCGCAGACCATGAAGATGTCCCTCTCCTTGTCGGACAGAGACTCCAGCCTGAAATAGTCAGTGTGCGAACCGACCGGGACCACCTTGTAGGGACCGTCAGCAGAACCCGCACTAGCATTAACGTAGATCCCTAAAAGAAATGTAAACGTCTACTAGACGGTGCTGGCAGGCCAAGAAGTCCCGTCACACATCATGCCACTGGCTTAGTCCAGTCATGATGATATCAAGAATGATATCTACACTTAGACAAAGTCGAGACAAAGTCCGATTCCTGTCAAGTCACGTCGGTTCAGTGTCAGGACATTGTCAAGATGACGTCGAGACAAGGCCAAGACTTTGTTCAGACCTGGTCCAGACATTGGACAAGACCTTTTGTCACGACTTGGTCATTTTGTCCAGACCGTCCTCTTCTTCTTCTTCTTCTTCCTCGTCTTCTTGGCCCACAACGACAAGTTGCTCCATCGCTTGTGCACGTCTTCTTGTTCTGCTCCTCCCCACTTCATCCCCCCCCCCTGGAGGGAAGTTGTTGATGGACAGAATTGTAAACTCGCGAATGACTTTGAAATGTGGCTTGAGCATTTTGTCCTGAGGAGCACTTTGAGACAGGTTTTCCCTAATAATCTTTCTTTCATTCTTTCTCTGCCAGAAGTGATTTAGCCTAAACAAACGCCATGACTGCCGAATCTTCTTAAGGGCGGGCTTAGGCTAGGCGAAATTGGCACAAATTGACATCACCTAAGCGCGCCATCAGAGTATTAAGGAGTACTCGACGTTTTAGGTGCTTGGTTGAGAACATTAATTATGGTACACGTTAGCTGATGGTGTTTTATGCATTTGGGGGAATGATTTGTTTTTTAGCAACTATCTCTGGTTTTAGAACCCCTGACATGCCCATGCATGTTGCTTGGTCATGGGGATCATCATCATGGTCATCCTGGGCAACCTTTGGGCAGCCTTTGGCGGCTGGGTTGGAGAGAGAGAGAGAGAGTGGAAAAGAGAGATACTCTCAGTGATCTTAGTGAGGAGAGACAGAATTAGGGAAGGTCGTTTAACTCTCAAGCTTTTTTTAGGTGTTTGTTTTAGCACAATCTTTGTTATCAGTGGGGTGGGGGTGGGGGTGGAGGTGGATTTGAAAGTGGAAGTCGAGTATAAGCCAGAGGCCCCTTTAAAAAAAATGTCAGTGTGTCCACATTCTACAACATTTCAGGTTGCCTCCACTTAGAGCGGGCCAAGTCCTAGATCTCCAGACCAGGATCCTGGCAGGCAACGTTCAAGGATGGCTATCGCCTCCAGCAACACTGCAGCCCAAGCAATAATGATGACACTGACTTGTTCATTGCAGACCTCTCTGAACTGTCATATACGAAAAATTCAAGTGTTCTTCTTAAAGACTCCAGTCAAGTGAGCTCGAGAGACAAAGTTGTTTAGGGGGGTCTCTGTCAAAAAGGGACTTTTCCCCCCGCATCGGGAATTCCCCAGCTTTTTCCCTCAGTGGCAGTGTGAAGAATTCTCAACCCTTGAGTGGGATTTCCCGCACTGAATTCCCCAGCCCGGAACACAAAGGTGGGGGAAAGTTGTTGATTTGGCAAAAGCTTGATTTGATGCTTCTTCACTTTCAAATCCTTCCCCCAGTGTGGTGATGATGATGATGCCCTGGTCGAAACGTACATTGGGACGTTCCACACGATGCTGCTGCTGCTGCTGTTGCTGGAGTCTAAAAACTTTCCCCGCTTAAAGGAGTGACTTTCAATCAAAGGGTTTTGGAAAGGTGTTGTTGAGTTTTGGGGTTGGTTATAAATGATCTAGCAAAAGGAACGAAAAAGCTCTCCCAGCCCTCCTCGCTCTGTTGTCTTCTCAGTTCTTTTTAGCCTTGACCCTTTTGAGAAAAGTGTGAATTTCCGTCTCCCAGAAAGTTATCACCACGTCTGCCTTTTTTATTGTGGTCTCTTTTCTCAAAGAACTCATCGGTTCCAGGCCTTGGAGGAGGGCCAGGAGGCCTATTTCTGCAGGCCCATGTGTAGGCCTGGTTATCCTTACTTGCATTGCAAGGCGAGAATGGCATAAAGTCTCCAAAGCTCGCGCTTGCAGTGAAACATTTTCCTATGGGCTCCCTACGCTGGCCGTTGTACGTGAACCAAATGTATCTGGGTGCGCACGCCTGAAAGAGAATTTTCGCGCGTTTAATCACACTCCGCTCCCTCAATTGTGTTTACCGAGCTCGACACATGGCCTGAAGGGGCGTGCTTGCATGCGGGTGGCGTTGGCCACGTTCCTCGCGGTGAAGCACACGCCCACAGGGTCCATGCGGTTCATGAACACGTAGTAAATGTAGCGAGGTGCACATGCCTGCAACAGAGGGAGAGGGGACGGGGTCAGAAACCTTCAGTCTGACGAGGAGACTTCGGAATTTTAGGTGAAAAAAAGCACAGTAATGAACTAGACAGACCTAAAAACACAAGTTCAAATCCAGTAACAACACGTTAAAACGCTGAAAAGAACAAGTTGAAAAAAATAGTTAAGACACTGATGAAACAAGTTCACAATCGAAAACGCCCTAACACGCGCATTAAAATTGTTAACTCAACACAAGAGCGTAATTTTGAGGAAAACAAAAACTGGTTATAGAATTACTTTGAAACAAAAGAAGCATAAGTGAAGCACCTAAGAGTGCTCAACTTCTTCTTCTCTCACGAGTCGTAATTGTAACACTGACAATAATGTAAACATACATCAGTAATCTGAGGCTGAACAATTTGCATCACTTTAGAGATCGGCCATGATCCAACAGCATTGATTCAGCAACACGTGTAAATTGCCACGCATTTATTGCCACAGTCAGTGATGACTTGGACGAGGCTGAGGAAGATGAAGGAAGTGACGCAGTTGTCCACTTAAGGCAGGTCTCGGTTGGTTAAATCGAGACTTTACTGCCATCTCGAACGAATGCGATGTCGACTGTATCATGTTCCACATCTCAAAAGCTTTCCCAAAGATAAACAACGCAAGATACAAAGTGCGTTCATGAGAAGAGGAGAAAAAGAAACAGTGAGCGTGTGTCAGATCAGGAGAAATGTGCGCGTGCGTGACAGAGACGCTACCTTCTCTCCCTCACTCCAGTTGCACACAAACACACAGCCTACAGAGCTTCACGCAGGGCTTCACGTAGAGCTTCACTCGCATCCAAGGAGCTTTACACACACTCAGCTAGCTTTACACACACAGCTTTACACACACACAGCTAGCTTCACACAACTAGTTAGCTTCACACACCTAGGTAGCTTCACACACCCAGCTTTACGCAAACCCAGCTTTACACACACTCAGCTAGCTTCATACATCCAGCTTTACATACACCCAGCTAGCTTCACACACCCAGCTTTACGCAAACCCAGCTTTACACACACCCAGCTTTACACACACCCAGCTTTACACACACCCAGCTTTACACACACCCAGCTTTTCACACACCCAGCTTTACACACACGCACACATATGTCGGCCGAGCGACATACACAAAGCTCCACACAGACAGAGCTTCACACAGACAGAGCTTTACACAGAGAGAGCTTCGCACAGACAGAGCTTCACAGAGTGAAGAACTACACACGCGTTACATGAGCCCTCCTCAAATGGGTCAAGATTAGCACACAAAGGACCATGATATGTGCTGGCCCTTATGGATTCCCATATTCGGTGTTGCTGCTGCTTCTTGTCCTATGATATATCAGGTAGGAGCCATATAGGGCAGGCAGAGCCACTGGTTGCCTATGTAGCGAGCAACGCAGCAGCGACGGGGGAAAAAAGTAAAGCCTGGCCAAAAAATATATTTTATACACACACGTGTGTGCGTATGGATCGATTGATCTTGCCAGGTAGCTGCAGTTTCCTGTTCTGAGAGGGTGGAAAGTGACTGGACAAATGGGAGGCAGATAGATAGAGAGAGAGAATATTCTGGGCTTTGGTCGACCAACTCAGCAGTGAAAAGTGAGCAGAAAACAAGACTCCATCACTTGGAAATATTGAAACAAGTTACTTTTAGAACGAGACTTTGGGAGGAAACGTTGCTTGCTGGGAAACAATCGACCCTTTTGGGGGGAGAAAAACAACGGAAGTTTCCTTTGGGGAGGGAAGGAATCTTGAAAAAAGTCAACTTTTCTTTTTAAACAAATGAGTCTTGAAAAATGCGTCTTTCTTTGAAAGAAATATCCTCTTTGGGACAAAAAACCCGCACCTCTTCTTTCGGAAAAGAAGCATCTCTTATTGGCAAACTGCTCGTCTTTGAAAATCCACTTCAATTGCCCAGTCGAGGTTTTTTTTGAAAACTTCAGCTCCTTGTTAACCCCACCCAGACATGCTAGATTATTGTAAAATCCTGTCCGCGCCATCATTTTGCAATGGATTCATAATCCTCCCTGACATTTCTGCTCTCTCCCTCCCCTCTTGCTTTATGTTACGATCCCGTGCATTAATTCCTCGTGAAGACCCCCTTGAGGCCAAGGAAAATATCTCACGTCCCAACACTTTCACCGTGCACACGAGCAGCGTCTTCAGCGTCTGCGGCCTCGGCTAAAGGGGGGGTGAGAGTGCTAAATTTTGTCTCTCTCTCCTCTGCCCCCGCTGCTCAGAGGCAGGAAAATAGTCTGGATGCTTTCAGTGCACTCATCTTGTCCAGACTCTCCCCAAAGATCTTGCAAGACTCAGATATTTCCAGACTATTTTGAGTTTTTCTTTTAAAAAATGGCTTTGGTTTCTAGCCAAAAAATAGAACAATTATCGTTGTTTCAACAGCACCAATTACTTGTATTTTGTGTGTATAAAAAGAATAGCAAGCAAGGGGGGGGAACTTTTTGCCTCTTTTTCAAGAACACATTTTCGCCTTCTTGCAAACATAAACCACAGTTTATAGACAACAGTTCACTCATGACGACATCATTTGCTGGAATTTTGTTCCCCTTCTAAAAAAGCTGAGAATTTATCCCTCATTCAAATACCTCCTCACAGTTGGGACAGCTAGAGCAAAAAAAAAAATAATAAATTTGTGAAGTTGTTGGGATGAGTTTAAAAAAAGACCGTTTTTTTCACCCTGTTTGGAGAGGATCATTAAATTCTTCTATCGTGAGTGAGCATATTTCATTTTCTTTCCTCCTCTGACGTCTCAATCCCGAAGTAATTGGAAAACAGCGAGAACCCAACTTCTTTTTAAGGCAGGGGAGAAATGACGGGGCAGAACTTGGCTGGACCTGGGCTGGCTGGCCGGCCGCACCGGGCGGGCGGACCGGCGGGCGGCGGGCGGGGACCCGAAACAGACCGAGACCAAGTGGCGGAAAAAGAGTTGTCAGTAATGGCACCTGCGGACCAGAACAGACGCACGCACGGGACGGAGGAAGCACACGAACCAAGGGGTAATTTTAGCACACAACACAGAACAAGAACATAAGCAGGGGATGCTCTGGCTCTCACACACCCCTACACACATGGGATGCTTCACACAGCCAAATACACCTGCACTGGCACACACACAGGGTCACACATTCATGCACACCCAGACGTACCTTATCACACATATGCACACCCACTCTCATATGCGCACTAACTCTTATATGCACACCCACCCTTATATGCACACCCACTCTTATATGCACTCCCACTCTTATATGCACTCCCACTCTTATATGAACACCCATTCACGCGCACATTCATATGCACTCACTTGCACATGCGCACATACCCCCAGTTACACATCCACGGAGATGCACACATCCCTGTGCACTTGCACAGGTTCACACACCCATGCACACAGGTGCAAACCCATGGACGCTCACATGCCCATGTGCGCACTCACAGACATGCACACCCACCCATACACAAACACATACCCACACATAGACACACAAACGCACACACAGGGGAATGTGAATTCACATGCAATGATTTGGGCTGTTTCAGTGCTGCAAATGCAATTTTCATTCTGTGTTCTGCTTTTAGTGAGGGATCTCGGGTGATAAAAGTTGAATTCCAAGGATTCTCTACTGTTTCTCTCCCGTTTTCTTCAGTGGAACAAGTTTTTGATTCATTTTTGAGCCCATTTCAAATTGTGGCTCGATTTTTGCCGCATCATTGTTCTCCTTTTTTTGTCTCACCTCTTCTCCTTTTATTGTAGAGGCAACAAAACAGACTTTCCATTCTTATTTCTCGAATCTCCTTTCCACAACACACACGTGTCTTCTAAGCTCGTTGGAACGAGCATTAATCAAGTCTGGAATCTCCGTTACAGGGGTCTCTCCCCAGTCCCCCCCTGCCTCCCCCACCCCCCACCCCCAGATCAAAATTAAACGCTGCTTCCCCTAAGCAAATTTCGTCCTCTCTCCCTTGTCTTGTCTTTGGGTCTTCCTGGATTTACAGCAGTCGTAAAAGATCGAGCTTTTGTTGACGTCCCAGGCAAGAAATGAGTTTTCCAAGTCTGACTTTGCAGCTCTTCTTTCAGTGTTACACTAAGAATTTCTTTCTTATACAAATGTCTCATCCATCTGAATTTGCCGGCTAAAAGTCTGAAGTGTAAAACATGATCCCCAGTGCTAATATCCCCACACACTGCACTACTAATATCCCCAGGGGATCGTCCAACAATCACTGTGGTGCTCTAAGACTGGGGACCAAAGAAGCTCTGTATATATAGAAAATATCATTATTCTGTCGATCATATTGGACTGGTGCCCTCACACTCGGTGGCGCAAATTACCAAGAAGCAGCTGATGTCTCTTTGAGAGTCCGCGTCTTCAAATACCTTTTTGTAATCAGCACTTCCTCAGTCTCCTCTCTTTCCCCTTCTTTTTTTTTTTTGGGGGGGGGGGGGAAGTTGGATTAACCAATTATTGTGGGAAGCGAGAGAAAATTTGACACGCACACCCCCTTTGTCACTCTCCATGGGGAACCCCGACACCAACCCCGATTCTTTAGTTTATCGCGCTCAAACTTTATGCAATAAATCCACGTTTCTTCTCAGATGAGCAGATATGAGTGTACTTTTGGCCCTTCCTGCAGGAATCTCCAGATCTCGATCAGACAAGAAGAATGCGTGAAGGAGTCAAAGTAAATGACACCGGCTGTAAAGCTGCTGTTTGCACGAGCAGAACATCAATGACTTCGTTCATGGCTGAAGAAGAAGCTTTTTATTGTTTGTAGTAGTAGGAGGAGTGGAAGTAGAGTCCGTGGGCAGACACAGGCAGGCAGAGGCAGACTGGCAGGCTGCAGAAGCCATTAAATTGATTCTAACAGCTGCTGCCGACGATGAGGGCAAAGTGGAACTCTTTTGTCCGAACCAAATCTTGAAAGATCCACACACTTTCGCAGGATGGTTCGTTCAGCCCACATCAGAGCTCATCTGGCTGCCGGCAGCGGGACTCCAAATACACTTTACTCCATGCGTAGAGGGACTCTTAAGTTTCACTTTACGCCCATCACACTTTACGCCATGCCAAGTGCAAAATTTTCAAGGCCGTTGCATGCTCCAAATACACTTTACACCACGCCAAGTGGGACTTTTAAGTGTAAAGCAACAACTTCAGAGGTATTTTGAAGTGTCAAGTGTCAATTGATTTTGTGGCTCCAAACTCACTTTACACCATATCCACAGATACTTTTACACTGACACTGCATTCGGCGTTGAAAGGCGCAACGTTAGTGTGTGTGGAAATGACTACAGTGCAACTTTGCACTGTATCTTGAAATGCTTTGAGGTCACGAAAGTGTAATGCATTGATTGCTGTGTCTGCGAAGTGCTTGCAGCCACCCTGTAGAAGCAGCCAGAGAAGCTGCTCTGTCTGCCAGCCACATCTGGCGGTGTCCGTGATCAAACAGAAGTGACATTATTCATTGCGCCCTCCTCCTCGCGACAAAAATCTCTCTACAGGGTGACCCCAGTCAGGGCGGAGCGCCAGCGCGTGGCGCAGTCCGCCGAAACGGGACTGAAACACCCTGTGGCCCTTCTGGAAAAATAAAGTCACGACTCCTATTTCTACGGGTTTGAAGTTATGGGAGCAAGAATTGCCTCGGTGGAAGATTCTAGAAGAGCAGGAACGAAATTCATGGACATCATGATGCTTTTGTTCAACCCTTTTTTTGTTTTTTGGTGCCCAGTTCAAAAAGTTTATATTTTTCTGATGTTCTAAAAACTCCAGGAAGTAGGGAAACATTTCAAGTTCACCTCATTCTTTGCTTGACTAAAGAACCAAAAATTTGAAAAGATGACAGTATTACCTTTTTAAGCTCAGCGAGCCTTTCTTTTTTAAATTTTGAAGGCGCAGGCAGAATTTAATGAGGCCTTTGCTGACTCACCTCAGCTCATGCATGTGGGAAAAATCTCTCTCGTGCATTCAATGGCCGATTATTTTGCAAAATTTTGCAAGTTAGCGAGATGTTGTTGCTTACCAGAATGACTCCGTCGTCGCCCGAGGACTTGACGAGGGACCCGAACCACTGCCCCGACTTCTTGTCGTACTGCTGGCCCTGCGTGGCGTACGCGTTGCCTGAGGAGAGGGCGGAGGACAAGGCTTAGTGGGGATAACTTGGTACGAATACTGTTGTCATTTGGAGGCATAAAGCAGTGAGAGCCTCACTATGGGCATATATAACTTAGGTGTGACTTATTCTTAGTTTTAACGTGACTATCGTAACTCTGAGTGTACTATAAGTAAGTGAAAGATGCGACCTGAAAGGTTGAATTCTTTAAAACTAGATTAGCGACCTAACAGTAACAGGTGGAATAAAAGGTTCTTCCTTCTCAACTTTTTCAATGAACCAAACTATGCATAGATCTAAAATTGATCGAATTAGCCATAACAATATATTAGTCAACTTCCTAATGCATCGGACTTTGCAACTAAAGCCGGTCTCCGGGCATGCATACATTTAGTTTATTTTTTAACGTGTGACCCTCAAAGTTGCATCCATGAGCCTCAGTGCGCGGATTTGCAAGCATAGTGCAACACATTTAATGAGCCACCTAAGAATATATTTGCGTACAAATTCCCTGCGGAGGACTTGATTTGTCATCGTCCTGCATTAATTTCGGCTGCCTCAGCTGATAATTGCCTTCATTAAGAAGTCTTTAGAGAGGCAATGATGCTTGAAATTGAGATGTGCAAAAAAGGGGAACAGGGCTCGAACCCGAGCAGGGGAGGGATAAAGGAAATGGGACGCGAGTAATCCCCCCGGCGGGGTAAAGCCCGGGTCGCTCCGGGCCAAAAAACCGGACCGTCCTTGAACCCTTCAGCTCGGGTCTGGGCCCGTTTTCACAGCCTCGAGCTCAGCTCCGGGCCCGTTTAAACTCCCCGTTGGGACCCGACTTGAAAGGCCTGAGACGGAGCCGTCCCTCCAGCCCGATTTTGCGTCCGTTCAAACGCGTCTTAAGTTGTGCAGTTGAAATTCGATCCGGTGGCCGTCGCCTACTTCTAATCTGCTGATGGAATTTCGCCCATTTAAATCACAAAGGAGAGGAGAAAAACCTCTCAATCGACCAATGCAAAAGCGTTCTTGAGAAACCTTTTTTTTTCTCTCCATCACATGGCATCGACTGGAGTCAGTGCAAAAACCGCGGCGAAATTTGCACACTTTCGCGCATTTTTCTTCCCTCAGGTGTCAGAAAGTGCAGGCTCGAACGTGCATGGAACCAAATAGTGCCCAAAGTGAGGTCAGGACCTCGTCAGGTACAACAATGTGACGTATTTTCTTTAAGACTGAACAATTGATGCTTGGATGTGACCTCTGTGACGGCCTCGATGTGCGTTCCACTGGATGACATCATCCAGACGGCGCTTGAGACCGGCATAGTTCAAAGGGCGACAGCGGACGTTATGGGCTGCATAGAAGTATGACTACACGCATAACTGTGACTCGATGACGACTATTTCGCAGCGTCCACTGTAATACGTAAATGTTGCCTTCTCAGCCTTCGTTCATAAAACAGCGGAAGCAGCTTAAAGAATTTAGCCCGCACATTTTCTCCGCTTCCGCCGTCTCGTGCATGCATGTTTCTCTCATATGCGGTGCTCCTTTAAGCGGATGCTACTGTATCCTGGGCTGTTATTAGCGGTACTTTTGAGACACTTCTCGGTCTAACGGTGCCTCAGAGGTAAAGGGACAGTTTAGGAAGAGAGAGAGCCTGCGTTTATCTTCACCTAACGCTGACGGACCCAGCATAAGCGTCACAAATCAAAGTGTGATCAACCTAACCTAAGTCTGAATAACGTAACATAAGCCTGAAGAAGTCAACATAAGTTTGACTAACCTAAGTCTAACTAATCAAAGTCTGACGAACCTTGCAAAATCCTGCTAATCTGAGCCTGACTAATCTAACCGAAGCCTGACCAACCAAACCTAAGTCTGAATAACCTAAGTTTAACTAAACTAAGCCTGACGAATCTAACTCGGCCTAATCTAAGTCTCTGCCTTGCAAGCCTTACTAGCCTTGCTAAAGCTTGGCTAATCTAAGTCGGAATGATCGAAGTGTTACTAACCTAGCAAAAGCACGATTAATCTAAGCCTGACTAACCTAACATAAGCCTGACAAGCCTGACCTAAGCTTAAGTAATGTCACCTATACGTGAACGTGACCCAACCTCGAGCTACGATCTAGTCTCCTCCTTCCCCTGGAAGAGCCTTTGCTCAACTTGCATCTGCTCAAGCTGAAGTAAGTTATTTCCTCTCGTCTCCAGCTTGAATGGCAACTGCAATGGGCTCAAAGGCAAGAGAGAAAACTCTCTTAGTGGTTGTGGAGTGAGAGTTGAGTTGTTAGCCTGGCTGCTGCTGCTGCTGCTGCTTTTGTCTGGCTCTGGCCTGAACCGAAAGTAGTACGCATATGACATCCAGCACAATGAAATCTCAATCAGGAGAGGCTCATGATAAATGGGGATGGGGTTGGGCCCTCTCACACGCTCATGGACTGCTTAAACGGGCAGAGGAGAGAAGAGAAATCATAGCTGAGGGTGACAAAAAAAAAGTGAATAAGCCAAGTCAATAAGTTACTCAGAGCCAGACAGGTGGTGATGGAGAGGAAGGGTCTGGATTTGTGTCGCATGCAGACTGGGTTTGGCAGTCCTGGGGTCACGAACAAGGAGGAGAAGTGAACAAAAGGCTCCTTTCAAATGCTTGAATGCATAGAAGAAAGAGTTGAAAAGAGAGCAGAAACGACACAAATTACAACAATAACGCCCAAGTCGAGCTTGGGCTTGTTTGTTGACACACACAAAAAAGAGAGATGCAACTCAATTTTCGAGATGAGAAGCATGAAATGGGGAGTGAAAAGAGGGTCCGGGAAATGAGGGGGTGCCTGAGGGGGCAGGCGGCCGGAGAAAAAAAAAAGAGGGGGGCGCTGTAATTCCCACCCGATTTTTCATGCAGATTAGAATCGCATCTTGCAACAACTCCCTGGAATGTGATCATCACCATCAGCAGCCGCAGCAGCAGCAGCAACGAGACTTTGATGAATGGCGGCAGCAAGAGGAATTTTTGTGGGTTGTTGGACAAAGATATCAACCTTGCAGCGCATTTGCCACAAGGCATCGGGTCGGAATTTTAGGTACCAACCGAGGAGGTTCCTTCGTCCTTTAGAGGTCAAAATCAAGAGTTGAAGCTACTGTAAGAGGTTTAGCAGTGCCTTGAACGAAAAATCAGCTGACCTGAAGTAAGTACAAAAGCTGTCGGGGAAAGTTTTGAGATGATTCACAAAAAAAAACACTCACAGCTAGAGGTGGTGATGTAAGTTGATGCAAAGAGCAGTCTTATCAATGCCCCTCGAACCTACAATGCAATGTCATCCACACAGTTTTCTACCAGGCTTCAGCCAAAATTGCCAGGTCCACTCCTGAGCACTCGACTACCTAAGGTAGGCCTAGGCCTGAATCATGGGCGTTGGATCAGAGTGCAGCAACCGCTCTTTGAGTCTTTTCTTCAGTGCAAGCACCAGAGCCACTCATATCCATGTCCACATCAATATCCATTTCAGCATCCTCGTATCCACTCCAGTCACGGCTCTGGTTACAAAGTCAACATTGGAGCTGCTGCTGCACTCGAATGAGTTGTGCGTGGGTTTTTTTTCTGTTGTTGCTTCCTGTTAGTCAACGTGACCAAGTCACTGCCCTTGTCCATGGGTCTATCCGTGGTCTTGTCCATGGCTTTGTCCAATTCTCTGTCCATGGCTTTGGCCACTTCTCTGTCCATGGCTTTGGCCAACTCTCTGTCCATGGTCTCCAGGTCCATGCCTTTGTTCATGATGGCCAGGTCCAGGCCTCACTCCATCGTCTCCAGGTCCATGCCTTTGTTCATGATGGCCAGGTCCAGGCCTCACTCCATCGTCTCCAGGTCCATGTCTTTGTCCATGATCGCCATGCCAATGGCCATGGCAGCCCAGGCCCTTGGCAGCCCAGGCCCCATGACCTTCCTCGTGCTACTACTGTCAGCCTCGGGATGCACTTTCTTCTTCAGCCTCATTAGACAAAGGAAGAAGACAGAGGTGAGGTTGACCCCTGGCAAAAAAATTTCGCAAGCACTTTTTTCCTGAGTGAATGAGAACAAGACTCTGTTGCTGTGTCTGAGACTCATTTTCCGGCCAAACTTGATCATTCTTTTCATCTCCAGACCAAGTCCTAATTGACAAGACCTTTATTGCCCCTAATCATAGACTAAACCCGGAGAAAAGAAGTCTTTTTTCTCGTTCTTTCCCCGAGGCTTTGACTTGTTCTCGTGGCCAGTTCAGTTCCCTCTGTTTTGAGGCGCCGGCCAGAAAATTTAGACATTCTAGATGAGGCACTTGAGAAGGTGACCCTCGATGGCCACCGTTTAGACGCTGAGAAGCACTCACCTTCCTTGTCGAATGGAATGATATCACAGTCTCCGGGCGAGTCCGGGGGACACTTGTAGACCGCGCCCGGACGCTCGACCCCGGGCTGCCCCGTCTCGGCGTTGGGCGCGCCCACCAGGAGCCTGCAAGGGAAGCGAAGCAAATATCAACGTCATTCATTGACAAGATCATGCATAACTTCTGCTGCTGCTTGTCCGTCAGACGTCACAATTTGCGTGAGAGATGCTATCTGAATAATGGGCGCCCCCAAAAGCTTGTAAAAATGGGCAGCCGCCAGTTGTCGACGCTCAGCGTTTCCCAATTCTTCGTACGGGTGTCCCACACACATTTTGGGTCTTTCCTCTTTTGGGCATGTGCCCAACATGCCCAGCTGTGTCCAGCGTGCACCTAGTCACAGGGTGTAACAGAATGGGTCTCCCCGGAACGTGTCGCCAGTCAGCGTTGCCAAAGTGTGTCACACACGTGTGCATTTGCGCCCTGCCAGGCTTGCCAGAAGCGTCGGCTGAGCGGTGAAGAAGCAATTCATCAGGCAGGAGGGCATGAGTAACAAGTAGAAAATGAAGCCCCGCGTCTGCGTCGGCTGCAAGATCAACTTCGCCACACCCTGTACGAAATGTTGCCAGCTCCGGCCTCTCTTCGTCCTTCAAGCTAAAGCAGGCTTGAGCCCCAGGCTGGCCCCCTGACTCCCATCCGTGGCAACCCTGGCTCCTCCCACCGTGTGAGTGAAGCCGGAGCACACATTTCAAGATCCAATTAGCTGATGGCTGCATGACAAGCAGGAAACAAAGGCGCAACAATGCTTTTCCCCTCCTCCCCCCGGTGAATAATACAGCACTTTAGGAAACTAACAAAGATTATTTATTATGGTCAGCCAAACTTGTGAAGAAATGCTACAAATCTTTGCCTTTATGTCTAGCTGGCATTTTATTGCTATTTTATTTCTGAGGCTTGCTACGCAGGTCTCTTCTTTGCTTATTATCGTTATTTATGGAGAAATACTGCAAATCATATCTCATTTATTTCACATCAGCATTTTCATTGCGTGACATTTTATTGCAAGTTGGCCCTCAGCTTCAGTGAAACTCTTGTACATGATGTAGTCGAGTTTCTAAAACTTGTGAGAAAATCGTGAATTTATTGATTTGACGTCAACATCGTGATGTAAAACACCTTCAAAGTTGGACTAGGTGCACTGAAACTTATTTTTTTTTTAACAGAAATAAGAAAAGGTACTTAGTAAAGTGACTGAGTTAGAATTTAAAAAGGAGAACCGCCAAAGTCCAAAAAAACGGTCTGGCTGAGCAAAAGTACACAACCCCTGTTGAATTTTTTTAAAAAAAGCCAATAAATCATCGATTATCCAAAACCCACTAGGCAAAATGCCACTCGTTCAGTCACAACCCTCTGACTTTGTTCACTTTTTCTCCATAAGACCCTTTAACTACTCCAGCAGAGGCAGATTCCCCCCCCCCCTCCTTGACGTCTGTGAAGCCTCATATTTGAGCGCTCCAATGGCTGATCCACCCTGTAGAGACAGTTTGACAGTTGTCATGTCTCAGTCCCTCACCCACCCACTCTCTCCCACCCCTGTTGGGATTCACTTGTGTGCTTCTTTTTAAGCCATTTTCTTCTGCTGCATTATCAGACGAAAGGATCTGTTTTTTGGGGGGGATGGGGGAAAAATGACGCCTGCCAAGCTGAGGCATGCGAGTCGTCTCTCTCTCTCTCGGTCTCCACCTCGCTCTCAGCCGTGCACGCGTGCGCAAACAGTACACAAATACGCGCACGCACGCACACACACATATAACCTCTACACACACACACACACAAAGAAAGAGAGACAGAGAGAAAGTGCATCTGCATGAAAGCAATGCAACGGTGCATGAAATATGGGCGAAGCACAGAGTTCATTCTAGAAATGTTAGGATAACTTGTATCATTCACCGTTAGGTCACGAATCAAGTTGCAACCTTAAATGGGGGAGCGAAATGCCGGCACTGAGGCTCTTTGATGAGAGCTCGTGGCCTAAGGAAATGTGTTATTGCAGAATCCACTCACTGAGACTCGTAGATAAGTTGTAACCTTTATTTTGGCTAACCTTTGCTGCATAACCGAGCTGATGACTTTTTCATTGAAGGTTTTTCTGCTCCACCTGAAACTTCCCCCGCGAGTCTCAGAGTTTAAAATAACAAACTGAGCAAAGAGGAGTGAGCGGAGATAAATGTGTGCTCTACAGGGTGGTTCAGGACCGGCGTTTGGCCTGGACTCACTCTGGGCCGGCTCAGCCGTGTCGTGCACTCGCCACTTGAGCCACCCTGTACCCGCTGCGTCCACCGGTGTCGTGTACGGACTTGGAGATGACTCGAGCATCTGTGTTGTGCGTGAGCTCGAGAGAGAGAAAGAAGCAGCCGTCTAATACGCATGACCCATTTTTTTTTTGGGGGGGGGGAGAGAATGGGGTGGAGAACAGTAGGATCAACACCTGACCAGTGGATCTCAACGTCAGGTTCATTTGTAAAAATCTCTTACTTTTTCATCAGTGTTAAGTGAGGTGGGACTCAGCCTCTTTCAGTTACAAGCACAGTGGAACCCCTGAGAAGAGGCTTTGATTCAGAGGTTCCACTGTACTTGAGTCAAAAGGTTTCACTGTACCAGTCAATCGTTATATATGCAGCAATTGTGATGAAAAAGGAGCACTTGTCTGTTTGCATTGTGACCAATATAATAGTGATAACGATCACAGCCAAAAATCCTGCCTCTGTATTACACAACTTTAAGTAGTCTGTAAGTTTTCAGTCTCCGTTGGCACTGCGAGTGTGCAAATCCAAAAAAAAAAACCCCGACAGCCATAACAATAATAATAAACTCCGTTTCGAACAAGAATTTCATGCTTGGTTTCTAAGGCCCGATCGTGTGTGCACATCTACGTGGCTCGGCTTGGTCCAGAATGTCCCCGAGGTCAGGGAGGTCCCCCATTCCACTACTTTGCGAGCTGTTATCCCACCATCTCTTCCGCGCCACCCTGTACACGCGCTCGCGGCCGTATCGGTTTTCTCCCCTGTCCGGGTGGGCCCTGACTGACCCCTCTGAGAAAACAAAAAGCCCGCATGACATGAGGAGGTAGAAAAAAGGATGGGAGAGCGCATGAAGGCATGGGCGAGGAGAAAAAAAGTGAATGATCTTCAGAGGAGCCCTCGGAATTTGTATTGTCTTCTTCTTCTTCTGCACCAGGTATTTACAGTGTGGTCAAATAAAGTGAGCTTGTGCGGTCCAGTGAATTAGCACTGGCTCAATAGCTGAGTCGGTTTACGAGATGACTTTGTACTGGCAGCTGTGCAAAGTTGCCACGGACCTTCAACAGGTGGAACAGGCTCAACAAGGAGGAAAAGATTAGGGCTGCAGTTCATAAGAGTTCAGACCAGAGCTGGTTTCTGTGTCCTGCTCACCATGACCTTGCCTCCCTTGGTCATCAGATCGAACAAGCTTAAGGACTGACCCATTTCAGGTGTAAACACACGTGTTTGCAGAGCACTGAAGGTGTTTCTGGCAATTTTCCTGGCAAGGTTTCTTCAATTTTTCAATCCAAAACTGATTCCTGTGTAGTGATTCTCTAAGCACTACAATAACCATCTTTTTTTTGTTTGTCTGCCAACACAGTGCAGAAGACGAGCTTTTTTTTTTAGCCATCGCACAAGTCTGCGCAGCAACTAGAGCCAGAGCTCCTCCTCCCCCCCCCCCACCGGGTCCAGCCCCGCGTTGGCGAAGGCCAAGTCGGACTCGGTCGCGCTCCTGTCGACGCCAACTTCCCAGTTTGTTCTCCACTTTTGTCTGTCTGTGAGAGACGACAGAGACTAAATGGATAGATTTAGGCAAGCTCGAAGCGGAAAAGGTCACGGGTTCAAGCAGAGAGAAAAGGGCTGAAATGCATGCATGAAGAGGAGAAACTTTAAAAGAGGCAGTAACGAGTGAGTCAACCAAAACTTATCTTGCTCTTTCTTCCGGCGATTACGCAGAGAGGCAATTAAACTTGTGGGCTTTGCCGCTCTCAACCGTGAAAGAAGATTCATCCTTCTCACTGATCTGAACAGATACAGGGTGACCAAGGGGGCAAACGACGGAGGGAGAACGCGGGGCGGAGGAGACAGGTTGGCCAAGCAGGGACAGAGTAGCGGAGAGGGCAAAGCAGACAAGAACAGACGACAACAGGAGACACTGGAGACAACGGGGGGATTCAGGACACAACAGGGGGATGCTGGAGACAACAGGGGGATGCTGGAGACAACAGGGGGATACTT
>JAAUXU010090310.1_pt1 | contig 18910 bp, 24 predicted proteins | sample 7278151 | NCBI WGS metagenome assembly JAAUXU01 (sample SAMN14350113, study PRJNA611818) | marine sediment metagenome | isolation source: surface marine sediment (1.8m) | place: French Polynesia: Moorea | collected 2018-08 | reverse complement strand
CTTGCATGATAGCCACTAGTGTGAATTCGACCTATATCTCTACTTGATTATTTACACACTCTGTAGAGTCTTCATTCTCAGCACTGCTTGCAATAGCCAGTGCCCCCTGATGGAAAGCGGCCATCAGCAGTGTAGACTGGCCGTGCGTAACATGAGACCTTGAGTCACACTCTTGGGCTTTGGTAATGATACTAGCCGAATACCGCCACCTCTGGCCAAGGGAGGAGCCACGGACAGTTCCTCTTGGTATCGACACCACTTATCCACTCGATTCAACCAGCTACTGGGCTGTGTTGGTGGGCGGATACCAGGATGCAATTCCAATATGATAGGTTACTCAGACAAGTAATTGCAGTTGGTGCTATTGTGATGTGCAACAAGTCTGATCCTCCATCTACCATTGAAGTGTGAACGTGGACGCATGCCGGCGGGGTCCACACATTTACTTTTACTATATCAGGATTTACCTTGCTCAGATAACATACACACTCGAGTGATGCTTAGCAACGCTGTATTTTCCCCTTAACATAACATTACTTTACACGGACTCCGACTTACAGAGGAGAGATGGCACACAAGAGGGGACTTAGAAGAACATTCTTCTAAGTTCCCTCTCAAGAAAGCAGACTAACCAGACAGACACCGTAACAAGTGAACTCCACACGAATTCTACAACAGACAGCCCTGCGGCCGCCATCTTCAGGCCTTTTTATACTTTTTGCTGGACTGTTTTCGTGGCTGTTGAGGCCCTTCCGACCTGAACTAGTTATTTCTAGTTTTACTGTTGCAGGTGTGATGATGCGTTGGTGATGCCCTCTCAATTCTGTCAGGTGTTCTCGATGATCAGGTTTCACATCATTCTTTTACTCATCTCTTTTCTCTTATTTACACAATCGATCGCTAGAGGTCATTTTACTTATCACCATCTTTGGTCAGTTCTCATACTATCAATACATCTCTCATATATATGTATGCGGTTCACCTGCTTTCTTAGCTCTAGTATGAACTTCTGATACATACTTATATATTGGGCTTTCATAAGATTCGATCTTGTCCCTAGCATTAGGCACTACTAAGGTAGTTGATCGGATCTTATGGTTGGGAACGTGATGAATTGACAGAGGTTCTGGGTCGTTCCCAACAGCCCGTACTGCAAATAATAGGGGTATTTTTCCATCCAGGTAATACCTGCGTAGAGTTCCCCTTTTGTCGATGGATAGTTCCTCTGGCTTTTGTTCATCTTCTTCGATCCATATGCGATGACCGTCTCCTTGCCGTCCTGTATCTGGCTAAGGATCCCCGCCGTTTGGGTTTGACAGAAGTCGGTATCCAGGATGAACTGGCCTGCCATGGGGCCTTTGAAGTATGGAAATCCCAAGATGGGTGCGGTCGTCACAGCCCGCTTCAAGGTTTCTAAGGCCTTGGCCATGGCTTCAGTGACAACCAACTTTTGTTTCTCCGACCCAGGCTCTCCTGTTTTCGATTGTGCTCCAAGACCTGCCACGACCTTTCGATCGTGAGGTCTTGGAGCACAAAGATCCCACTTACCGACGGCTCGGCTGTGCTGTGGCCTACGAGTGGGATCCGGTTGCCTTCTATGCTCATGCACCCCTGGGAGTGGAGGTCGTCCCATCCCTGTGTCTTGAGCCATGGTCCCACTAGGTTTATGGCAGTGTGAAGGCCTCTTACTATGGCCGGCTGGAACGGGTAAGTCTTGTCCATAGTTCGTACCATAAGCTTCGGGGGTCAGGGCGTCTCTCTGAGCACGGTGACCGTTACATCCTTTTTGGCAGTGATGACTTGCGGCGCCAGGTGTATGGCTTTGGCTTCTGTGATCCCTAGGCATTTGGCGAACTCCTCGGAGATAGCGCTTCTCCAAATGTTTCCTGAGTCTAAAAGGGCTGCGCATTCATATTTCCCGATCTTGACCGGGAGGAAGTGGTTAAACTGTCTCTTTTGGTCATTAACATCTAGGTTAGCTATAACATGGGGCCCTGTTGCCACTTTGTCGAGCCAGGTTGGAGCTGGGCATCCACCTCCCGGCTCTAGGCATTTCCCGCCTCCTGATCTTCTTCTTCTTCCTCGTCGCAGTCTTCCATCTCTGTTTCCGCATTCGGGTCGACGTCGCCATTGAGCCAGTCCTTCTCCTGGCTTTCCTGGAGACCTGCTATGGCTCTCATATTGCCTTGGCTGCTCTTTCCTCCTCATGTCTTTCCCTTGCCGTGGTTGGCTTTGCCCTTGCTCCTGCCTTGGGTCCCTGCTTTGGCCTTGAAAGCCTTCCACATCCGGCAGTCTTTCAGGATATGTCCCGGTTTCTCGCAGGCCAAGCACTTCCGTTTCTGGTTCTGTAGGGCATTCTATATTCTGAGCCCTTTGGGCCGCGGCGGTGAGTGACTGAGGCAGAAAGGCCCATGTCTGGGTCTCAGTGCTCTCCCGGGCCAGTCCCTTGAGAAAAAGGTCAATGAGGTCCCTATTGTCCTCAGACTTGGTGACGGTCTGGGTTGGGTGCCCCCTCATCCACAGAGTCCTGATCCTACTCCTCCACTAGAGTATATCCTCATTGGGTTCCTGTTTGGCTGAGACCAGCTGAGCTTGTGTCATATCCGAGTCAGAGCTGGGGATGATGAGGTTCTCGATGTCCTGTAGTACCAGCCGGAAATCGTGGTTTAGCTGCATCACCCCCACTAGGTTGACGCTTGAGATCAGATCCCTGGCTTCGCCGGTGATGCACACGGCCATCTCCCGCCGTGCTCTCGCATTGCTCCAACTGTTGATCTCCACCGTGGCGAGGAACCTCTCCTTCCATGTCCTCCATTTGTAGAAGTCAACCGCATTCAACTCCGGTGCCCATATGCCCCTCTGGTCGTCATTCCGGGCTTGGTTGCCCCTAGTGTCCAAGAGGGCCGGGGGGGGGGGGGCGTCCAGCACAAAGAAGTTGTTGGCAAAGAAGTAGCGTCAGTTATTCCTTCTTGGCCATGTTGCTCCTCCGGTGTCTGAAGTGCGATTGTGCCATGTCCACCAACTTGGAGGCTTCTTATACTTACTTCTTCCCTGCCAGCTGTGTTGTAAGCCCTGGAATTAGATGGTGATAATGCATTTGCCAGTCTGGCTTGGCATTCTGATGCCATCTCCGGCACTTGACCATTAGCACCTTCGGTCATTGGTCTCAGATGTCCATCTCAGCTGGTCACCCAGCTGATCCCCGTCATCTGTTCCCATGGACACTGGTAATTCGATCCGCCTTGGCTGATCGTTGCCCCAGACCCACGCGGTCTGTTCTGTTGCTAGGCGGCTGTTCACGGCCCTGTCCCTGGTCTCTTGCACGCAGCTCTCTCCTTGGCCTTGTACGTGTACAGCTCTATCTCTGGGCTTATGTGCTCGGCTCTATCTCTGGCCTTATGCATGCATGGCTCTATCTCTGGCCTTATGCACGCACGGCTCTATCTCTGGCCTTATGCACGCAGCTCTCTCCTTGGCCTTGTACGTGTACAGCTCTATCTCTGGTCTCATGCATGTGCGGCTCTATCTCTGTCCTTATGCATGCGGCTCTGTCTCTGGCCGATCCTCCCTGGCTCTATCGCTGGCCTCTCTGTGTTCGTGGACGCACATGGGATGGATCATAGATTGAATCTCTTTGCTCTCCTAGCAGTTTTATTCTCTCGGGTTGATATAATTTAACGCAGTGTTATTGTGGTAGCGCTTGTGCTCCTCAACGGACCTCTGAGCCAGATTCCTGAGCAGCCTCATGCCCACTCTGTACTGGAAGAGGAATTGTGGGTTGTTGTCCATGAACAACCCAAAAGCTCTGGTCCTCCTCCTGGCCTTGTAGTAGACCTCGCCCTTGATGTCATTAAAGGATAACTCGTGGGCCTCCACAAGGTATCGGCCCTCATCCAGGTGGAACTCGTCAATACCCTTCCCCGGGTGGAGAAGGGCAAAGCAGAAGAAATGATACATGGTTTCCACTGTGGTAGTATCGTGTCCTTGGCTGAGGCCCTCGTGGATGCAGTACCAGGGCTTGGCCATCATTTTGAGGTCCGATATGTCCGCCATGGTGTAATCCGTAAGCCAGGTCATCAGGGCGACTTCGTCGTAGTTCAACCCGTCCGTGGGGTTCTCTTCTCGCTGGGTTTCGCTTGGTGTCTGTCGCCTCCGTGGTGTGTGATGCCTGTGGCGCCCATTGGTACACCTCTGGCCTGGGATGCACCGGCACTCCAGGTTGTGCTGGGTGCTCTCATCCAGGTAGGGTCGGCGCCATCGTGTCTCCTTGGGTCGGTGTGAGTCCATCGCTGTGTGGGGTGGCTCCTCTGTGACCACCCTTTGGTAGCAGTTGATGCGGTCCAGGAAGTTACCCGGTGTGTCCGGTTGGTCCTGGCCGTCTCCCGCCCGGCGTAGATTCATTTCCGAACTGTCACCATGTGTAGTGTCGGCCAGGCGGTAGCAGGAGGGTCTCATGCTAGCCTCGAAGTAGACAGCACCCGGACACCAGGGGTCCGGGAGCTCGGAAGGGATGTACTCTGCTTCCATACTACGACGATGTATTTCCAAAGGTCTACACACTTCAATGGTACAAGAGCTACTGATACAATCTACTACTAGCATGGAGCGAGCTCCCCCGCGAGAGGTGAGCCGGGGCCACTCAAGGGAGAGTGACCTCGTAGCGCCCCCTATGACCGACCCGTGTAGAGCCATCACCTCCGATACGACCACGTAGAATAGTGAAGCTCAGTCTGCTTCAGATGAGTGTACATACCAGTTCTACTGGTGGGCCAAGTTTAGATTGCTACCCTCAGATGACAGGCGCAACCACATGATGCCATGGGACTGCAGATGGGAGCACATCTTCAACTGCCTAGACTTGGCAGCTAAGGTGGTCCTGAACAGATTCTCTGCATTCTGCATCATCTTTCCAGACAGGAGTATCAGTGATATTGTGATGACTGCAAGGAGATACCTGGAAATTATGCCCAAGCTGAGGTATAATGCGGTCAGACCGCTCATCAACAATAAGGCCCTCAGGAGAACATGTCGCCTGGAGTTATTCATCCAGATCAACCTCAGGTGGTTTGACGAGTCCCCAGGGAGGAAGAGGGTTATCCACAAGGTACAAGAGGATGTCTTGTCATGCCCGAACGAGGAGCCAAAGCATTATGGGTCTTTTGTCAGACCATGATGTATCAATTGCTGAGACAAATAAAATGATATGGAATCAGAACAGAGTTGAAGCTAGACCAATTGGGGTCAATGGTAGGGAACAACAAGGGTTGTCTGGCGAGCAAGGGCTCCCAATGAGGCTATGGTGCCTAGGTTTTCGGAGAGCGGTGACTCCCAATGAGACCAGGGGCCAACGGGGCTATGGTGCCCATAAGGACTCCCGGAGAGCAGTGACTCCTGATGAGGCCAGAGGCTGACGAGGCTATAGTGCCTAGGTTCCCAGAGAACGGTGACCTCTGATGAGGCTGACAGGCTGACAGAGCCGGGACTCAGGTCAAGCAGAGATTGACCTTGGTGCAACCCAGCGGAAGGAAGTCATTAAGACGGGTAACCATTAACTAGGACTAGGGCGGAGTAGAATTACCCATCAGGATCAGACAATTCTGGGACAAGCGGCATGGGAGCATTCCCAAGGGAAATGAACTAAGACAGTTGACACCCTGGAAGTGAGAATAGATTGGACAGCAATTAGAGGGAGATCATTAGTCAGGTTCCAAATGGGCTATAGCAATACGAGGGACTAATGGCATATGAGGGGTTAAGGGGATGCGTGAAAAACAACAACAAGGCAAGGCTTATAAGGGTAGGCTGTAGTCCTTCACTGCTCAGTTGAGACCTGGAGCTCGAGGTAGATACAACCCCTGGAACCGACACTAAGCATGGCCCCAGCCAACCCAGCACTGGCCGCAGCCGCTGGATCACTGATGAACTTGACCCCCAATACCATAGTGACTATAGCCACAGAGGTAAGGGCTGCGGACCCAGATGTCATGAATCGGAAGGGCAGGAAGGTGCCTGAGTTCTCATCCACCAACTTTGAAGACTGGCAAAACTGGAGAGAGATGTTCCAAGGCTATGTCCTCATGAACAAGTGGAGTCATGCCAGGGCCAGGGAAGAACTCAACACGTCCATCACGGGCGAGGCCAGGAGGTGCATGAGAGGCATCCGCATTGTGAGGCTGGTTCCCCCGGACAACAGGCCCCAGATTACAACCTCGCCCTGAATGAGATAGAAGTGAAACTGATCCCCGAATCTGAGCTAACGCTGGCTCAGAGCTAACGCTGGCTCAGAGCTAACGCTGGCTACACCGGTGCAAGCAGAAGCCAGAAGAAGACATCCAAGGCTTCCATGCCAGGCTCATTTTCTACTGGCTGAGAGCGCACCCTACACATGACTCTGACATGGCGAAGACAGAGTGCTTACTCATCAGGCTTACATCATCATCAAAGGGCTTGCTTGTGAGGACACCAAGAGAAGGACCCTGGATAGGAGACCCAGAACCATGGCAGATGCCCTTAAAGAGGCCAAGAACATCTATGGCACGCAGCTCCTCCTATCGGACGATCCACCGAAGGTACCTCAAGGCAAACCAAGTGTGCAACAAATAGGCTCCCAGCGTAAGTGCCTTGCATGCGATAAACCAGGGCACTATGTGAGGGACTGCAGGTTGCTGAAGGACTTTAGGAAGAAGCAGGAATGGGAGAAGAGGAGACCAACCCAAAACTCGGCCACCAGGGGCAAAAGCTTGGGAGGAGGGCACAAGACTCGAAGAGGAGAACCTCTTCCAAGGAAGAAAGGGAAGGTCAAGAGGTGGGCCGAGATAGCCAAGATGCACACGGAAGAGGAAGACACCTACGAGGAACCCAAGGGAGGGTCCAATGAAGAGGTGGCGGAGATTCAAGGGTCCGATGAAGAGAGCGACCAGGAGGACCAGGAACAGGGAAGCGCCTAAGGTCAGGAGTGCCAAAATGAACATCAGAGGACTCCCGGCCAGTAAAGAACAGCCACAAGCAATGAATGGTGACCGTCGAGAATGTAGATATCACTGAGAGCCACCATAACAACCAACAATTCAAACACCTCCTACCCATAGAGATCAAAGGCCAGCAATGCGGGGCAGTCGTGGACTCAGGCAACCGATGGTGTAACATCATATCGGAGGACTTCCCCGGAGGATTGGCATAAGGACCAATGACATCAGACGCCTGGCTAAAGATACATGGGTTGCCTCTGGCAGGGCAGGGGCAGACTTACACATAATCGGGGAATCAAGAGAGCCCCTCCAGATGAAGCTACGCCACACCAGGAAAACATATACCATTAGGCCGGCAGTGATTCGAGGGATGCACTCCACCTTCAACCTGTTGGGGCCGTGGCTCAAGACCATGGGATGGGATGACCTACACTCCCGAGGATGCCTGAGAATAGAGGGCCAGCAGGTACCTCCGGTCCATCACGCAGCTGCCACCCCGAAGGTGAGTGAGGTATACGTCATACGTAAAGTCACACTGCCCTCCAGACTGGCCAATCAGTGTCAGTCGTGGTGCCTGACATCTGGGGATAACAGATGATCCCAGGGCCCCCGGATGCACTGAACTCAATGAAAAGACAAAAGGAGCCGGCCTCCACACTGGCCCTCACATATATCATGAAGTAGACCAGGGTGGCTTAACCACCATCCCCATCCTAAACCTCACTGATAGGGAAATCACCCTCCGGCCAGGGCTGGCATGTTCGAACATGCAGCTGTAGAGGAGGTGCGGGCCAGGGTGAAGGGGCCTGCCACTGCAAAACAAAAGAAAGAAGAATACCTCTGGCAGCTGGTCGCCAACTCCAAGACACAGAAGAAGAAACAGAAAGATGGATTTGACATGAAGAATGCCAGTCCCTCACAACGCGAAGCCTGGTTGATCTGCACATTTGGGTTGAAAAGCAAGCCATGCCTCACCAAGCCGCAAGGGCTGCGGACTGCCGTGGACCTACTAATGAAATACTGGGACCTCTTCTCACACGACGGGTCCTATGGCCACACTAACCTAATGCAGCATTGCATCATCACAGAAGATGTCCCACCCATCAAGTGCAGGTACCACCCCATCAACCCCAGACTGGAACCAGCCCTTTGAGAGCAACTCGATGAGTGGCTGCGACATGATGTCATAGAGCCTGCCGACAGCCCTTGGAGTTCCAACTTAGTGGTGGTCAAGAAGAAGGGCAGGAAGATAAGATGGTGTGTAGACTGGAGGCGACCAAATGAGGTAACCAAGAAGGATAGCTGGCCCATGCCCACTGTACAGGACACCATTGCACGAATGGCAGGCAGTGACATCTTCAGTGGCGTGGACATGGCCAGGGCCTTTCACTGCATTGAGGTTCACCCAGACGACAGGGAGAAGACTGCCTTTGCTATACCCTTCAGGACCTTCCAGCAGAAGCACCTCGGGTTTGGCATCACCAATGGGCCCGCTACTTACTGTAGATTAGTCGACAAGGTGTTAAAGGACATCCCTCCCGCTGAGGCCCTCAGTTTTGTAGACAATGTGTAGGGACACTGTACTTCAGCAAAGTTCAGGCTCTACTAGAGCGACCCTACTGATCCTGCTACTATATCGGTGATCACAGCCATTGACAAGTTTGATTAAAATATTGTATACGTGGTGCCCACATGTGAGTGGCAGGATGCTCATCCAGGGCGGGGTCAGAGCAACTCCCCATGACAGACCCCTCGGACTATCATGACGAGCCGCGTCACCCCGTCCCGAAGTACTGGATGGGGACAGGGGCAGCAACAGATGCTGCATATCCTGGCTTGACTACAATCACTATTCTCAAGGTAGTTATCAGTCTCAGACAGAGTTCGACCTCAGGTCCCTACTTGATTATTACGATTGCTCAAGTGGAATGGCTGGCAGCCCTGGTCTAACCAGCACCTATTGGCACGAAAGATCCACATCTGGTCCCCTCATAGCATTCTGCACATACGAGCCTCAAATCCCAAAGGGGCATGCAGCGTTACTAACCACTGCGCACCCCTTGGATCAGGGAGTGATCCGAAGACTTATCAGAATTGTCGTCACTGACATGCTCGATTCAATCCACTACTGAGCAGTGGCGCTGGACAGTTGTTCCAACCCGGTCTCGTATGGTGATTTCTCCAGAGGTGACACCCTCATCACTATGGTGTGAGCTGCCAGGCGACACCCCCATCACCATGGTGGGAGTTGCCAGATCCATCACCTACCCTTGTCAAATGAGGTTGGTTGTGCTTCGCTACTATGCAGGGGGACGGAAGTGTGCAAGATATTTCCTTGCCTGATTGTAACATTAGTGGGCAAACTGCCGAACCTTCCGATCTTAACCCCCCTTTTCCTACTGACGGTGGGGTCAGGGGGAAATAAACAACACCTCCTCCTCCTCTAGAAGATGAAGAACATCTTCCTATATGTTACAAGTCAGATAAAGTGAATAATACAAAATGCAAGGAGGAGAAGCCTCTGAGATCGAAGTGCGGTGCTTTATATAGTACAGAAATCCCGGTGCGCGGTTGCTCATTGGTGCGTCTTCTGTTTGAGAAATGAGGGTTTGCCGGTGACGGAAAATGTTGTTGTCAGAGGTCCAATCTAGAGAGGTTGGGAGGGAAGAGGGTCGCTGTTCCTGGCTGTCTCTGCTAGTGATTGTTGGATGGCGTTGTTGTCGGGCATTCTTCTTGGTGTTCGCCTTGACCCATGGGGGGCATTGTCACCCTGAGTCGGCCTCCGGCTAAATGGCTGGAGGTTGCGTGATTTCACGCTAGTCCTTCCTTCTCTCTTGGCTAGGCACCGTTTGTTATCATAATTAAATACAATTATCTGCATCATAAGTACATCGGATGGATTGGGGCACCTTCATGGACGGGCACGTATATACTTGCATGGTTACTTAACATGGTCAGTAGGAAATGACAGGAGGATATATCGGACCAATTCGTAATTGAGTTGCAAGCAAAGGACAAGGAGTGTCAAGTGCGCTCCCGCTTGAGAGGCTGCCCAGGGCAACAGTGCCCAGGTTCAAGAGGATCAAGACTGGATTGCCGTTGGAAGTTGTGGCGGTCAGTTCCACAATAGTGAGCGAATATTCTGTTCTTTTGTCACCCAGAAATGCATCAGACAGAAACCAATACAGGGGCAGCCCTTGTCTTCAAATATGTTAGTGTTCAAGTGTTCCCTACAGATGGTGCAGTACATAGTGCCGACCTAGAGCAGCACTTGAAGAACCTCGATAAAACACTAAGTACATACCGCAAGGTGGGTTTGAAACTCGCTCCTCACAAATGTAGTTTCTTTGCACCACAGATCACTTATTTGGGACACATAGTAGATAGACACAGGGTAAGACCTGTGGACTCATATGTGAAAGCTGTCAGGGACTGGGCCCTCCCCAAGTATAAAACAGAGGCCAGGACCTTCCTGGGAATAGTGGGGTATTACCGTCAACACATCAAGGACTACGCTGAGCCAGCCGACCTTGGACAGGTGTTATCGGTAAAAAGGCCAACCGGGAAAAGGAGAAAAGGCAGCTAACAGTAATAACCGAGATGAAAAGAGCATTCGAGATCCTAAAGGAGGCCCTCACCATGGCCCCAGTACTAGGCTTCCCATACTTCTTGGGGCCCAAGGCAGGGCAGTTCATACTAGACACGGATTTCTGCCAAACACAAACAGCAGGCATCCTCAGCCAACTGCAAAGGGGCAGAGAGGTAGTCATAGCCTACGGGTCGAAGAAACTTAACAAAAGTCAAAGGAATTACCCATCTACAAAGGGTGAGTTGTACGCCAGAATCATGTGGATGGACGAGTACCAGTACTATCTTCAGCAGGGACCCACCTTGAAATGGTGCACAGATAACATGGCCCTCAAGCACATGCAAACGATGGAGCCCAAGGGAGCCATAGTAGAGAGGTGGCTGGACATGCTGGCTATTTATGATTTTGAAGTAGAACATAGAGCAGTAAAATAAGCACACTAATGCAGATGCCCTAAGTAGGGCAGGATGCCCCGACCCACCAGACCCAGAGGGAGAAACGGGAGTAGAAGTAAGGGTTACGAGGAGCCAGTCCTCCAAGGACAAGGAGTTAAGTAAAGCTCAGGAAGAGGACAGAGTCTTAGGCCTCCTCCAAGACTGGATAAGATGAGGACACTGCCCCACCAACTTGGAGGTAAGGGAACTGAGGGAGGAAGGAGCAACCTATGGGGGATTCCTGACTGACCTGAGCCTTGGGGTTTTGAAATGACAGCTCCCAGCTAGAGCGGTGGAGCCCAGGAAGCAAGTCCCTTGCTTTCCCAAGAGCCTGAAAGAGGAGGTTATCAGGATAGCACACACCAGGGGGGCCACATGGGTATAGGGACCACCCTCAACTGACTAAAAGGTGAGGCGTATTTCCTGTGCATGGAAGCCGAGATCAAGGATGACATCAGAACATGCCCCACCTGCCAAAAGAAGACTAGGAAGGGTGCCGATAAGAGACACACCCTTGTCTCCCCCACGGCCGGGTACCCCTCCACATTGACCTAGTAGGTCCCCTCAACAAAAGCTCCTGATCCAGGGCCAAGTACATTCTAACATGCAGGGACACCTTTCCAAAATGGCCTGAGGCATTTGCCCTTAAAGACATCGATGCCTTGACCATAGTCAGAACCTTAGAGAATAAGATATTCACGAGATACGGAAATCCAGAAGCCATACACTCAGACCAAGGGCCCCATTTCATGGCCAAACTATTCAAGCAACTGCAACCCCAGCTTGGCATCCAGGTCACGAACACGACCACCTACAACCTGAAAGGAAATGGCCAGGTAGAAAGGATGCACAGGGACTGCAATAGCATCCTCAGAGCCCTTACCACAGAGAATGGGGATCCATTTGCATGGGAAGACTTACTACCCCAAGCCCTCTTCGCATTGAGAACCGCAGTATGTAAATCCACAGGGCTAGCACCCTATCAATCCTTTTCGAATGGGAGTGTAGTACACCCAAAGATGTCATCATTGGGTTTGTCCCCCAAGATAAAACCCCTGGAACCCTAGGGTGGGTCCAGTACTACTGAAAATTGAAAAAGAGAATTGGCAGCATGCAAGACTATGCTCGCACGCACCTGGCCATAGCCGTCAAGAGACAGAGATGGCAGTACCACCGAGACAAGAATTATTTCCAACCTGGGACTAAGGTGTGGCTTTTCACACTGCTAGTAAAAAGTGGCGTCAGTAAGAAATTAACCTCATACTGGACCGGACCATGGAGAGTATGCACAGAGCCTGCCAAATACAAAACCATGGTTAGAATCACACCAGACCCAAGTTGGAAGGGAGGGAGTAAGAGGGGGATGCATGTAGTCAGCATAGACAGGCTATGGTTATACCACGGCAAGGAGGTCCGAGCCACAAGCCCTGACCTAGACATGGAAATGAGCGGAGATGAATTCGCAGAAACTAGGAAGCAAAACAGACAACACCTTGGAGGCTAGGATCCCAAAAGAGCTCAAGGAGCATAAAAAAGAGGAGGAGTCCGACAAGGATTCAGATGACGACCCTGGGCCCCAACAGCCACCCCATACCCAACCGTCTGCACCACCCAGGGCTGCTGCCGCCCCAATAATAATACAACCAGGGGAAGGGTCACCCCAAGTGACAGTGCCAACTAGGCCGCCCCCAGGGCCTTGACACCGCACCCGCAAAAGACCAAACAGCCAGTGCCTCCAACCACACACCCCAGAACCAGGGCCCAAGTGGCCAAAGAAAACAGATAGAGAGGGCCAACCCTGGATGATAGAACATGGGATACCAGGGCCAACCCAGGGCTTGACAGCGAACCACAAGTAAAATTAACGCCCATTCCTGCAGACATGATTAATTACTACTTGCACTACCATAGCCCAGGTAGGGGCAAGACATGGAGAAACACTCCAGAAAGACCCGACAGGGGGGAAGTTGACTCTACACCGGTAGGAGGATTTCTACCCAGGGACTGGCATGCACCCACATTAATACCAGCCATTAGACCCTGCACTAGGAATACCCCTACCTCAGTCGTTCCACCCACTCCAGCAAAGGGAACACAGCTGACACCCCCTAGGGACGTGACCCTCCATTATACAGCTGAGCAACCACAGACCCAGACCCAAATGGCTAGCACAACATCCCCCCACGAACTCAACCTAACATACTGAACATCAGCATCAGCATCGAGAACCTCAGCGGGTATGACGTCATCCTCCCACGATACGACACCCTCAATGAGGGCAAAAATACTGCACTCCCAGCCTCGTCCACTTCCAGCTCTTCTGACTACCGGGAACCATCAAGACCAGATCCAGATTACATTCCCGACCCAGAGGATGATGCCTCGGACACAGATTTGTAGCACATCAGCCTGTAGTAGCATTTACAAAACATAAGAAAATTTTTGGGGCATGGACCCAACAGCAGAATTGGAAAATTTTACTGATATTTCCAGATCCGTACAAGGGGCCACCACAGGCAGACTGACGAAAGGCAGAGATTAGCCATCCTCATTACCATTGCCGTAGTAGGACAGGGAGCTGTGGGACTTCAGGTTTATGACTGTGAGGGACCAAACACGACATACCAAGTGGTCTCAATGCTGAAACCAGAGAGCTGCCCCAACCCGGAGAAGGACTACGAAACACCAAGGATAGAGATGGTCCAAGTCCTCCAATCCCAAGAAGAAGCCCATGTGACAGCCTACCAATGCCTAGTGAAAAGGAATGTAAGGGTGACCAGATGTGGGTTCACCAGTATCACTTATGATGGGTTTCACATAGTGGAGTGGAGAAACATGCTAGCGGTAACCAGGGAGGATTGCAGAACACTAATAGAGACAAAACAGATTAAGCTAGGAAGGAAAGGAGAGGAAAAGACCCTTACCATCAGACCTAGCAGGCTGTTACTGTCTTTACAAAAGGGAGCCTCAGTAGAAACAGGGACTGCAAGCACACCAACTTCGTAGCAGGAGGCCAGCACTACTCGAAATCCTACAAGTAGACCTCATATGAGATCACGGCTAGGACGATTAGAGTCCAGCACCATAGCCTAGTAGACACTGTCATAATAGAAGGAGGTGTAAGGGGTCGACTTTCTCACAGGTTCCTACAGGACAATCAGCTAGGGACAGTAATCTGGACACGGCCCCAGCCAATTGCATGAATACATTCTCCCAGGTTTGCCTAGGGAAGGTAGGACTTTTTAAGCATAGGGAATGCAAGGACAAGGGAGGACCGGCACTGCTAGGGAATAATGTTAGATCATGAAGTAGGAGAGGCAGCCAGGATTAAGGAAGTGAAATATGCAGGGCTGGTGCTGAGGTACCCGGACGTAGGTGCCATGCCACCCAGGAGGCCAACCTCATAGTCCACTTCGTAAGTGATAACCAGACCCTAGGGGAAGTAATATGGCAGATGGATTTTCCTGTACACCTCATACCCAGCAAACCCAACTAGGATACACTCACTTGGCTGTCAACCTTAGGATGTACAGTGGGTTCACCACTATCCACAACAAAAGATGCAAAATACAGTGTGGAAAACGAGTGGAAAACCCCAGAAAATGCCCTAACCACATTGACCAGGGGACAAAATAGATACGCCCTGCATTCCCTTTTAGAACCGGGGCATAGGGTTACTTGGTTGGGGGCAGTAGCATATATTTACAAGACCAAACCAATGGACACTGCCCAGGCTGAACACTATAATTGCACCCAGGAGATCCCTGTGCGGTTAGGGAAAACTAACAGAACTTTGAAGTTTGCAGATCCCATCACCAGAGTCCTGTCTGACTATGCCACGATAGTTCCCTGCGACCCGATAGCCCCCGTTAGGTGGTTTGTGGACAGTGTATGGTTCTGTGCTCACCCTGAGGTCGAGATTTCCATGACCAACCCTAGACAGCTCACACCGAGACCATACCAGATGGAGCAGGAGGACTTCACCATGGGTTTATTGGGAGGCATCATATCAGGGGACCAGCTGGAATGACATTGCTTGGCAGAGCTCATCCTGCACTCACGTGAAGCGCACGCTGTCACCAATTCCACCTATGCAACCCAACACAGGCATCAGGATGACGATGGCATCTGGGTCTTTGGGCCCAGCATCTTCAATCAAGCCCTGAGGGCGATGGAACAAGACTTCTTAACTAAAGTCTCATTCTTAATTCCAGTGATCAGTAGAGCTTGGCCATGGATAGCCAGATTGGGAATGTGCCTGGCCACCTTGCACGGATTGGGAGGATGTCTGGTGAGAATCTACCTGGCCTACCAGATGAAGGGATTTGGGGTGTGGCTGATACCCACAGCCCTGGGCATCTTGATCACCCTGATCATCATCCCCATTACCATCTTACAGCGCATCTGGGCTGACCTGGCCACAGGCAGGATCCCAGGGACTGCAGCAGAGGGCGACCCCAAGGATAACGACCGATGTGGGCCAACCCCAGCACCAAGGGTGCATGAACCCCCCATGTATGCCTGGAGGGCACTACACAACCAGTTAGACCAATTAGGAGAACCTCCTTGAAAATGAATCACCTGCTCATAGGTCAGACCGGACTGTTGACGAAAGGTGTGCTGCTCATATGATCAGACTGAGCCCTTGAGGGGGATAGCTTTGTGGGGACATGTTTATGTCTTATCCAATTCTTGATGATGCTTAGTAAGCTATTCTTTTGCTGGGCCTGCCTCAGGTCTCTTGTAAGTAATGGCCTGATGCTAGGGGTATGGATCCCTTCGACCCCATGCTCCGCTACCGGATCTGGCAGATCAGGACATCCTGCTCAACTCAAAGTCCCCACATTGGTGTGCTTGTTCCCTGCTCTATGTTCCACCTCGCAATTGTAGGTGGCTAGTGTCCCTAACCATCTTTCTACTATCGCTCCTTTGGGTTCCATCGTCTGCACTTGCTTTTGGGCAACGTTGTCTGTGTGCCATTTGAATGTGGGCCCATGCTGGAGGTAGTACTGGTATTTATCCATCCACATGATACCCACGTACAGTTCCCCCTTAGTGGATGGGTGATTTCTTTGGCTCTTGTTGAGCTTTTTGGACCCATATGCTATGTATGACCACCTCTTTCCCTTTCTGCATCTGGCTCAGTATGCCTGCTGTCTGGGACTGGCAGAAGTCAGTAAGTATCTAGTATGACTTGGCCTGCTTTTGGTCCTGAAAAGTATTTGAATCCCAGTGTTGTGGCTGTCATTAAAGCTTCCTTGAGGCTTTCGAAAGTCCTTTTCATTTCTGGGGTAACTATGAGTTGCCTCTTCTCTTTCTCTGGGTCAGCCTCCTTACCAATAATGTCAGTCCAGGGTCTGGCTAGCTCAGTGTAGTCCTTAGTGTGCTGCCTGTAAAATCCTACAATTCCCAAGAAGGCTCTAGCCTGAGTCTTGTATTTAGGAAGGGCCCAATCCCTGATGGCCTTGACATATGAGTCTATAGGCAGCACCCTGTGTCCGTCTACTATGTGCCCCAGGTAGGTGATTTGTGAAGCAAAGAAACTGCTTACGAGGGGCTAACTTCAGGCCCTCTTTGTGATAAGCATCCAATGTTTTATCCAAGTTTTTCTGGTGCTGTCTGAGACCTGTGCTATGTACACTACTCCAGCATCTACAAAGCTAAGGGCCTCTGTGGGGGGGATATCTTTCAACACTGTATCTACTAGTCTGCAGTATGTAGTGGGTCCATTGGCGACACCAAACCCCAGTTGCTTCTGCTGGAATGTTCCAAAAGGGGTGGCGAAGGTGGTCTTCTCTTGATCTTTGGGATGCACCAGGACGCACACAGTGGAATGCTCTGGCCATGTCCAGTCCACTGAAGATGTCACTACCGGCTAGCTGGGCTATGGTGTCCTGTATGGTGGGCATGGGCCAACTGTCCTTCTTGGTGACCTTCAGTCATGTAGGGATGCTTGTCAACCTAAAGGGGAACTGCCCCCTTCACTACTAATAGTTTATCTTCTTTACATGAAAGCACAGCCAGGTGATGAGTTTGTTTAAGAAGAGCAGCAGAGTGCTCATCCTGAGAAGGTGTGGGATGACTGTGTTACAGGCCCCTGCAGTCTGTCCCACGGGGTCATGCCACCCCCGGCTCCAGATACAGTATGGGCGGAGTTAGTGGCAGTGACTGTTGCTGCATTGGTATATCAGTCTCACATGAGTTTGGCCTCAGGTCCCTACTTGATTGTAAAGATTACAATGACATGACGGCCGGTGGCCCTGGTCTAACCAGCACCTCTTGGCACAAAGATCCATGCATGATCACCCTGCATTGTTCCACGTGCCCATTGCTCAGTTCCCTAGGGAACCCATGGTGCTCCTATCCACCAGGGCTCCCTGGATCAGGGAGTGATCCCGAGACCTACTGGAGCAGTCGTCACTTATGTGCTCAATTCAATCTGCTACTGAGCTGTGGCGCTGGACTGTCACTCCTTATTCAGTCTTGCTACAGTGATTTCTCTCAGCAACACCTCTGGTGCAGGGGAGGCTGCCAGATCCATCACCTACCCTTGGAATTTGAGCATGACCTCACGTCATGAATACGTGATGGTGCAGGAGGGTGCAAGATATTTCCTTGCCTTGCTCTTAACAACCAGTCGGCTAGATTTTGGCTCCTCCGGGTCTTAACCTCCTATCCTAGCCGACATTGAGTCACGGGTTGGGAATGACAACACTTACTCTTTTTAGAAGATGAAACTCATCTTCTATATTTTACCAAATGTACAAAGAAAGTGCTCACAGCAAGCAAAAGAGTGCAAGAAGCCCAATTGATACTGATGATCACACTTTTATATCCCTTGGTCCCGGTGCGCAGAGCCCAATTGGTTGCTCTTCTTCCAGGAGGGTGGTGAAGAGTACAGATAAGTAATCTGTGATTCTCATAGTGGGTTAGTGACATGGAGAGAAGATACAATGTTAGATCGCTGAATCATCAGAGTGACGGTGGGTGTTTCCTTGGCTGTCCACTGCAGGGCATTGTTGTGTTGGCGGGGAATGTCTCTGGTGATCTGTAGATGTAGTCCCTAGAGGGCACAGTTGGGGGGACCAATGCTCGGCCTATGTGGTTGGAGGGTGTGTGAGCATTGCCCACTCTCTTTCCATGTATTTCTCTCATTGTCTCTTACTAGATTATTCCAATAGGTTACAGTCCTTTTAGTTACAGTATTTACAATCATCGTGATTTGCATCAATATATTAAATGCATGCATTCCTCTTTGGGATTACAATCATGTTTTCACTGGGGTATTTTGGTGAGAAGTGGACATCGAGGCTATCATCACAATGACTACCAACACCTGTGCCGAGGGTGGGTCCTTGCCATAGATGTGGGTCTAGTCACTGAGGTACAAAAGGGGACCCAAAGCAGTTATTTTCTTTAGTCGAGGCCACCCAACTTCTTCCGAGAGGTTGGTGTGGTAGCAAAGATGCTACTGGTCATGATCCAACCTCAAGGTTTAGGGAACATTAAAGGATTGCTGCCATCACTGACATGCAATGTCCGGTTATGAGTCAAGCAGCTAATGTTAAGGTGTACAAAGAAGAACCCACCCTGGGTGAGCCCAATGACGCTCCTGGTCGAGGTAGATTTCTGTTTTTGCTACAGCGAAAGGAATACCTTAAAAGCCCAGGGATGTATCTGAGAGAAACCAATCCATGTTCAGGGCCTGAAAGTGTAGCATGTTGCTATGTGTACATGGGTAAGGTCATGGGCATAAGGAATCAGACACTGTAACAGTGTCTAGACCAAGTAATAGTTTCCTTGTTGCTTCTGCCCAGGCCAAGACACACCCTAGTTACACTTCCCCTTCCTCATTTTTGCTGTATATAAACTGCATGTGCAGAATACACATCATCCCCAGTCTGAACTCAGACTTTGCT
>JAAUXU010102052.1_pt1 | contig 18917 bp, 29 predicted proteins | sample 7278151 | NCBI WGS metagenome assembly JAAUXU01 (sample SAMN14350113, study PRJNA611818) | marine sediment metagenome | isolation source: surface marine sediment (1.8m) | place: French Polynesia: Moorea | collected 2018-08 | reverse complement strand
GATGAGGTAGAAGGGGAGGATGGGGTATAAAGGGAGGAGAATTTGCTGCAAATCCTTAGTCACATATCCACACAAGCTTTGAAGGGCAATTCCCTTTAGCTTGTTGTTGACCCTTCCAAGGACTCCACCTCTAGGTCCTGCTCTGACTGGGGCTATGCACCACCATGCAAAACCCGATCGTCCGGGCCAAAGGTTGCTAGATTCTGTGAGGGGGTGAAAAAAAGCGCAAAAGGGTGCGAGAGGGTGACGACTCGACAAGTAAACAAAACGCTTTTTGACTTTTTCATCTTGCCTGCTGTTTGCAGATTCAGTACTGTCAGATTTTTGTTCAAGAAAATGACCATGGCAGAGTTGTCAATGGTCAGACTTGAGCTAAGATTTCCATCCAAAGCAAACCAAACGAGTGACATTGTCCCACCTTCTACTTGTACCAAGGCCGAGATGCGAGCAGCGCAAGTTTTGCACTACTCCTCGACTCGTTTGATGCTATGACCGGCAACAACGTCCAGCACGCCTTCCTCTGAACCAGGGTCAATGCTGTCAAAGACATTGAAATTCCGTCGTCTGTGTCCTCGTCGCTGTTGGTGACAGTGGCGGTGCCTGTGTCGTACATGGTTGTCGTCTTGTGGTCCTTGCCGTCGTTCTCGGTTACGAAGAAGTTTGACTTGAGCATTGGGACTTCGCCCAAGAAGTCTGCATCACTCCTGGTAACAGAACTGCAATAGAGACCAGCAGAATTGAGAGAAAAAGCATGCTTGGAATGAACACATTGATGACTTCACTGTAACGCCGCAGAAGAACGTCTGATACGTTGTACTACAGCGTGCATATTCAGACGGATACCCCTGTTGTGGAGCTAATATCAAGATACTGAATGAAAACGTGCGATGTACGTACCGATACCGAGTACCGACTTAAGATCCGGCGATATTGAATATCGCCGGTCCGTATTGGCCTAGGTCGGTACTCGGTATTATCGTACCCTCGATATCATCGTCAAAGTCGGTTTTACCGTCAACTCGGTATAATATCAGAAGTGTATCTTCAGTCTACCAGTTTGTTTTCAATACAAATCGAAAACAGACCAGAGCCATGACTGCGATCAGGAAGTCGCGGATTGGGAACCATTTCTCGGCTGAAGATGGGAAAAACAGGTGTTTCCACTGCAACAAGGTGTTTATCAGGACCGAGTACCGACTTTTAGTGAGTACTGACTTTAATTGAGTACCGACTTTTAGTGAGTACTGACTTTTTAATTGATTACCGACTTTTAGTGAGTGCTGACTTTTAGTGAGTACCCATTGACGATAATTATCGTGATACCGACTATTACTGAGGTCTTCTAAAATACCGACGACCTTAACATCGCATCGTACAGACCTCGGATTTTTGACATCGCACATTCTTAGTACTTAGTACGACTCACCGCAGTAACACATGTCACATAAGTTATTTGGTCTGGCTGAGATTCAATACTAAAAAGTGTACTTTACGGTTCGTCTTAGTCAGGGGTCTCAGCCAAAGTCCGCGGAAAATGTACTCTTATGGTAAACACACTAGGTGTGTTTACTCGAGTATTGTCTCGAGTTACGAGTCATGATTGACCACGAAACGTGTATATATACCGCATGTTCCAAAAAAATAGCTTACATTCCTTCCGCACTTCCCAAACGACTCCATACGACATGTCAAAGGTCATCGAGAATACCCTGTAGAGCGAGCTTGAACTTTTCCTATCCAACAGGGTTCTTCTTTACGAAAAGGGTCATTGCGTCACACACGGCAACCTGTGGGGCTTCTAAGACCTCTCGCGAGGAGACCGAGCCGGACTGGCAGCCGATTTCTTCGCTAGGACGCGATGAACACATGCACGACTACGTACAAGTCTCAAGTCAGTGACCTTTGAGCAAAGCAACTCAATGCCAAGGCTGCACTTGCTGGAGCCTTGAACGCCAGGCTGACTGAGACGCTCTGCACCGGTGGCACGAATCCACTTTCGGACGCGGCAACTCGAGGGGCACCGACGACCCGGGGGCGGGTAAGAAGGGGGGGGGGGGCGGGGGCGTGCCCGGGGGTCGTCATTTGCCTGTGGGCTGTAAAAACCAAAAGAGGGCCTTAAATTGCGCTTTACGAGAATGGCGTTCATAGTTGGATGTTGCATATTTAGTCTGACGCGAGAAGGCAACTAATGTTAGTCGTGAAAAGTGAATAAAACTTCTCAGAGAATGCCTGAAAAAAAGCAAGAAAAGTTTTGAAAATGCTGAAAGTGTATTGAGCAAGTAGTACTGATAGTTACTATGACACGTAGACTTGGCTGAGCTGTGTGTGCGCGCTCGTGCGTGTGCGTGCGTGTGCGTGCGTGTGCGTGCGTGCTGCAGTGCAGTAAGGTGCTACTTTATCACCCGCTCGCAGTGCATGGAAAGGGAACTACACAAACTTGTACTTGTAAACAAGCGACGAAAAGTATGTACTGTGCAGTTTGCACTGTCCAGGGAAAAATTTTGTACAACGGCTTAAAGTCCATTTGTGGCATTTATTGTAGGACTTAACATTCATTCACTGACTCATTCACACACAGACAGACGCTTCAAAATGCCAATGATATACTAAGGGTGGCGTTTTAAATAAAAAGTCTCTGAGATTTTCTTCACAACTTTCACATCTGCTGGAGGCTTCTATAGCTGGTCTGATCTTGCTGCGTCTCTGCCCCGCCGCCCCAATAGGTGGAGCCCCCGGTGACCGACCCGGGGCCCATGGTCGGGGACGCTACGATGGAACCCGGAGGCAGAGAAGCCGGGACGTAGGCTCGAACCGGTGCCTCCACGATCTTGACCGGCGCACTCAGGCGAAGAGCCCGTTTGTAACTGCGAACAGACGAGTAAGAACAAATGACTTTGTAGACGTCAGCTTGCCCGACTCAACCCACTTGCTGTAGAGAGAGCAGAGGACGAGCGCAGCCACCAGGGTGAGCACGCCCATGAGCACGGCGATGAGGATCAGGCAGACCTGGATCCAGCCAACTCCTGCTGTCGTCGACACTGATGCACAGCGCTGGTGGAAGAGAAAAATGGTCTTGGTGCTGACTAAGTTCTCTTGTCTGTTCAATACCTCGATGCCGGAGACGTCGTACTTGTCCAGGAGCTCCTTGAGCCTCGGGTTGGCCGTGAAGTCGAGGAGCGTCTCGGACACTTCAGGACCCAGCGCAGTTTCTCCCCTCATCACTTGGAAGCATGAGCTAAATAGGCAGGGACCATAGGGGAATTTTCACTCAACATTTCTCATGCTTTAATCAGTCTAATATTGAAGCACGTTTCGTAGTTTCAGTATGAGTGTGATGCAGTGGAAAGAGTGCCGAGCAAAGGCTCGGTCCACATTTGATGCAAGGCTCGGTCCTAGCTCGAATCTTCACTTGAAACCCGATTTCTCATTTTCTATCAAACTCGAATTCGAAATTTCGAATCATTTTTCAACCGTATTTGTGCTGTACAATGTACACGCGCTTCCCTACCTCGTCCTGCCAAAGTCCAAGCTTCCGTCCACTTTGCTGTAGAACTCGGTCTCGTAGAGCCTGAACTGCAGCGGGGAGGGAAACAGCTCGGCCAGACTCGACTTCAGCTCGGGGATCTTGGCCTGGACGGTGGCCGGATCTCGGTCAAACACGAACTTCATCAGCTCCGTGTCTTGCAGAACGTAGATCTGGCAAGGTGGAAAGGGACACACATGAGTCTGGCTGGCTTGACTTTGGCATCTATGCAGAGCGTTTTGCGCCGTCTGGCAGAGCTGCTTCACTACAAAGCAGCCAAAAAAAGCACGATTATAGCAACTAACGACAGCAGAAGCAACCATGGCAGAAGCAGCACTACTGTGTATCCATTGTTACGAGAGCCCCCCCAGGTTATTGACGTTAAATACTGTACAAAGTTACCTTGTTACTTGTCAGTGTTCTATTGAGTACAATGAGGTCAGTTTTTTCTAGTCCCATGACAAGAATCGTCTTGAGCTGGACAATGTTAAAGCTTAGCTTTTGTGACAAAATTAACAGGAAGGCACTTTGGGAACGGGATTGGGGCGTTGTTGCACTTGTAAACACAACATTGTCAAAAAAATATGAAGAAATATGAAGCATTGGTCAAACTGCATCATGTATTTGCTTCACGGTCAAAATATTGTTACTCTAAGTCGAAATTTATACCTATATTTCATTTTCTGGTGGCTGCTATGCTGAAATAATCGTTGTTTGGAGTGAACGAAAATATTTCATTCTTTCATCATTTTTTTTGGTTAGATGATGTCTGTTTGATCAACAAATGTAGTTCGTGTACTATTACGAAAGAGAAATATCGTTGCATTTTCGGTGTCAGACCAAATTTTTTTTACAAGTGTTTTGCTGTATTCACATTTTGCCAGTGAATACAACCATAAACTGTAAAAAAAATACTGTTTGGCCCACTATGTCGACTATATTTAAGAACGATTTTGGGGAGTTAACGCCTAAAATGCCGCCTTGTTGTGATGAGCAGCAGCCAACTCATGGATCATTTTTGCCTGGGACTAACAAAATCGGCCTCAGTCTACATTTTTTCCACCTTAACACACAAATCTCACCGAAATTCGAGCAAAATCCTCTCGGATTTTCTGCAAAAGATCGCGTCAGGTCAACACGGAATAGTTCCAAGTCACGAAACCGTTGCCACTGACCTGTACGGTGGCAAAATCCCCCATCTTGGTGTCATTGATACCGTTGGAGGCCTTGACGACGATGTCGAAGTAGCCGTCAGCGAACCGTCCGAGTGTGTGGTTGATCTGGAGGACTCCACTGGAGGGATCCAGGAGGAACACGGGCTCATCCAGGATCTCATGGGACTTGGTCCTGTGAGCATCAAATTATGCGTCAGGGCAGGAGCTGCCAGCTTAGCAAATTTGGCAATCACGTGCAATATGCACCAATGAAAAATCCGAAGTACCCAACTTGACCACTGCTCACCTTGGCCTGGTAAAGGTGACGTTCTGCATTGAGTAGTGCACAGGACCGGATTCGGCGTCCGGGTCGACGGCCTTCACCTTGGCCACCGGGAGGTACATAGGGGCGTTCACTCGGACACCAGCGGTCACAGTCTTCTCCAAAAACTTTGGTGAGTTGTCATCCAGGTCTCGGACCACAACCTTGACCTGGATCTCGTCCAAATTCTGGAAAAGATAATCAAATGTACGTAGTTGGTCAAACAGTCAAAGATAGTTGAAAGTTGGATCTCACCGAGTTGTCATACTTCTTGCTGGAACTCTTGACGTTCTTCTCGTAGGGTCTAAAGCATCTGTTGATATCAATATGATTTTAGCAATTTTAGTCACAAAACAAAAGATGCACCACAGATGTACATCAGTAAGCTTCCATGTACCTGATGGTCAGCAGATGAACTCCTCCAAGATCGCGTTCTCGATCAAGTCGACCAGCAACGGTCAGGACCCCTCGGTTCTCTTCGTCAGGTACGATCATAAATGTCCGGTCGTCGTTGCCATCTGCAATACGGTATAAATTGTGCATATGCATATTAAACTGATATATGAAGTCATCAATGAGGTGATTTTTTTACTCATTGAGCTCACCAACAATGGCGTAGTCAATCTTGGCATTCTCTCCCTCATCGGAATCAACAGCAGCCACTCTGCCAATGATGGTTCCAAGCTCAAGTTCCTCGGTCACCTCGATCTCGATGGGAACAGAATTCTGAAGAGGATGGGTTTTACGTCGGACAATGAGTAAAATCGTCATCAGTAAGTTTACTCACTCTCTGTCTGTTAAATACTGGCGGATGATCGTCGACGTCCTGGACTCTGACCTCAAGCAGTCGGGAGGTCTGCTGAGGAGGGCTACCCAGGTCATGGATGTTCAAGATCAAGGTGTAGGCGTCACGTTCCTCACGGTCAAGCTTTACCTACACAATTAGTTTTTTGGGAGGGGGATGTAATTATTCATCCATGTATTATTCCTACAACGAATATTGGTAAAATTCACCCACCCTGGTACTGAGAACCCCGGTGACCGGATCGATCTGGAAAAGCTTGCCCACGATGGTTCCATCGTCTGGGAGTGAATAGACTATCTTTCCGTTCGAGGTCTCTGGGTCGTCGGGATCGTAGGCCTGAACCTGGAACACCTTGGACCCGGGATTTGCATTCTCCGCGATGAAGGCAATTTCGTCTAGCTCAGGTCTGATGAACTGAGGGACGCCGTCGTTGGAGGAGACGTCGCCGACGGTGACCAAGACCTCAGTGTCGGTGAAGAGTTCACTCTCACCCCGGTCCAACGCTCTCACAATCAATATGTAGGGAGCCTTCCTCCCCATTCCTGTGAGCTTACTCTCGGTGACGATCTCTCCGGAAGACTCGTCGATCGTGAACAGGTCCGTAACCTGAATAAATGATGCATTGGCACACATATCAAGACTTAAACATGCCAGAGCCTCACGAGTCTCCTCTCACTTACCCCCTTGCTTCCCTCCGGGAAGGCGAACCGGACGAGACCGCTGTCCCCGAGGTCAGGGTCCTTGGCCGCCACAGTTAAAACGCTGGTACCTGGTTCGCTGTTTTCCGGGACTACAGCGGAATACCTGGACTCGGAGAACCAGGGCGGCGAATCGTTGACGTCGAGCACCTTGATCCGGATCACTGCATGAGCCGCCCTTTGTCCCGGGCCGGCTGGCATATCCGCCGCTATCACCCGGATCGCGTACTCGTCCTGCCTCTCGCGGTCCAGGTTCGAGCGGCCGTCTGATCGCGGCTTTACCTGTGGGGGCCAGACAAAGGGTTAAAGGAAAAGTGTGACAACGTTGCAAAATGATCCTTCGCCTTACCATGACGTCACCGGTCTCCGGATCAACGCTGAATGTATCCTCTCCCTCCCCATTGATCGAATACCTTATTAGAGCAGATATTATTATTGTGTAAAGTATGTTTTTCATCGCCTGTGACAGCCTCAGACGTACCTGACTTGTCCGAACTCTCCCTGATCTGCGTCGGTGGCGGCGACTTTGAGCAACTTGGTGAGGGGCAAAGCATCCTCGGGGACTTCAACATTGTATTCCTGTTTGAGAATGGAATCATGTGATCCAATAACAATCGCAAGTTCCTTTTGTGCTCGTGCTGACCTCTTGATCAAAAACCGGAGAGTTGTCGTTCACGTCCACTATCTCCAGCTTGATCCTGGCGTCGCTGACTCGCTCCTGCCCGGGCACTCCTGAACGTGCTCGAACCTGGGAAAAAAAAGATGTATCAAAATAGGAGATTGTGCCAGACCAAAACTAGTACCTTCTTACCTGGAAGACGATATCTTTCCTCTGCTCAAAGTCCAGGACCCTGTTGTTGATGACCTCCCCGGTGACCGGAGAGATGTCGATCAAGTTCTCGGGGTCTGACGTCTCAAGTTTCTCGAACTGGGTCACCTGAATGGAGCAAAGGATTAAAAAAAGTCGATCTTTTTCGGGTTTGGCAGCATAGGGGTCTTACAGCCTGTCCAGTGAGGGGATCGTGGGCGTTGAGTTTGAACAGGACGGTTCCCACCGGCTGCTCCTCCTTGACCTCGAACGTGAGTGTGGGCTCTGACGGGGTCCAGGGAGCCGAGAACTGGGGGCTGTCGGCCTTGTAGGCTTGGATGTAAAACGTCACCTCAGCTGTAACCGACAATCGAGGACATTTAAAACACACGTGCATTCCATCTTCTCGATCAAGGAATGAAGAAAACTCTGACCAGTGTCAATCTGATCGCTGTCTGCGTCGACGTCATCGGCCTGGACGGTGACGATGATGACGGCGGCCGAAGTGTGGGACAGGGGGGAAGCGATGACCAGGCGGCCGCTGTCGGGGTCCACCGCGAAGGCTTTGGAGAAGTCATACACTGCCTAGAAGAAGAAGTACGTAGTACGTAGCATCGTTCACACTGCAATAACCAATCTGCTTACGAAGCGCTTACCCTATTCTGAAGCGTGTTTCCAGTTCGATCCCTGGCCGTGATTGGCTCCACGATGGAGTACTTGATCTGAGCCGTGCGGTCCGGGTCGAAAGCCGCTACCTGACCCACCGGGTGCCCCACCGGAGCGCTCTCAGGGACGTATACCGTATAGGACGGCTGCAATGCGTACAATATAGCATACCAATGAAGGCAGGGGACAGGTCCGTGTACGATACCTGCTCAAACTTAGGCCACTTGTCGTTGATGTCCTCCACCAAGATCGACACCGTGGTCTGGCCAGTTTGGCTGAAGGGTTCGCCTTTGTCCACGGCTTGGACCTTGGAGGAAAAATGTGGACATCACTAAAACGTGAGTGTATTAGAGAATTTCTTTCGCTTACGATAATGTCGTAGACGTCTCCGCTCCTCTGAATATCAAGGGCGACGTCATCAGCCACGGAGATCATTCCAGTCTTGTAGTCGACTACGAAGTTGTCCTTGGCACCAGAGTGAATGACGTACCTGATCCAAAGGATATCGTTTTGAAAAGTTGAGTCCAGTGACGTCGTAGCACAAATCACCACCTTATGTCCTCTCTTCTGCCGTCAGGATCGTCAGCTTCAACCTGGATAACTTTCTCCCCAGACTTGGCCGTCTCGTTCACCGTGGCCTGGTAGGTCTGACTGGCAAAGACTGGCGCCTGGTTGGTGATGGTGCCAACCTTGACCGTCACCTGTACAAGGAAGAGGTAACGAACGAGCTGCCTGAACATGAATGAGACGTATCAGCTTGCCTTGACATCACTGAAGAGCGGCGGAGATCCATTGTCCGTGGCTCTGACCACGAGGTCGTAGCGGCTGGATTCGGTGTCTGCACCATGGGCAGGTCTCACGAACGTCACCTCTCCTAGAAGGAGCAAAAATGACGACATCATCTTATACACTTACACTTATGTAGTGCGACTTGAGGAAGTGAGGACTGTCAGTTAGGACTGTCAGCCCTATGGACCAAGCTTAGGAGATGCCCAGCTTGTGCAGCATCAACAATGTTCATACAGATCAGCCTTGCCTGTAACGGGGTCGATCTCAAAGACGGTGGCGTCGGTGTTAATGGAGTGAATGGAGTAGAAGACCTCGCCGCTGCCCTGGCTAGGACCATCACGATCACTTGCCTAAAAGAAGAAGCTATCACGAGATCCACGTCATAGTAAAATTGGTCAATGGGAACCTCAATGACTAGAGACGGCTGGAAGTCCGTGGCCCTCTCAGGCACGACCCTAAGGTATTCCAATTGCTCAAAGATGGGGAAGTTGTCGTTCACGTCGTCCACGTGGATCAGCACACTTGTCGTGGTGATCTAGCAAGGAAATGGTTGTAAACGTGTGAAGACCGATATAACGTCTGGTTGACCGCACCTGATTGCCACCGTCCTTCCCGGTGAAGGTCAACGCGTAGCTCTCCTGGGTCTCGAAGTCCAGACAGAAGAGGATGGCCTCACCACAGCTGTTGACAGTGATTTCGCCTGAAAAACACTCCGTAGTAGAGGAAGTCTTCGGAGCAACGTTAAGGATGCGTTTACTCAGTCAGTCCAACATCTCTTCTGACTTGGAGCAAAAATCAATTCAGTGACTGATTTTTGGCAAATTCGCAAATTTGCGTAGTCCGTGTCAAGAAATCAGCCGGTGCAAACGCATCCCCAGTTTATTCATTACCTGTGATTGGGTCCACCTGAAACTTCTCTGCTCCAAAGCCTCGGAGTGAGTACTCGACCTGGCCAAAGCGGCCGGAGTCCGCGTCGCCGGCCACGATTTGGCCGACCAACGTTCCGGGTTCGGCGTCCTCTGACACTACGAACTCAAACTCGGACCTTTCGAATGCGGGGACGTTGTCGTTTGCGTCGGTCACCAACACCGTGATCGTCACGCTGGACAAGACTCTCTGATCTGAGAGGAAAACATGGGTGACTTCGTCCTTGCTTAAGACTCTGTCTTCCTCACCTTGGACAGCGTTGACTTTGAAGATGAAGTTCCTGCCTTCTTCGGTCTCGTAGTCGAGGCGTGCTGGGTTGGCAACCCGGATGATCACGGGAGTTCTGCAAGCAGTGCCAACATTTTAGCAGATGAATACTTTGCAGCGTAACACTAGCGTCCTCCTACCTGCCAATGGCCCTCTCTGGATAGACGCTGAAGACGCCCTCTGCGTTCTTCACGTTCTCAATGATGAGATCGAAGGCGGCGTGCCGAGAGACGTCGGCGTCGGCGACCACGATGTTCAGATCAGGCAAGGGCGTGTCAGCTCCTGCGCCACAAAACTGCCATTACTATACCACAGATCTTTCTGCGTGCAGGGTGAGTGGAAAATCACTTGACATAGACATGCTACAGTTATGATTTGGGAATATTAGGTACGTACACAATATTTATAGCAGTACTACAGTAGATATTACATGCATGCACTTGCCTACATCCTCCGGCACGGCCACGGTGAAATTGTCCATGTTGAACGTCGGCACTTTATCGTCCTGATCAGTGACCAGAATGGTCACGTTGGTCACAGCCTGGTCACCTTGGGAGCCGTCCTCAGCGACTTCTTCGGCTATGATTTGGAATGCGTACAGACCTCCCTCAGACATGATCTCCTGTGTGAGTGTAAAGTCACGTCAGTTCGCTGCTTTCAGACGGCATCACTGTGCTATGGTGCACTCACGGGCATCTCCCTATCGATGATGTTGGTCTCCGAGGTCCTAAGCGTGGCCGAGAGCATTCCGCTCTCGTCATGGCCTTCGACATCAAGGGCAAAGAATCCAAGGCGGTCGCCGACGAGATAAAGCTCGAGCTGACGGGGAAGGCCAGTGTCACCGTCACGAGCAAGGATGTGAAAGATGGAGGAGCCCTTGAAAGAGACATCACATCATCGGGCACAAGTACAAAGTCCACGTGTGTCTTACAGCAGGTGTGTTCTCCTCAACAGTGGCAGAGTAGGGGGCATTGACAAAGTAGGGATCCTGGTCCTGGACGTCTTGGACTTCGATGAAGACATTGGCGCTGGAGGAGAGTCCAGACCCGCTGTTGTCGGTGGCCTTTAGGACCAGGTTGTAAGACGATCGAGACTCGTAATCCAAAGGCTGGATCAGCGATATCAGACCCACGTAGGATCCAGGAGAAAGTTCCTAGAAAAAGCTGACTTTTGTAGCAATCCGTGACAGCCACTGAAGATGATTTTTCTTCATCCGAGTCACGTGCGGCTTTGCAGGAACGACGAAGCCGTTCACTTACCTGGGCCGTGACCTGGAAGACGTCACACGCTCCGTCCCCTTCCGTATTGGTTTTGTCACACTCAATCTGGAGTCTGGCGTTGTCGCCTGCGTCAGCGTCGGTCACGGTGATGGAGGAGAAGATGACGTTGCCAACGGCCTGGGTCTCGGCCAAAGAGACATGGTAAGGAGCCTCCAGGAACGACGGAGCATTGTCGTTCACATCCAGAACTGAAATATGTTGTTTACAATCAGCATTACTTTCGTCGAAGAGCGTTTTGTGACCTTCCAGTACCTCTGATCTCTCTCCTGAAGGGCACGATGTTGAACGCCTCATCCTGAACGGTCACGATCACTTCCACCGTATCAGCCTCCTCTCTGTCAAGCGCTTCTCTCAAGGTGATGACTCCGGTGTCCCTGTTGATGCTGAAGACATCCCCACTGATGGTGAAGGCGACGCCACCGCCCTTGGGGTCGGAGCCCTTGAGCGTGTAGACCGCGGCGCCGACGGACGTGTCTTCAGGCAGTTCAAAGTCCACCAGGTCAAATCCGGGAGTCAGTGAAGGCCGCGGATTGACTGTCTGAAGGATCTCGCCCGGAGAACCCGGACGAGGCTGCTGTCTGGGAGGCCGCTCATTCTGCGGGTTCCTCTGGAACGGATCCGGCCGTCGCACCTGGTCGGGCTGCTGCTCCGGTTTGTTGTTGACAGGCCGCTGGAATTGTGGTCGGTTCCTTGCAGGACCGAAGGGCCTAATGCGGGGTCTGGCCTCAAGTGGAGGTCCTTGCTGGGCGAGGGCGAGATGGATGAAGATGGCGGGCAGGACGATGGCCACATTTGTGAGGCGTCTCATCTTCTTGGGAAGACTGTAGTCGATGTGTGAGTAAAGTTATAGAGCCACGGGCCTGAAAAACAACTGAGTGTGTAGTGACGGATGAACATACCTATGTAACGTTATGTACGTGCTGAGGAGGAAATCATGCAGGCACGCACAAATATGAACTCTTACCTGTTTCACAGCCTTTATATTCGTTCACATTCTTGCGGAATCACATCTTGAGGAAGACACCACTGAAGAGAAGGGAGCGCCAGTAGAACACAGGTAAGCTGTACGTGTTGTTGAGCTTCGCCTCATTTTCTCGTTGGCAGTGGTGGCGCAGGTAAAAGCTGAGGAGGAGAAGGGTGGGTCTGGTCGGTGTAGGCGCATCTTCCAGGTTGTCAGGCATTGCATGCCTACAGGTAGAGAGAACACAGATGGTTGGGCGAAAAAGCGTGCGTGGGGGAGGGGGGGGGGACTCGCATGCCAAGTAGCGGTCGGACGGAGCTGGCGTGCGTGCGTGGACACACGTGCGTACAACGGAACTACTTGTGGACAATGGACTGCTTTGTTGTGTCATGGGGTGGTCTTCATGTCCCCTCTGCTGCACTTCATAGGTCACAAGACCTTCCTTCAATTCCTTTTGACTCCCCACTGGCCGTCGTGTACACAGTGATGTCTCATAGAGACATCATATATCCTCAGTAGTCAGTGAAAAAGGTCATGCATAGTTTGAGAAAAAAACCTCTGTAGTCCAAGCAGACCTTGGTCATGTGTAGGCTTCACTCAGTCGACAAACAGTCTTGGTCTTTTAGGGCTTGACCCCACATTCTGAAGGAAAAGACGCACACATGTGCAAGCTTAGATGACTTGGGCAGCTGCTGAGAGGACAAGACACAGTATGGAAAGTATAAAATTCACTCAATAGACCTTGCCACAAACAACTTTAAGAAAAAGAAGAAGTCACTGACGTGCAGTAACCGGTGGCACACCCTCGAGAACACGAGGACGTCGATCGGCAGGGACATGAGACGGGAATCTCAAACCATGCGTGATTTCGCGGTGTGTGCGCGGCCACGTCTCCCCGTAGAAGACTTGACTGGCGACTTCACTGTTCATCTTCATCTCCTCTGTGGAAGAAATGGGTCCTCATCCACCCGGCCACCTTGTCCTCCCTGGCCCTGTCGGCAGACGGGACGTGCGCCGCCCTGCCGGAGCCAGGGCAGAACGCTCACCTGGTGAAACAGGTGTCCCCTGGAGAGCAATGAAACTAGTTCTGGCATATGACCCACCCGGTCTTGACATCTCCATCAAGAATATGGAAGTCAACAACGCGCTGTCGAGGAAGACGAGTGTGCTGAACGTCTCTACCGACTTGCTCCGGTAGTTCCGGGCGCATCGCACTCTGGTCTGAGAGAGCGAGTGTACCTGCAAAAGCAGCTGTCTCCACCTCCACACGGTCGAAATCCACCTCCTGCTTCAACATGATGTAGGCCGTGATGTTACGTCAAATTCTGAGCAACCTGTAAGAATGCGTCAAATGAAGCCAGTTCTGTTCAGTACCGAATCACCCTGTGAGAGAACAGTGAGCAAGCGGGGATGGCCACCTCCAGCACCACTCGGTTGTCTTTGGAGGGTGGCCCCGATGACGTCGTTGCGAACAAGCGTCACCTCGTCCAGGTGGGTGCACCACCGACCCCACTCCGATCGTTCTCACCACCTCTCGGACCTCCTAGGGGGTCGTCCACGCGGCGCCGTCAGAGATCAGTATCGGTGATCGTCAGTATCGATGGTAGAACGCGATGAACACGTCTTCCATTCACTAACGCGCAGGTCGAAGTCGAAAGGCTCCATGGTGGAGTTGGAGTAGTGTAGCACAGAAGCACTCTAACGTACCTGACGACGGCGTCCGAGGACCTCGGGATGCCTTGGAATATCAACACGTGCGCAGCATCCCCAATATTCTAAGATCAAATTAGGTAATAAGGGATTTTTTGGAAAAAAATTGGTACATTGGCTCATCATGGGTGCGCGTACACAACGGACCGGCACTCAAAAATCATATAAAGCATTGCTTTTCTTAAATTATTCGTCCGCCGCAATGGACAATACTGGCACATCACGTGTTAAATCTACTCTTTCTTACAATTCTTAGAATTCTCTCGAATCATCAGAAGGTTGCCAATTGCATCCTCCAGCTATCCCCAATTGGTTTAGCGAGCTGTTGGTATAGCTATGAGTTATGAAGTACATGCACTAAATGCAACTTTGGACCTCGATTTCGACCTCCAAACGGCCTCAGACGAAAAGTGCTATGGAAGCGCTTGGGAAGTGGTGAGAAGTAGCGTGTGCAGACCCAGTTTGGTGACGATCGATACAGCGGTTGTGGAGCCCATGATGAATCAGACAAATACGCAGAGTACATACGCTATTAATAGACTAGTTCCAAAAGTTACTTCTTTAGGAAGAAAGTTTTTAGTCACTCACGCTTTATTGGAAGTGAAATCTATAACAACAGAGGTGTCAAGCTTTCCAATGCTGTAAGCGCTCAAAGCCTTACATATACAGCTTTTCCCCGGCCGACCGAATAATTCTGCCACTCGCTGTATGTGCAAAGGCCTAAACGTTGGGCAAGAATGTCAAAGTTTGCTGGAGCTTTGCTCATGGAGGTTACTTCAATGAAAAAAAATGGCCTCAAATCGAGAAACTTGAGGTTAGTTGAGGTCTGAAATTGAGACTGAAGATTTTGTGTTTGTTCATCTCAATTTACAAGCTCTTCTCAGATGCAGATCGCCTTCACCTCGAACGAGACTATGCAATGCACTTAAGTCATACACTGTAGTACTGTAAATATATTTTTCTTTTTTACTCCAGACAAACGCATATGTGCACACTTTGCAAAACTGCACTCTGAAAAAATTGCGGCATCGTCTTAAACTCTTCAATCTCAAACAGAAGAATAGACTCTGACAATCCCTGTGAATGTGTGTGTGTGGGGGGGGGGAGGGTCTAAGGGGGAGGGAGAGGGGAGGGGGTTAGATTTTTCATTGATCGTCCAAATGATGATGTGAGTTCAACATTGCCATTCCTGAATGAATACGTTGATTTCATAGGGCATAACGTGCATAAATACATTTTCAACCAAGTTCGAAGGAAATGCTCATTTAGCTAATATATGCAGATGTAGCTATAATACGCATGAGGTACACTAAAGACAATTATATACTTTTCTTACATTACCTAGTAGGTTATACAATTTTTGACACATATGCACGAATTTAAGCTCGTATACGTTGTTGTTACACTATCATATAGTGGCAAACTTACTCTTCTTCTCACCCAGACACCAGGGACAAAGTTCAATTATATCATAATCTTTTCTTCACAGGTACGTCTCGTTCAGATTCACATATGCATGTTTGGTACTGTGTCTGCCAGCCTGAAAGTGAACAGTCTGCACTTTGTTCCCCCTGTTTGCTATGGGAGAAACAGCCCAAAAATGTTTAGACTTTTTCGAAAGTTCTCGCCAAAACTCGCCAATTTGCACAAGGGAAGCAAAGTGCAAATCCCACCTGAGCTGCATCACACGGGGAAGGGGGAGGCCCAATTGCAGGGGGAGTGGAAATTGCAGCAAGAGAGAAGGAAATCCATTGCACTCCAATGATGATGATTCATTTCATGAGTCCGCTTAAGGCTTTTTGATCTCTTCCAGAGTATGAAACGCTTTTGCTTGGTGGACGGAAGAGCTTCTACGCTGTTCATGTTCCAAACTCCCTCCAAAACTACTGCTTTTTAAGGAAAAACTAGCCTTTGCCATGACAGATGTCGCACATCTGGTCCTACACATTTACAACAATGTCCTGCGCAGCTGAACTTCGTTCAGAAGAAGTGGTCCACCTTCTTGCTGAGCAGGGCGTCGATCAGTTTGAGTCTGGCCTTGGCGTTCTTGTACAGGCCGTACACCGCCTCCGACCGGTCCTCCTTGAGCAACCTGCGGCCTGCGGGAATGTAGGAAGTCATTTCCTTGGTCATCTGCGGCATCCTGGTCAGCTCTGATCTCACCTGTCTCTCGCTGGAAGCTCTCCTCGATCTCCTTGATGGCTCTCCTGTGCTGTCTCTTCTCCTCTCTGGTACGACGATAAACTTGGAGCAGCTCATACCTGCGTGACAAAGGTGGTCAAAGTGGGCATGGGCAAAGTGCGTCGAAAGCGCTGTCGTCACCTGCTCATGGAGTGCAAATTGGCCTCCTCCTCCTCCCCTTCCAAGCTTTTCTGTTCTTCTTCATTGTCGTCGTTGCCTTTGAGCTTCTGCCTGACCGCGGTCTCCTCGATCTCCAGCGTGGCTGGATTGGCCGTGCGCATGCCCACGAAGCCCTCACACTCGCAGGCCTTCGCTCTCTTCTTGCAGCTCGACTGCTGCTGCTGCTCCGTCTCCAGATTTATCCTGTGCTGCGGAGAGGCCAAGGTCAACGTGATGGCCTCGTCCTCAGGGATCGTCTCCAGCTCGAGCTGCTGTTCCTTGGTGCGGCTCTGGAATGGAGAGATCTTTGGTGTCACGCCAAGTTCATTTCACGGAGTTCTTTGTGCAGCCTTACAGCACTCGATCTTCTGACCAGCCTCTTCACAGCTCTGTATCGATCGTAGACACCCTTCATGAGCTCCTTCTCCTCGGGGGTCTCCGGAGCGCCCAAGGTGGCCTCGAAGCGCATGATGGCAGCGTGGAGGTCGGACTTCTCAGACACCAGCTAATAAAAATACGAGACGATATTATACAAAGACAGACGGACATACACTTCTTCGGTGTCTTCACCGTCAGCCACATACATGTATATGAGTGTGCTCATTATTGATCCAGTGGATATGAAACTTTAAGCATGTGTACAATGACGAGGATACAGTGCTTATTCAAAATTTCTCATCCACTTGAATAATCAACCTGAGCGTAACTCTTAGACGACAACTGCAGTCCAAACCTAGCCAAATACATACATTTAAACCATGAGAAGCCCCTACTATTAGGAGACATTGTCAGTGTAATAAATACACCAATTACTACCTGCTCAGCTGTCATATCGTCAAGGACGCTGGTCCTGCCCTTGAGGGCCCTCTTGGCCCTGAGGTCGGCCTCGAGATCCTCCAGGCTGTTGCGCATGGCCTTGAGGTCGCGGCGGCCCCCGGAAAAATTGTTGTTGTCGTTGTTGCTCTTCGATTCCTCGTTCGTCCCATCTTTGTGTTCGTCAGACTCGTTAACGACTTCCTTGAGGCTGCTGCCGTCGTTCTCCAGGCTGCTATTGCTGTCTTCACTGCTTACGCTGCTGGTGCTGCTGCAATACTCTCCTGCAAGATGAGCAAAGCTTTTCTATAAAAAGTCTGTCTGCCGCACAAGAAGCTCGTGCATGATCTCACCCAAGCTGAATCTCCTGACGGAAGTGGGCACCACCTCCTTGGAGGTGACGTCGATGTCCAAGACGTCGATGGCGCAACCGTCGCGAAAAGTCTTGATCTGGCGCTTCAGACCGGCCTGCTCCGAGAGCAGCTCGCGCATATCGCTATGGCCCTGCTTGTCAGCCTTAAAGATGAGTTGAAAAATAGTGCACATCACAGACATGCAGGATAGGTCCAGTACTGATGTTAGGTACGGTCGAGCTCCAAAGTGTCCTTACCTGTGAAGGCTTGTAGCCTTGAGACTTCTGGAACTTCTGCTCCATCTCCTCCATCTTCTTGCGGACGTTGCTGAGCTGCCTCTTTAACATCTTCAGCTTGGCTTTGCGCATTGCATCAGGGTCTGCAAAGAATGCGCATTCCAGACTTATCAATCTGGACACTTGTAAGTGGGTTTCCTGCAGTGGTTACTCGCCTGAGGTCCTCCTCTGCGAGGACACGTGATGGGAGGGATCCAGGTACCTATGGCTGTTGATCAGGCTCAGGGAGTGAGGAGAATGGCGGAGTTCTTCATCTCCAGAAGAGTCCTGGTCATGCAACGTGCATATTGAACAAGTGGCAGAAGTGATTGGGGCTTCTTTCTTACCGGCATCGTCACGGATGGCGGCATCCAGGATACAGGGGGATGTTCGTCCAGGAGCCTCCTGTTGGAGTGGAGGTCCCAAGACTTCACTGGAGTGTTATTGCTGTTGCCGCTGACGTTGTTCTCAGGGGTGCAGGGAGCGCTGACGCTCACAGTAAGCGCCTGCAATGTCAGCGTTTTTGCAAATCTATTGCGGATAAATTTGCAAATGATCTGTCTCACTTTTCGGGTAGTCTCTGGTGGGGACTCCTTTTCAACGTTGTTGTTGTTGTAGGCATTTTGACATTCCAGATTGAGTTGCAGCTGCAAGTTCACACGGGTACGTACTACAGTGTGAGGCTTGAAAAAAAAAGCACGTACTCTGCATACTTTTTCAGCAGACTCCTTGTTCTCCGGCAGCGAGTCGCTCCTCTTCTCCTTCCTGGAGGACCTCCTGGCCGGGTGGATGACCAACCGATCCTCGGGAGAATCCCCCTCTCCGTGACGATGGTGGTGGTGTTTATGATGGTGATGATGTCTATGATGGTGTTCATGACTTGCCCCCTCTGCTTTCTCCTGCACCTCCTCCTCTCCAAGCTTCTCTGAGTGGTGATCCTTGGCCGAGGACTCGATCCAACCGGCTCTGCTGTTGTTGAAGCCGTTGGTGTCGTTGCTCGCGGTCGGAAGTTCTTCAGGGCCCTCCGAGATATAGAAGTTGTTCTCCTCCTAGAGTGAAATAATTCACGTGTTGTGCTTATTGGGCTATATCAGTCTGAAAATATAAGTCCATTCTAGCGGCAACATCTTGTCCGGCAATGTCAGAACTCCACTCGCAGAATTCGGTATAAAAACAAATAATTCAGTTCCTGAACAAATTATGTCGAGCAACAGAAGAACAACAAT
>JAAUXU010142571.1_pt1 | contig 18934 bp, 21 predicted proteins | sample 7278151 | NCBI WGS metagenome assembly JAAUXU01 (sample SAMN14350113, study PRJNA611818) | marine sediment metagenome | isolation source: surface marine sediment (1.8m) | place: French Polynesia: Moorea | collected 2018-08 | reverse complement strand
TGACTTTTGTTTGTTCTTTATTCCTTTCTGTTTAAATTTTCTAGTAAATTTGTTCTATACCTTTTTCACTAACAACGTGGTATCTCTGTCTACTCATAGTACTTCTGTCAACGTATACGACCCCTACAGCACTCTACGGTGGCCACTGCTGCCGCCGCCACTGTCGCCGTCATACCACGCCAGGATGCAAGATAGCCCAAACTGATGGCTCACTGCCATCACCACAGTGAGGGCAGGAGATGGAGGAGGAACTCCTTGTGGCCAGGTGACCTCAGGCAGAATGAAAAGAGAAGACAGTAAACACAACAGACCGGGTTTTTTAGCTGGCTTTTAAGCCACCTCATGAGGTCACCACACCAGATCATCAAGTTTTAGCAATGCCATCAACAGGATGGATCCAGTGTCACAACCCATGAGCAATGTTGACCACAGCTACGTCTACGGGTGAGCTGCAGGTACTGAAGTTACGGCTACACCAGCTGCAGCTACATCAACTGCAGGTTCAACGGCCACACCGATGTCTACGGCTATGAGAGCAATGTCAGTAGCACCCATGTCCACAGTTAAGTCTACAGCTACATCAACAGACGCAGCTACATCTGCAACTACATCTATGGCAACAGCTACGTCTACGTCCACCAGAGCAGTCGGCTACAGATACATCTGTGTCTACAAGAAATATGTCAGCAGCAGGTACGTTGGCTGCAGGTACCTCGGCTGCAGGTACCTCGGCTGCAGGTACCTCGGCTGCAGGTACCTCGGCTGCAGGTACCTCGGCTGCAGGTACCTCGGCTGCAGGTACCTCGGCCGCAACTACGTCAGCCTAAATTACTTCGGCCGCAACTATGTTCACCACAGCTACGTCTGTGAGAGCTACGTGGACAGCAAAAAGCATGTGGTCAACATGAAGTGCGCGGTCAGTGTGAAGTGCGGTCTCAGCACAAAGTTCTTGGAGGGTGATTGTAGTGATGACAGCGATGACTTGGTTTGCGAACGTAGGCCTGAGGATGGCAAGTTTCGGGATGATGGGTCTAGAGGTGGGAGGCGCAGACGGAGGTGTCTGTCTTGAGACTTGTGTGTTGAGATTTAGTTGTTGGTATTTTGATTGGAAGTCTTTAGTGCTTTCAGATCTTTCAGATCATTTTTGCCGCGGCTGCCTTTCCTAGTAGTCACTTTTTTGGTCCTTCATCGGGCAGTTGGGGCAGTGATCAGAATGGGCGAGGAGGAGAAAGGGGTTGAGCGAAGAGTGATCAGGGAGCCAGGCTGAACTTAGATCTGACCAAACTGAGCGTGCCAAACTCTGACTTCACTTGGCCGGTCCTGTGGACAGGGGACTGGTGGGGAGCTTCTGGGTCATACAGTTTCAAAAGGGCACTCCTCTGTTGCATGAGGGAACATCCCGATTTTTGTCATTTGAACCTGAACATTGCTGGTTGTGGAGTAAAACACTTGGGTCAAGCGGCTTTTGGATTGTAAAACGGAGGTTTAACCGTAACCGAAGACTGCAATAGCAAAGTCGTCAGCACGACCCTTGGTTTTTAATGTTAAAACTCCATGGTCTTATCATTTCAGAGCATTTCCGTGAGTGTGAGCAGCGACAAAGCTGGCCTGCTACGGGAACAAAGCTAGCTGTAGTGATAGCCAAGAACGTCTTCAAACAACTTGGGCGTGCTGAGAGTGTGGATGTCTTTGCAATAGGCGCGATGTGGGGGGGGGGGGGACCTTTGCCATAAGAGATTTGTTCTTGAGAGGAGGAAGGCGCTTCTAGGGCTGTTGTGTCTACACCTCCTAATCAGTGTCGATGACCTTTTGAGATGCATGTGCACATGCATCTTTCCATGCAACTTCTCATATCAATGAGTTTGTAATTTGAGGCGAAAATTTAGTACTGTTTGCATCCCCGCTCCATGCCATTCTTATCTCCTTATCAGTGTAATTCATAATTTTTGTGCCTGTAAAGCAGTCGCTCAGGGAGCGTTTACTTGTTTCTCTGAATATTTTTAAGTTATGAACACGTTCACAGCATACTACTAAAGCATACTAAGAAGTCGTCTGCATTGATTAGGAACTATGCATTGTTTACTTTTTGCGGTCGCTTCGGAACAGTCCCGAAGGTGTCTAGTGATTACCACGAAGCCAGTAGACGTCCCTCTGTTCCTTCAGCATCATCTCCTTTGGCGTCCTCCTCCGTGATGTCAAAAAGTTTCGTCTGAGCGTAATCGTCTACCTCGGGATCATCTTCAGCTAGTTCTCTGTACCTTTGTTCGAGGCTTCTACCCAAATAACGTCACGCCGCTATGTGGCGCACGAACGCTTTCCTAGAAGCGCCGCCGCTCTTTATTTTTTTCTTCTCCGATAGAGGGTTCAGTGAATGAGTGTTCAGCCTACGCCAGCGCAAAAATCGATACAGCAGCGAGTCTTTTTTTTTTGTCGTACGAAGCTGTTCTTGGTCGGAGCAGCGGCGACGGTGGCGCTGCTGTTGCTGTAGTACGGGCAGTTGTGCTGTAACGGGAGAGCTGCGCTGTGGCTGCTGCGGAACTTGAGGCTGCCCAGGCAAGATGTAGCTGTGAGGTGTAACTGCCACGGTCAGTGTATGTTGGTAATCAGTGATGACGCAGACGGGGGCATGACCGGACAATGGCCCTGTAAACACCTTAAGTCATCAGGTCAACTGTGCTAAGTCCGACAAAGCTTGATACCTGGAAGAAAAAGGACCTTGGACGCCATCAGAGAACAACCATGATCGAGTACCTTCGGATTGCGGACAAACTGCTGTTGATCTTACGTTGGTGATCTAACCGGACGTCTTGGCAGCCAATCGATCAGGAACCTTTTTTTCTACCAGTTTTTCCCCAACTTCAGTTCTAGACCACTGAAACCTTCGACGAAAGTCCCGAGTACCACTCTAACATCTCCAGGGCTTGTCGACATGTGAAGAGGAAGAGTCTAAAAGCGTCATGGGTGATGACATGACGATGCGGCCGAACGGGTGCACTACTGATAACATAAGAAAGATGAATTTATTATTCGTTGGATGCGGTTCTTCTCACGCACAGTGCTTTACACAGGCTTAGGGTAGGGCGAGACAGATCTCTCGATCGTATGGAGTGCAACTGTGTGCTAGACGCGCTCTCCATTGTCCATGATGGCAACACGAAGCAACGTAGACATAAAATGTGGTACCCGGAACAACAACTCGCAGGACAGCCAGCGCTTGAAAGTCTCGTTCCCGGTCCTGAATATCATCGACATGATAACGGACCTGACCGCCGTCAAGGGAAGGAGGAAATCTCCGTCAGCTGTACGGTTATGGAAGAGGACGAAGATAACGAACAGGCCGGTGACAAACATAAGAAAAACATTGAGATTGAGATTGAAGTCAACGACGAAGTCTACGCCGAGGTTTGCGACGAAGTCTGCGAAGAGGTTTACGAAGAAGCCTCTGTGGAATCCCACAACGAAGCCTACGCCGCTTTTGTCGAAGAGGAGAGTGGATAACGTTGTTCAAACCGCAGGACCGATGGGAGATGATGACTCTTCTACTGAGTTATTGGCAATGCCAACGCCACCAGCACCGGCACCGGCGTCGGCACCAGCATCGGCGTCGGCACCAGCATCGGCGTCGGCACCAGCATCGGCGTCGGCACCAGCACCGGCGTTAGCATCGGCACCATCACTATCACCGGCACAAGCACCGGCACCGCGACGAGCACAGGCATTAGCACAGCCATCCTTGTCATTATCGGAATGTCAGACTTTAATACTGGCACTAAGTGAAACCGAGTCAGAAGCAGAAAATGATTCGTCAAAACAAGAATGCCACGATGAGATTTTGTTGGCTGCCGAAAAGGACTCTGACAAGGAAGTCAAGGACGAGGCCGAGGCGAAAACAGAAAAGAACCAAGTCCCAGGTCCCGATGAAGTTGCCTTGATCCCTGCCACTGGAACTAACGTGTGCGGCAAAGTGGAAGCTTCTGCTGTAAAATTGGAGACGGAGGCTACGGTCAAAGATGGAAATGTCGAAATGGTTCCCGAAGATGTCGTTGGTAATGGGGCAACAACTATAGCGGAGTCAAAAGATGACCAGATGAATACCACGAAAAACCAGCAGCCATCATCTCTATTTATGACCGATTTTTTGCGGCTTCCCAGCATGGTGTACAAGCAGGAGAAGGACATCACAAAGTCTCGGGTTGTTCCTCTTGGAGGAGCGATGTCTTACAAGTAAGGAGTATCTGAAAAAAATGGTCGTACGCAGATAACACGGACAAGTTTGTCGTTTAGGTACTCCATGATGCTGAAGAAAATGTGCATGGATGAAATAGGAGCCGCTGCCAATGCTGCAGTCCGACAAAGTGAAGAGCGAATCCAAAAGCTGAAGAAAGAGAGTGAGCCGAAGTGTGGGTGCTTCCCCTGTGACTCAGGTAAAGAAGTCGGTCATGGACTAGTACAAGTTCGTTTATCCATTCCCATCCTAGAGGGTCCCAACTGTGGGCCGTATTACACGCACCTGGGGTACGGCACCTCATTGGCCGAGTTGCGCAACAAGCTGGAGAAGCAGACAGGCACCACTGGAGCCCAGATTCGGATAGAGAAGGCTCGCTTCGTTTCTGGAGAGGGAAAGAATAAAACTGGCTGTCCCGTAGCAAAATTCGTAAGTCTATGTCTGTGAAGATCTCGAGCGTTGCTGTAGGTTGGAGTTGCTTCTTCTAGGTCATACGCAGGTCCTCCATCGAAGAAAAGTACCTGGCGATCGTCAAGTGTCGCATAGGACACTACTGTCCTTACTCTTGGACCGTCGTCGTCCTAGTAGCCTGGGAAGGCGTGGACACGGAGACCTCTTCTAAGGCTTACTTGTCCTTGGTGGAGGGACTGAAGGGAAAGAGCCCGACATTTAGAAAGTGTGTGCAATTAGATTGTTAAAAGCATATACCTTCATTTTTTCCCATTTCTTCTGGTCCAGGTGCGGGACAAACAAGCCAAAGACATGCGCTTGTCAGGGTGCAGATGAATCTTACTCAGGCGCCAGCTTCTCGTTCGGCTGCTCCTGGTCGCATTTCGTGTCCATGTGCAAGTTCGCGAGGACGCCACCTGGTCAAAACATAAGAAAGTTCAAGCTAGACAACGACGAGAAAGTCAGGAATGACTTAGCATTGCAATTGTTGGTAGCTCCATTCAACGTATTCCTTTTTTTCTTAACAGGAAAACGTCGTAGAGGAAGTTCTTCAAGACATGGCAACGAAACTGGCACCTCTCTACCTCAGGGTGGCGCCGGACTCATTTTCCAACCAAGTATGAACAGTCTCTTTTATAGGCGCAACTCGTGATTATTACCAGTTTCGCTTTCCCCTTGCAGGTCGCCTCTCAATCGTTCGCCGAGAAGTGCCGCCTGGGGAACGGAGAGTTGAAGCCCTTCTCAGGGGTCACCGCCGTTGTCGACTTCTGCGCCCACGCCCACAAGGACACTTCCAACATTGATTCTGGTTGTACGCTGGTAAGACCATGATCTGCCCCGTCATTGTACGTGTATGTCAGAGGTCCATTGTACAAGACACTTGTGCATACGTACATTCCGCAGGTGGTGACACTGACCAAGCCGGAAAATCGTGCATTCAGCTTGACACCTCCGGAGGACGAGCAGTTGCACGTCCTCCCACATTACGTGCCTGAGAATTCCGACGAGTTTGGCTCCACCAGCGCCCAATCGGAGAAGATCCAAAAAGGAGCTCTCAATGAGCTTTGCAAGTGAGTCAGATCTAGCATTGTCATTGTGCAGCAGCTTGCGCATACTGTCCAGCATTCCATAATACTCTGTCCGTACACTTTCAGGTTTCCTCAAGTCCTTGGTCTCAGGTCTACCCGCCAGAAGAAAAATTTCTTCAGTCATGGGCGATACCGTACGACTGGAGGACAAACCACGGATAATCCAGAGCGTGGAGGAAAACGGCTGAAAGGCAAAAAGTCAACACATCCGGGGCAACACCAGCAGCAGCAGCGAATTCATCAAGAGCAGCCGCCAAGTATACCACAGGAGTTTTCAGCTACTCACTGCCAAGCCAATGAGCAGTACTTTCTCAGTGCACGAATCCAGGCCCAACTGCCGAAACAGCGAGTCCATCTAGTTCCATCGCAGTCTTTGCAGTACACGCCGCACTTAGCGTTAAGGGACGGTCAGGCTTACGGACAGTCGCAACCAATGACAGAGCAACAGGTGTTTAGACCTGAATGCAGCCAATTCATCCATCACACGCAACAACAGGGAAGCGTCCAGCAAAGTCAGCTTGTCAGCATACTTCCAATGCCGAAACCACCACTGTTGGAACCATTGTCGAGCACCAACATATGTCAGGAAGAGCCCAGGTTGACTCAGCTGGATGGGGCTGACGACTTGGACGAAAGCATCATAAGGGAGCCACAACTTCCCCCGGATATACCGTCCAACATGCAATCTGTCCATACCGGAAGAAGTGTTCCAATGGAAATATCACTACCTTCATCCTCTGTTGACGTCAACTCCACTTGGACAGCTCAAAGCCCAGCTCACTGCCTTTCCATCTGGAGTGACCACCCCCAGGGTCAAGTTCAATCACTGCCTTCATCAATGAATCGGTACAAGTCCAGTATTTCACCCGGCCCGGCTGCTCAAGGATTCACCTGGACCGATCACTCTCAAGGTAGAGGTCAACTGCCTTCGTCATCCGCTGAGTACAAGTCTACAACTGTTCCAAACCCAACTACCCACTCATCCACTTGGAGCGATCACTCTCAGGGTCGAGTTGAACCGTCACTGCCTTCATCATCCGCTGAGTACAAGTCTACAACTGTTCCAAACCCAACTACCCACCCACCTACTTGGAGTGATCACCCCCAGGGTCGAGTTGAACCGTCACTGCCTTCATCATCCGCTGAGTACAAGATTACAGCTTTTCCAAACCCAGCCGCTCGTGAATTCACCTGGAGGGATCACTCTCAGAGTAGAGCTCAATCACTGCCTTCGTTATTCACTCAGTACGAATCCCATATTGTTTCAAGCACAACTGATCCCGGATTCACGTGGATCAATCATCCCCAATATCGAGTTCAATCACTGCCTTCACCATCTACTGAGTACGTGACCACTATTGTTCAAAGCCCAGCTGCTCCAGAATTCACACGGAGTAATCGTCACCCCCAGGGCAGTGTTGAATCACTGCCTTCATCATTCACTCAGTATAACTCTGGTACAGCCCAAAACACATGCGAATATGGCAGCAAGCTTCTTGAACGGGAAGAGATGACACAACCAAGCCATGAACGCGAGGTTGAATCATCTGTCCAAGAACGCTCTCTGCCCTCTGCAGAAACTGCGATACACTATGAAAAAACCGACAACGAGGAGCTGTTCACGGACCCGCATATCGGCGGCCTCGCCATCGCACTAACGCACGGGTCTGTGCTGTTCGAGTGCGCCAAGAAGGAGTTGCACGCAACGACTGCGCTGAAGAAACCCGACAGGTAAAGAAGAAAAGAATGAATATGAGCACGATCCGCTCTAAATTATTTCCTTTTTAATTACTTCTTTTATAATATGTAATTGTTTATTGAAATTATTTCTGTTTGCAGGACGCGTCCCACACGCCTCGGGCTGGTGTTTTATCAGCACAGATCGCTGACTCTTCCAGAGCACGGCAACCCGGCCCTGAATAAGAGGATGATGGACCAGAACTACCGCGATTACGTCGCTTATCTGGCGGGTCACTTCGTGCCCACGGCCAGAAGGCTGCGCCTGATGCGTGACAAGCTGGGGATGGCGTTTCCTGCGAACGTCGATCAACAGGTGAACAAAGAAAATGACCTGGGAGAGACCACCTTAAATGAGATTCGTACTTTCTTCTAGGTCTCGGAAGTGGTCCCGGGAAGGCCTCTTTTGGCAGATATTGAACCTCCACAAGAACTTTCATTTTTAGGAGAGCACAAAGATTTCTGGATAGCCACAGTAGAGACATTCAAAGAAAGAATGCAATCTGCAATGTCCAACCTATAGTACAAAGTTTCATGCTAAGCACTGCCTGTGCGCGTGGACAACAAGCTCTTTTTTCTTTTCGATTTTTAAGTTTCATCAAGTAACACTAAAGTAGCTCTTACTCTTACACCATGAACAAGTCCTGAACATAACTAGTCGCTAGGCCACGTCCCATCGACTGCCCCTGTGTGATTTTTTACCCGTTTGAACGAGTCGAACAATGAAACACGACGTAGGAGAAACGTTTCAAGTCAAGACTGTTGTTAGAGTGAATGTTTGATTGCATGCATTGTTTACTGAATTTGTACATATAACATTGGTGTGTATATGCCACTGCATAAAATACAGAGAAGTGTGGAGAAACCAAGCCTTAGAGTTGAGAATCATTGGTTGACGTTGCCGTGCCTTCTCGTCCACATCGACGGGGAACAATGTTATCGGCAGGAATTGCTTGTCCGCGAGAGGTTTCGTGATGAAAGCATAAGTCTTTCCGAATGGTGTGTTGTCTTATTCGAACAAAACAAATACGTGCTCACTTGAATGTTAAAATCCCTCGTTGAAGTAGCAAATCGGCCAGTGGACAGGCAACTCCGACTAGAACATGACTTCATTCGTCATCTCCGACGTGTGTCGACGGGAAGGGCTCTTGCTGGTGATGCATTTCGACCGGAGCAACAACCGGACTAAAAAGTTCAGGGATCCGCAAAAGTCAGAGGTAAAGACGGAACAACTTGCCCAGAGACCGGACTTGCAGTGCGTTGCTCGGCGTTTGTCTGCAGGACCTCTACGGCCTGGGTGCCGAGACCCACTTGCCGGAGAACTTTTGCAAGAAGGACCCCTCCACAGGATTCCAGCGCCGATTCCGATGTCAGGCCTGCTCGTGTCTCATTGAGAGCGTCAGCGCGCTCCAGGAGCACTGCAACGGGGAGAAGCACGCCAGGAACGAGGCCAGCTTCGATCCCTTCAAGTCTGTGGGTCCAGGTCAGTGAAAGATGCTCTAAACATTTGACTGCACCAGACTCATGGATTGCTTGTGGCTTCATTTCATAGACGCGTCCTTGTCCGGAGCCTCCGACATCCTCAAGGCGAAGCCCTTAAAGAAAAGGGACGAAAAAAGTGGGAGAAAAAGAAACAAAGTCGACCTCTCGATGACACTAAAGGACAAGCTGAAGGATCAACAGTGTCCAGTTCTAGGGCTTCGGTTCGTACAGGTACTGAGTTATGACACAATCCGTGCATTTGTTGATGAGCTACTTCATTTATTATTGAACTGCGTCATTTTAGGAGTTTCGATGTCCCAGCGACCTCTGCCTGCCCTTCATGTACAAGTGTAGTTTGTTCGACTGTGACGGCGCCTTCGGAAACTCGCACAAATTCGCTTATCACGTTATTTCCCAGCAGCATGTTAAGGTGATTTTCATGTCACATTAAAACTGCGAGCTTTTATCGCATTTCATTTTCCTCAGAGTTTCTTTGCTCAACTGGACAAGCAATCTTCCTGGGACGAAGACCAGGCGGAGACTCGCGCTGCCGCCCACGAAGAGACAGAACCTAGGAACTTTGACGCCATTGAAGTGATCGAGAACGAAGAGAGATATTGGATCCAGGCAGACAGGCTGTCTGGAGGCAGGAGGTCAGACAAAAGGAAGGTAGGACATTTCTAGACATGTAATATGCGGCCTCACATCTTGCCCTGTTCATACATGCGCACGTGCCTGGCCTGGCCCGGCATAGCAGTTTTCTCTCATTCTGGAAAGTTAGTGAAGGAAGAACCATAAAGGGACGTAAAATGGCGTGTAATTCATAGACACACTTACGCTTGTCGTGTGTTCTGGTACACAATTCTCGTCCCCTCTGCTGGAAAGTACCATAATGACACAATGAGGGCTACTTTCAGCTCTCAAGTACACCCAGTGACATTAGGGAATTATGTGCGTTCCAGACAGTATGAGTCCCTAAGTGAACCCCACTGACTATGAAGATTAAGGAGAATCGTTTCTCAATGAGCTCTTGCAGGTAGCGATATCGCTGCATGGCCGAAGCAGGTGGAGAGAGGAGAGGCAGGAGAGAGAGAGAGAGAGAGAGAGAGAAGAACTCTTTCTGTGGAGCTTCTTAATGGCTCATTTTGTAGCATACACCAAGCACTTTTTCCCCTGCGAACTGGTCGTAAAGAGAAATTTACGAGCAAATGAGTCTTCCCTTTTTTCTGGTGAAGAAGAAACTGAGACTGAACATGCAATAAAAACCTTTCTCCACTAGATATAATTTTTGTCAGCCCCGAGTGAGAAATTGGCCTCCTCACAATGGCCGAGAAAGCAGAGACTTTCAAGAAGGAAGAGGAGAGGGGGGAAAAAGACCGCAACAACCAATATCGGTAAATGAGAGCATAGTTTGGAGGCTGGACAGCACACAAAGATAGTCACTAATTTAACTTAGTTCACGGTTGACACTGAGATCCAATCAAACGGCTCCTCGCGGAAATGGGAAGTGAGAAAGCCACGCTCAAAGCTTATACGAGCAGAGACATTTTTTTTTTAGATTGGCGTGAGGACCAACGTGTGTGTTGCATGTCAAATCAATCCTTCACCAGGTATAGTAACATTGACCGAGCCTCCAGGAGAGGAAAGAGTTTTGCTCGTATCAGCAAAAGATCATTGGTTTGTTTGTTTTTTTTCTCCTTTGAGGTGGAACACTGACAGCTGTCAAGAGAAAGTGTGAAGGATCAAGCATGTTGGGAAGTGCGAATTTGAAAGGAGGGGGTCTGTCAAAGTCCATAGACCTTAAGGCGCGTTTACACTGACGGCTGGCATCGTGCGTCACTTGTATAGCATGTGCAGCCCCTGACGCAAGTCCGAGAATGCTTCCCTGGCTTTCTTTCGCCAGCACCAAAAAAAGTCCCCCCCCCCGAAGAAGGCTACTTAACAATAAGCGTTGGCTGTTGTCTAGTGCGAGGTCCAGCAGAGGCTGCAACTGTCACGCTAATGTTGCTTTTTCTTTTATCAACTGCAAACCACGCAAATGTGGGGAGAAAGAGAGAGATTGCGTCTGACACGCACGCGTGCGCGCGTGCTTGGTCGTGCGCCGGAACCAGCTTTTCAGAAGAAGGGTTCTCTCTTGTCATCTAGTCGACACGCAATCTGGGCTTTGTGCTTTTGTGTTGTACACTGCTTTATGGAAGTAGCCGCATGGTGGGGTGCCTTTTCTACCACTCGCCTGCTCCGCAGAGGAGTGCATGAGGCTGGGCTAATTTTCCTTACATTTTATGGCTGCAGTTCTCATACATCATGCACATTTTGTTAGGTAGGGAAGACAACTTCTGAGGATCTGACACAAAACGTCATGTTGCGTTCGGACCGGACGTCTTCAGCCAAAAAGCTGCACACGCTCTTCACCGAGGAGGGCAGGCCCAGGAAGGGTCACGGCTGCTGCGGGCTTGTGCTGTTTCAGTAGACGCTGGAAGGATGAGTTTGCCGGCAGAAAGTAGCGCATTCACGACATCGCCTACTTACTTCATTCGTCCGTCGTTTAAAGGTTTCTGTTCCACGGATGTCAGCCTCGCCACTTACCGCAGCGGCAGGATTGAAACAACGGGTACGAGAACTTCTCCCTTTACCAACAGGCAAGAAGTTTTCTGTTTTCCCAATAAATCAGGGAAAACTTTTCCATTCCTGCGCAGTATCTAAACTTGGGGAGGGGGTGGGGTGAGGTAGGGTGGGACGAGGGGAGGGAGAATTGGGCGAGGGAGTTTCTGCCCCAATAAATCTGCGGCTGTGTGGAAATTGCACTGTTGATTTTTTTTCATCTTTGTACCAACGACTGAGATGAGTCGCAGCAACAGATTTTGGCCACGAGTGATAAGATTACGAGCAAGTCTACGTTGCTGAGTCCGCAGGAGAAGTAGAAAGCAGTCGGGAGGTGATCATTGGAACGAAGTACAAGAGAACATGTAAATAAAGCTCTGCCGATCTCCGTAAGTACACCAGGCTCTCCGGAATGTTGCCAGACACAAAGGCGTCTTCGCTCTTGCTCTTCTCCTCCTTCCATCACACACACGCGCAGAGCAGAGCAGAGAGAGGACCAATCAAGTCGTGTTAGGACCACATCGAGGAAAAGGGAAAACATCAAAGAAAAAGAAATAGGGAGGGGGAGGAAGGAGCGTTCCAAAAATAGTGGCACGCGGCGATGTCTCCGTACGACTTTCGGGGACTTTGGCTGGCAAAAAGCCTCGATCGATCTCCGTGACTTTATTCTACTCTTTTCACTCTTGCCTTACGTACGAGAGCTTGATTGTGCCTAAGTAGGCGAGTGCTCGTCTCTCTCTTTTCTTGGAGGACCAAAGTGCTGTTACCTTCCAGATATCCCCTAGCAACCATGTTCGCTCCCCTACATTCTAGTACTTTCTTACCAATTCGTGCATCCTTGGCATTCTTCTCTTAACTAACCCTTTCTCATCAGGAGAGAGAGAAAGTGCAATGTGTCGATTGTGTACAAGGTCTGTACATTGAAGGCTGAAAACCTAGCTCGAGATTTGAGAAGAAAAATGCCCTCATTTCACTTCAAAGAGAAATGCTCACGTTAAAGGGAAGGGCTGCTCACTCGTTTTCCTCAATGGTCGACTAAAAAGAGCCAGTCTAAATTTAAAGGAATGGATGGGGCTGAGAGCCCAATTTTTAAAGGGCTCTGGAGTCAGAAAACGGAAATGAGCTCGGACTTAAAGCGAGGGTCGTTTTAATTCTTTAAATTCTTCTTATCCAGCCAGGGACTTTGGGTAGCAGCAATTGAAAGTGTCCCTCTGCAGTCAAGGTTGGAGCAGTGTCTGGATGTCCAGGACAGCTCTTGCTTGCCCTCCTTCTTCTTTCTGCCTGCGTCCCGCTGTTCTGTATTATACACTTTGTACAGCACTGTATCCTACGTATTTCCTCTGATTAAAAGTGTCCGGGCTTCCTCTTCTGATCTCCCCCCTCTCCTTTCCATAGAAAATAATTAGGAGTCCCCTTTTCCTGCGTCCAATTTCCACGGAAACCAAGTGTTATTGACCGCAAAAGAAGATTGAGGCTGGAGGAAGCACAAAAAAGAAGAAGTTGAGCTCTCGAGGCCCAACTGTCCGGCTCCATTTGTCTTGTTCGACCCATCTGGATAGGGAAGGAAGGGAAAGGGAGCTGCTTTGTGCGGGGGAGCAGGATAAAAATCTTTATGCTTTCTCTCAATAGTTGTTGCAAGTGCGGTAATTGAAAAAGTCTTGTCCGTTTACTGGCATTGGCAGCATTGAAAGTGGCACTTGTATGTTTCTTCTTCTTTTCTCACTGGGACGACGACGACGACGACGACGACGACGACGACGACGACGACGACGACGACGACGATCATGACCACGACCAAGGCCACGACCAAGTCCTACAGCTGCAACAGACTTTCCTGCTTCTGCCTCTCTCTCTCTCTCTCTCTCTCTCTCTCTCTCTGTCTCGCCTGCACTTGCAGCCGAGTCAGTAATATGTCCTAAGCAATGCCAATTTCCATTATTCTGCTTTCCTGCTCACTTTCCTTCGTCTGGCCCGCCTTAAGTAATTTAATACATACGTTAAACAAAGCTGTCATTGTTAGGCAAGCGAGGGAGTGAAAGGAAGAAAGATTGAGATCGTTTTTGCTCCCCATACATTCACAGGCAAGAAAAGTACGGAGAAGGAGGTGCAATTCCAGCCCGGTAGGGTTGAAAAATCGCTCTAGCCGACGAGGCTTTTTGTTTTGCGGCCTTTCAAGTTCCCCTCCTTCATTAATTTTGCTTTTTCTCCACTTTCTTTAAAATGCCATTAACTTTTCTCCTCGGTTTTCCCTCATAATGAAGGAAAGGGATCTGCCTGCCATTCCGTTTACTCTAGGGTGGAAAGAGTGGCTCAAGGTGTAGTAATAAAGCCAATTTAAAGCCTCAACGATTTGGTGGTACAACTTTCTCCACCGAAGAAAGTCAACTGAAACTGCATTAGCGTCGTTTTGAAATGGCTGAGCCAGAGAGGGAGGAAGTCCTGGATAATGTTACGACCCTTTCTGAGACAACTTTGCCTCGTGGAGCCATAAAACCGAGTGGAAATTGTCCGGATAGTAATGATAATCTCTATATCTCTCCAATGGTCCAGGAGGGAGCGACAGGGACAGAAGTTGCGGCAAAATACTCGCACTTATCTCACACAGCACCAGTAAATCATGGTGTGCACGCGGTGGCAGCGGAGGAGGACTCGTCAGTTTATAGCTATGTGCGTGATAGGCTCGACTGACACACACAGCTGGCACTGATCCGACCAAGATGGGGTTTTGCGCCCACATCCCGTGTACAGGGATGGATCAATCCTTATGGCGAACCTAGTGCTGCTGCTTGGCCACCGTGCCAGCCGCGCTTTGTCGTCGACTCCTCTTGGCAAGGTCAGGACATGCCAATATGTATCCTGTCCTGATATTTCCCTTCAGACTTTTCATTGACTGACACTTTGAGAGTGAGGGCGCTGCATATGGATCACACTGGACGTACACACGTACGCCAAGCGTCTGCCATGTACGTATGGAGGCAATTGCCGTGGACATTGATGTTAAGACAACGGCGTCATTCACACTCGGAGGAGGACTTTATGTGTGTTTTGCGTGGCGAAAGTGCACTCGCGCCGAGGCCCCTAAAAGAGGCTCGCACTGTACGTGCACGAACATTTTCTTCCGTTGCATGAACGTAGAACATCGTACGCGAGTAGATCTTTGAGGTAGCGCATTAGAGATCGGCACTCGATCACACTCGCGGGTTTGCAGGCGCGCTGTACCAAGTCAAAAAGATTCGCAAGATCGAGTCCTGTGCCCAAGTGGAGGCACTCTGTCTGGTGGAGGTACCTGACTGGCTCGATGTTCAATCACCTCGCACCATCTCGCTCCATCAGTTCAAGAGAAGATACAAGAAAGGCCAGAAGGAAACGGAGGGAGTTGGGTGGGGAAGAGACGGCATTAGCACATGAATAGAGTGATCAATCTAATCCGAAGTCCTCAAATAGCTCTCATAACTCAACCCTGTAACATGACAGAACACTGAAGGCAAAAGATACCGCTGGAGCTCCAAGTCTTTGAAGGCATCGAACGTACATAGGTAGACTGAAGGAAAAAGTAGCTCCACTAAACTTCTGAGGGAAGCCCTCAAACGGGGCCTCTGCTAATGGAGGTATCAAGAGGAATTCTGTGATTACAGCTTTGCGTGAAAGGGATCGTTGATGGTAGCCTACTTCTTTGGCACTGGAGCTACACGGTTTTTACTGCACTAGAAGGACTGGGAGTAATCCTGCACCTACAGCACCTGACTCCCATCTGGTCAGAACCACAACACGAGGAGAAAGGAACAAATTCATATTTCATAGCGCGCCATAGAAGATCAAGGTGCACTTTCGTCTTACATCCAATATTAGAGTCGACGGCACAACTGGGTTGACCATTCGTATTTCTGCTTATGGTCACTGCACATCAGTAATGGTACATTACGTGCATTTGACAAATTAGTACTTGACGAACACGACGTCGCTGCAGCCCCAGCAACGAGGGCAGCCATGAGGGCCGCAGTGACCGTAAAATGCATGTACCAACGATATATTGCATTGCTGTAAAGTGGGGCCTTATTTTCCGAGTTTTGATCCGAGTCAATTTAACATGCCTAAGAACTTACATTATCTGAGAGCAGGTGGGGGGAGGGGGGCTCGAGGACAGTACAAGACACAAGACTTGTCAAATGAGGAGGATCAAGACGAGGAAAATTAAGCCCATTAAATGCTGCAATTTGTAATTTAACAGCAATTTGTTTTGAAAGGGGTCACTGGTCCCGGACCACAAGCTGGATCTTTTGAAGTCACGATCCTTTTTCAATCATCTTCAATTGCCTCACCGATGTCACAGACCTTGATGTCATGGGGCTTCTGGACTGTCCCAGTCACCTCGAGGACTTGCCTCATCTTCATATTTCTCGCACTTGTCATCCGACTCGCCCAGAATTCACTAAAATCCCACCAAGCCTTCTGGTAGACGGTGCCACTCTTTTGTAGAGTCAACTCCCGGAGGATCTGGTCACCGGTTGTTGGTTGACCACCATTAGCCTTTTTTTGACTGTGCACTTCCCCCCTTTTACTATGTACTGCAATTCCCGGAAAGCGTACTATATTTCTGCATTGAGGATGCCGCAGTAAAGTTATTCTTTAAAAACCCAAGTCCAGTAGAAACACTAAACAGCAAAGGCAAAAAGTCTGGCGTCTACCCATCTACATATATAAATGTACATAAAGCGCTATGTCCGTCATGACCTCGACACTCCCATCGCTGAACTGACTCGGTCAGCAGAAACTTCTGTTTACGCACTGTGAAATGGGGGAGTTAAAGGTACATTTTGAGTGTCTGCGCCTAAAAAGAGAGAAACAGTGAGAACAGCGTTTCCAATACTGAAGTTACTTCTCAAAAAAAAAAAAAAAACATCAGACCGAGACAATGGTGCGGACAAAATCTGACATCGCATTAATTTTTAGACTTCAAGGTGAGTGATTCATGCCTCTGGGCGCAAAGATATCTCTGGAAGTGATCTCAGTGATTCCAAGGCATTAAGAGAGATTATTGGCTTAACTGAAGACATAACTTGGTTCAGAGATTCTTCTGGCATATAGTTGAGGTGTTTGACGTCTTAGAACAGTTAAATAAACAGAAAATGCCTATGACGTGACCGGATCGTGACCAAGAGCTGGACTTTTACTGCTTTCTTTAGCGCCAAAAATGGGTTTCAATTGTCTGACATTGGTAGGACTGCATACGACACATGGATGATGATGTTTTGGTCGTTGTACAGGTTGTAGAAGGTCCAATAGTCCAAAAAGGCTCTGGTACGCAGCAGTTTCTAACAGTGACCCTTGCGTCTGATCTCCTGAGATGCAAAACATAAACTAGACACCGATCGCACGGTTATTGTTGTGATCACCGTTCGGGTCCCAATCTGGCGAGCACGAGACAAGTCAAAGCTTTTCCACAATCAAAAGGGTCATAACGCACAGACAGCAAATAGCGTATACGTACACGTACATGGCATTCATGCGGTCATACGTTGAGGCAGTTTCGAGGCCAAAGTCGAAGTCCAAAGTTCATTTGCTACGTTATTACATATGGGGTAACTTTTTTTGCTTCCTCCTCAGTCAGAAGTTGTATGATGAGATACTGCCAAAGGTTTCATACGTACAAAATTGCATTCAACGGGCTTTCAAACGCTTCCAAGATGGTCAGGAGCAGATCAAGGGAAGTGGGTCTAGTAAGTACTCCCTCCCTTCAGAAATAAGTGTCCGATTTGACGTTTTTGGGTGGATTGTTATGCTAGGCTTAAAGAACGGAAACCTCAATTGAGGAAATTTTACTGGTTTAGCTTTTTCCCTGTTTTTTTAACCTATATCAATTCCTCGAGTTGGAAATGAACACAAAGTAAATTGCTCATTTCTGACTGCTGGAAGGAATACCCGTTGTGATCAAAAGATCAAGTTGCAGAGCCTGAAATTTCATCAGGCCTTGCATCCCATAACGTGAAGCCAAATCTCACAGATAATGAGCAAAACGAAGTCGTACAATTTCCAGCATAACTTAAACAATTCCGGCCAACTACCCAATGCTTCATGTGCAGTTAAGAAGCAATGACGATCGCAAGAAATATACTGGAAAACAGTGATTGAGACACTGATAAATAGTTAGTTACCACATCAGACACTTATTTTGGAACGGAAGGAGTATTTAGTATTGATAGCTTACCAATCACCCTGAATTGGTACGCCTTATACGACTACGTACTGCTGGTAACTACTAATTTAATGTTAATTTCCACGTTTAATTGTTTAAGTCACTAGAGAAGGATTCGGTGGCTTAAATCTACAGGACCTCCTCCTGTTACTTTCGATTGAAGAAAAACCTGTTGTGTGAGAATCGCAAGTGGAATGAGTGGAACTGGTGGAAAATTATGCCATGACTCATATCATAAGTCCTGATACTGATCGCCCCACGAGCGCCGGAAGGTTCGCCGCCACGACAACGGGGGGTTGCACTAGAAAATATGCCTTAGACATGTGACTTCAAAAAAAAATCCTTTTAGCATTTCACTGTAAAACGAAAATTGAGATCAGTGAATATTCGTAAGGATTAGACCCGTATAACGTTGGGGATTACTTTCAACAATCCCGGAATAACCGCTACATCCGTTTACAGCATGTATGTAACTCCCGTTACTTCAGTCATCATTTATACCACAAAGCTTTCCCATATTGTAGCCGCCACAATATAGCACTTAGTGAGAATATATAAAACTTTGAAAACTATAGGGTATGCATTACAACAGTTTTCATTGTCCTTTCATGACAAAGTCTCATCATGACCTGTAGTACCTAGGCCTTATGATCGTACTAGTCGTCACGGAGCAAAGGTCCTTCTCTACGAAGGTCACACTGAAAAAACTGTTGCGCATAGCTCAAGTACTTGGTCATTCCCATTTAACTGTAGTCAACATTAGAGAGTCTTCATTGACATGTGGAAACAAATTTCGGATGACTACGGGAAGTATCAATTTTGGATCCAGTCTGATGTGCGCTGTATGCGTTTGCACAGCGTTCGACAAAAGTGGTGTCGCAAGGCTATATTATTGCAGCATGCATGTTGGGCAGCCTCGAATTTGCCAAGTTGTGTCTCAAGCTGACCTCAACCGCAAAGACGACAGGCACGCTGATCAACAGACAGCACTGATTTGCCACGGGGAACGATCCATTCCAACGTGTCTCCGTACAACTTCCAATGTCGGCCGAAAGTCCTCCCCACGCCATAGAGTCAAGGGAGAAGTGAACTGCGAGCACTTATACGGACTAGGCACAAGTGGCTTCCGTCAAGCTTGTGACGGACGTCGCCCTTTCC
>JAAUXU010060622.1_pt1 | contig 18937 bp, 16 predicted proteins | sample 7278151 | NCBI WGS metagenome assembly JAAUXU01 (sample SAMN14350113, study PRJNA611818) | marine sediment metagenome | isolation source: surface marine sediment (1.8m) | place: French Polynesia: Moorea | collected 2018-08 | reverse complement strand
TTGCAGCGCGGTTTTTCACACAAACACGCCCACCCGGGCCCACAAAAAAAATATTTCCGTTTGTCGTTTTTTCGATTTCATTTCCCCCCCCCCCCCCCCCCCCAGCCACTTTGTCTTTTGTTCCAAACGTCTAATGACGAGTGCTTCGAACGCAGCCGCGCTCTGGAGAAGCCTGTTCATACATACGCACTCGGGGGTGAGTGCGTGCGTTCATCAGCGCGTACTCGACCCAACCCCGAGATAGGTTGGCTATTCTATGCGCAAGCGTACATCTGTCAGGCTTTTGTAGCATTTATTAGCGTCTCCACTGTCCAATACAGGAGACTCCTCGTAACTGACGCCCATTTCCCACTCAGCTGCGTCCATTCAAGCAGTGCATGAGACTGACAATGTTTCAATCAGACTTTTTCACGAGCACCGTAGGAGACAAAAAAACCCTACCCCTCCCAATGTGCAAATTATGCAAATTTCTTATACTCCACACTGTTAATGGGGTCCCTCTGTCTAACCGCTACCCTCTCCCCATCGGAGTGGATTGAGTCGTCGTCGTCATAAGCCAAACTTTAGCAGCAGGGGCGTGGCATGACAATGGAGAGATGATTGCAGACACAATAAATAGGCGTCCCGAGTTCGAGGGATCTCTGAGCAATGATAAGCTCAGGCCCAGGCCTGGCTCGTGCTTGCGCACTTGGCCATCACGCTGGTAATAAGGCTGGTTTGCATCAGCCAGAACTGATGCTCCTGAGTGGAAAAGTGTGCTGGAAAGCGGTCAAGCAGCGTCGACGCACCCGTGTGTGCGCGTGTGTATCTATGTGCCGTGCATCTGCGTGTGCCCGCGCGTGCTACGCGCAGTGCGGATGATTCAGCGTCAACTGACTGTACCTAACTTCCACTGTAGTGACACAGTGCAAACGAACGGAGCGTGCGCACGTGCATCGACGTTAACGAGAGCGTGCGCACCATTAATTTCTTTCTTTCCCTCTTTTCACTCAAGCATCCAAGTGTGGAGGGGGGGAAAAGGCCGAGTTCTTAATCTCCTTGTGACTCTTGGTCGCTGCCCTCAAGCCTGGTCTGAATTAAAAGTTGAGAGAGTAGATGACATCTTTGGTCTGGTGCGTGCGTCCGCGGTCAATTCTCGGCGGGAGAGAGAAAAAAAGGAGGCTTTGAAATGTCGCTGCTCCAAGATTTTTCGGCTGACTGGAGAGAGCAATGATCACACACAGTGAAAAGAAATGTGTGCTTATGCGACGTTGTTCTCCAGGAATGCATGAGGCGAACGCGCTCTACTGAAGCTTCTCGTGTGTGGTGCCGTAAATCAGATTGGACGACGGTGACGACGACGGCGACGACGTTGGAGGAGGAATGCATGCATCGGCATGGGCCAACGCCTCCTCTGGATCTGATCTCACAAATATTCGGATCGGATTTAAGGAGCAAATCTCCTCGTTCTCCAGTGATTTGCTGCATTAGGATTTTTCATTTCCACAGGAATGCGGAGTCATGCTTGTGTCGCCAGCTTTTCCTACTCTCCTGCTCAAGTTTCGTCGCAGATCTGCCAGGTGATTTATTCTCCGAAGAGACATTTTGGGCTTGATTAAAGCCTCGCTCAAAAGCTGCATGCCCCATAAATTCCTCTCCTTTGAATTAACAGCTGCTGTTCGGTCGGTCGAGGAAAAAAAAAGGTGTCTTCTTGTTCTCTTACGGGTGGAGTCTCTCTCGCTCTCTTCCCATTGTCCCTTACGGAACATGTTGTCATCGAAGGTAATTGAGTTCTCTGCCTCAATCCGGCCTCCTTTTGAATGTTGCCAGCAAATGTTGTGACTTCGCCATTCCTCGCTGGCTTTTATCATTTCCAATCTCTTCGCTTAGGCTGGCTTAAAAGCACGACTTATGCTGCCTCACTACCTTGCAGTGCAGTGCTGTACATCAGCTCTGCGGCTCGTTGATATGAGGTCGAGATTGCAGCGGTTGGGTAACGCGCCGACCTCCGTGCAGGCATTTAGTTAGGTGTGTCGAATGGCGCAGTCATTCTTACTCTGCCGCACGGAGAGTTGTTGCATGTCCTGCAAGTTGAACTTTTGACATTCTTTAAGATACTTGCGGTGTCTCTCAAAGACCAGCTATGGACATCTCAAGGAACCGCTCAGGCTTCCGTGCTGGTACTCGCACATAAGGCACATTGTAGTCCGCCCACTGACAAAAATCTGCTCTCTCGTCGAGTCATGGCATGGTAATCTAGAGCTCTGAGAGACAAGGCGGCGAGTGATAAAGTAAAGGTCGCTCACCTCTTCTCCTATCTTCCCCTTCCTTCTTCTGTTAAGCTTTAAATGCATAATCTGTCTATTCTGTGGACCATTTGACAATACATGTCATGTGACAAAGAAATTATGCTCAGAAAGTGATGGTGCATTCCAAGACTGGCTGTGGCAAAAAAAAGTCCACGCTCAATCTACCTGGAAACCAACCCCATCTGCCTACGCACGTATGTAAGCATGTGTGTACCTGCATGAACGGACGGACAAACATCTTCTGTGCTTAGTACGTCCTGTGACTCCACGCATCGAACAGAACTCCAGGTACAAAGGACTTTTCTTTGAGAGGTCTCGTGAATGCGTGAGCTAATGTTCCGTCCAACCCGGGGGGAGCACGAGTTGTAGTATTTTTGCAGTGTAACCTTTCCGGACGCTGTGAAGATGCACAAGTCGAATGCCGCCAGCTAGGCTGGCATCGACTATAGGTGGAGCACCTCACTGTTAAAGAAATTTCTTAGTTACATCAGCAAGGCTGTGAAACAGGGATAGAAAGCCAAAGAAGTCAATTACGCGAAAATGAAATCAAAATTGTTGTGGTTGCTACTTATTGTTCTATCGGATAAAAGTTACGAAGAGGAAGTGGAACATGACGACTGCATCAAGTTCGAGGCGCCGTCAGCTCACGACCCCTCCATTGCATACTCAGAAGCAGTCGGTCAACTTGGAAACAACCTACTTCTTTATTCCTTCATGCTCCAACTGCAGGTGACATCAATGACATTGCGTAGTCTCACAACGTTATTTTGGCAAGGAAATCCACTTTTTACCTCCTAGATCTCCATTGGAGTGGAGTCGTACGTGAATGACGCATGCTACAATTATCTCAGCAAATACTTTGAGAAGGACTCGATCTTGGTGCCGAGTCTGCAAAGGACCTTCTGCGACCACGACCGGATCAAGTTCGCTCCCTACTCTCAGCACATCAGGCCTCTGCTCGTAGACAGGAGTTACCGACATGGGCACGTGTTGCATGTGTTCCCCAAAACTAAGGACGATGGGGCCTTCAACATGTACAAGTATGTCACACCAAGAATGTGCAGTAGGATTGTTATCACGCAAGACTTACTTTTTTTTTTACTTTCTTTATCTGTCCACTCTTCGCCAACTCTCCTTGTACAGTTGATGAAAGCAATGATGGTTTTCATTGAGTCTAATCACCTCCAATGTTCCATTTAATCAATCTTTAGGAGTGAGAGCCATGAGTGTCCTGAACACGACCTCCTCGTCAGCGCTTACCGCCGAACGGCGCGAAAGACGTTGCGCTTCAAGCCCGAATACGTGGCCGCTGCCAACGAAGTCTTCCAAGACGTGGCCAAAATGATGGGCAAAAAGCCCAAGGATGTCACGTTCATAGGGGTGCACAATCGGAGGACAGACCACATGGGGTATTCGCGCAAGAACAGGGGGGTGAAGCCGCTTAAATCGCAGTACTTCATCGACGCGATGGACGAGTTCAGGTCTGAATGGAATGATGTTGTCTACGAGGTCCTGTACATGGTGTGCAGCCCTTTTATGGAATTTGGGCCCCAGGACTAAGTCCTCGTCTTCATACGTGGCATCGACGTTTAAGTTGCAGTTGGAAGCTTTCACCTTTTCACATACTCCCTTTGTACACTAGATGGCGGTGAGTAAGTGTGGCTCTTCTCCCATTGACTGTGGAAAATTCTTAGCCACCTGGTGAAAGCGAAAGGGTTAAGCTGAATCTTTGGTGGGAAAATACTTCTTTCACTCTTCGTTGAAAAAGGCTATTTTTCCCACGAGTCGCAATCCTTTGCCTTTTCTAGAGCTAAGAACGCTTATTCCCCCTGCCCACTTACACATGTCTCCACTTACGTACAAACTGGGTGAAAATTTAGTTCATTAAGGGAAAAAGACACTTTGCAAGGAAACAGACAGAGTTACTTTGTTGCTCTGACGTGTCATATTTGTACAGCCTTCCGGAAGGAATTTCTTTTGAGCACTTCTGTCATAATTTTGCTCTTCAACTTGGGGGTCCCCTCTCTTCCAGGGAGGAGTTTGATCATCCTGCCTTTCTGTACGTCTCCGACGACATGGAGTGGGGCAGACGTCATCTCCACGGCGAACAAGGCGACCTCTTCTTCGTGGGTAGCGACGACAGCTCCGACTTTGGCGTGGGCGCTGACTTGGCAGTGCTGGCGTTGTCTAACGCCACGGTCATCAGCAGAGGCACCTTCTCCATGTTCGCCGCAGTGCTACAGGGGGGGTGGTACCACACGGAGTACGGCGTCATCGTGCCCGACGAGCTCATGAACCCGGACTTGTACCAGGATGACTTAATTTTGTGATGCCGCAGCAGCAGCACTGATGACGTCATGCTGACTGGATCTCCACTCTGTTCTCCACCTTACAGCTCAGTTTGTACCGACTACACGTGTGATGCACATGTGCTAAGATGTCATCCCACCTCTTGATTTCTACATCCAAGTTCGCGCCGACGCCCAAGTTGCCAGTAAAGCAGGCGCTACAAGACTCCGAGAGGAAGTGAGGTGAGGTGAGATGGGCGGTGGAGCGGATATTCAATGAATATTTACTCGGCATCAAAAGTTCCGAAAATCTCAAAAGATCAGATTAACACATTGAACATACGTTTGAGCAGTCGTACTACTCTGATTTACTCCTGGGTCTGTAATAAGCACAAACACACCCTACATGCCTGTTCTGTGCACAGTATGAGACAAAAAGAATACAAGTAGTACAAGAAAAATAGTAGAAAAAGTCGAAGTTTCTAGTTTTCTAACAGGATAGACTCAAAACTGTTATCAGGCTTCGTGTCTCTGAAAAAATGATAGTCATTACTGGTGGTCGGGGTTACATGGGCCAGAGCAAGTGCAATTTAAGTATTTGGTCGTTATTACATCATTAAAATCAAAGCATTTTTGGGGTTTGAGGAGGAGTGGACTTTCTCAAGGAGAAAATTGAGACAGAGTGGAACAATATGGCAACACCCAGCAACATTTCCCATGGGATGGAAGGCAAGGATGACAAGGCTGGGGATAGAATTGAGTGATGCCTTGATTTTAATGATGCAATTCATATACAGGAAAAACAATATAAAATTGCCCTTGCCACTGTGGCCACCGGAAGTGACTGTCAATTTTTTTACTAGGAAAACTTTTGTTAATCAGGAAGCAAAGTAATATTTTGGAGTATGCAATATTCAAGTGCGCGAAGGGTTGAGTGCCGATCAGTTTAAAACACTCAACTACTCTCGTCCAACAGGGCTGAAATTAGAATATGATGTAAACAGAGTCTTTAGCCAAAAAAAGTCCCCACCTTTTTTCACGGCAACGAGGACAAGTACAGAACAATGCAGAGCGGCGCCACTGTGGACCAATCAGCGGAACGCATGTTGGTGACGTCAGAGGCTGCCTTCGTCAGCAGCCTCCAAGACAAAAGAGCAAAACTAATACGATATTTCACATTTTATCAAAAACTGAACTGATGGAACTGTTGGATCTTGTGCAGCATACTGATTTTGTTCTTTCTCTTCGACATAAAAGCATTCCAGGTTCCAATATGGATCCACCTGAGAGCACACACAGTTTTCTCGATAACTTTGATGGGCTATTCAGACTCTTCCTATTGTGCAATTTTGAAGCGACTTTTTTGAATGGTTAAGCCATGGTTTTGCCAGAATAGCTCTTCGTGGTGCTGAGCACTTGCGAACAATTTATCTGTGGGTCTCGCAAGGCCACCATTTGTAAGTTAAGATGTTGTCACTGGCGTACATTGGATAGTTTGTGGTGTTAGCACCAAGTCACGGATTCTCCATATGAATCCTTTGCGAGAGTGATGTCGAAATCACCTTGTAGTGGAGCTTGATCTTGACTGCGTCCATTCGTATGATCGCTTCAAGAAAGTCAGTCTTGCCTGGATAAGTAGCATGGTCCATCTCCAGCCTGAAGAGCACATTGGGATGTCAAATGTGTGGTATGAAAGAAAATAGTGCTGACACAACTTCCGGCAGTCAGGACGTGATTGCGCATTAACTTGGGCATTGCCAAATTTCCCAAACCCAGTAGACACATCAAGAAATGCTTTTTTAGACGGGCCACACAAGAGCTATGGGAGCTATGACAGCCACAAGAGCCACGAGATGAGGAGCAAGATTGAGATTGAGAGCAAGAGCAAGAGCAAGAGCGAGAGCGAGAGTGAGATCCAGAACAGCAAGTTCATGGGCGAGAGTTACGAGGGTGGGACAGATGAAGTACATATTGTCTGACAGCAGCCAGACAACATATTTTGTCACTACGTTATTCAACGTTTGACTCATGTGATTTGACCTGTCCGATCCCTTTGTACAACATACTACATGAACGGTATATAAGGCCATAATGTCGCAGTACATGAACTTCCTCGGCTTGAAAAACCCTTTCTTGCATCAAGTCACCCAGCTTGTAGAGGAAGGGTGCTATCCTCACCTCCCTCACAAGTACTTTGTGTTCCTCACGGAGCAACACTGGCCCGCACTAGATGCCTGATACCCAAGAACGTAAGGTGCTGAAAAAGTTTGAGATTAGTTGAGCATTAACAGCGCTAAGACCTCTAAAGAAGGTCAAAGTAACGTCTTGCTACAAGAACCATGTCTGTCTCCAGAAAAAATATTGTTAGAGTGAGACAGGTTGTAACCAAAAAATGTGGCAGGACTTTGCTGTGACTTGACTCCTGGAAGTAGAACAATCTTTTCTTGATGGACAATTGTACAGCTCCTCGTTGACATGGAGCAGAGCATGAGAGTCTTCACAGTGTCATCTTCTGACCACCTTGCACTCTTCTACTCTAGCGTCATGAGCGTTCTGCAATTTTGAGATGAATTGATTGACCAGCTACTGCATGACTGAAGTGACAAGGAAACACTTGTACTGTGAACTTGACTTGAAGTGAGTGTTAAGCAGGTAATGATGGTGATGTTCAGAGGCAAGCGCACAGTTGTCTCTTTTTCTGCGGCTTCCACGGCTCCCCTGATTGAGACCTCATGAGCAAAAAGATCACATGATGAGCGGGCTATTCTTTCCATGGTTTCCCCAGGCTCTGCCGACTCCCCCAAAATAGTTTTGGGTGGCGCTTGGTAGAGGCTTGGCAAAGCATTGATTCTGAGCCTTGGCTTCTTGGGGAGAAGCTCACTCTTCAGGTCCCTTTCAAAGTCCTCATCCTTAAGTGTCTGCTGCACACACCAGCATTTTTCCACTTCACCAAGTCTCGGCGTTCGCATGCAACGTCTCGTCGAGCCTTGGTTTCAGGACTAGCATGTTTGTGCATGGAGCAGTATTTTGCACTGCATGGCTTTGGGCATGCTGCCAACGGCACACGGTTCTTTTGGGGTGGGTTCTCTAGTTCCCGGGTCTTTTGGTTGGCATTTTGAGGCTCACGCCAAAGTACTTCTAACGGGCTAGCACTAGACTTTATGTGGTGACCCACTCAGTTCACGTGTCATCCAAGAAAAAGAAGAGCAGTGGGTTATGTAGTCTGCCGCCCCTATGACGTCACGGCCGAAAACGCGAGGGTACAGGGTGGACCAGCAAAGCGCTGACGCTTCTTTTGGCGGCTCACCTAAATTTACTACATAGGCGAACATCTTTGTAATAGCCTTTTTTTAATATTTCCCACTAAAACATGCGTAAGCGCTTTGTTGCCCATCTCTGGAGAAAATGAGAGGAACTGCGGCGCTGTCTTGGTCTCTAGCTGTCTGGACAACAACCTTCGGCTCGTTGCACGGGAACATTTCGGAGGCAAAGTAGAAGTGAATTGCTGACCTTATTTTTTTCTCTAAAATGGCTTGCAAGATGATTGCAGAGGTTGTCAGAGTCGATCACTGGACTGTGGACAGGACGGGCTTGCTTCTTGGGAAATCAAGGAAGCCGCCAGCAAACTGAAAACGTACAGATGACTCCGTGGAGAAGCTTAAGACTCTGATTGAGCTCGATCCAACAAGCTCCATGTCGAAGATTGCCAAGGTACTCAAATGTCATGAGAATGTGATCAGGAAAGCTGTCAGTGACCTTGGGATTAGGAGCTATGCGCGAATGAGGTGCCAGAGCTGGCCCAGATGCTCAGAAGAAGCGAGTAGTCGAGGTCGTCTCATCTCGTGGCTAAAGAACAATCGGTCAATGGTCAGGGACTTCTCTAACAAGACGATGTGGATGTTGACCAGTCCTGGAAGAGCAGGAACGACTGTCATTTGGCGTATGGCACTGACGAGGTCGCCTCCTCCCCATCAAAGTTGCCAACTAAGGCACTTATGCGGGAGTGGTGGCTAAGGATGGTAAGAGAGTGCTTCCAATGTGGTTCCCAGCAGCGATAAAGGTGGGCTCTCAAGAGAACCTGGAGCTCACGGACACCAAGGTGAAGAAATCCTGGTTGATCACCGTGCATCCAGAGGGGAAGTTTGTGTGTCAGGATGGCGCCCCCGGTCACACTTCCAGTGTGGTGCAGCAGTTGCTGAGGGGAAACTTGCCAGCCTTCTGCGACAAGGAGATGTGGCCCCCTCAATCTCCTGATCTCAATCCTCTTGACTTCGAGATCTGGGGCGCCGTGGTGAGAAAGGTCTGTCATGAGCGAGGACTTTGGTCCAAAGACTCATGGCGGTCAAGGTTGGACAAGTGCATGGAGGCCAATGGGTCCATTTTGAAAAAAAAAAGTATTTATTTTGCTGTACTTTCTTTCAAGGCAAAAGTTATTGAAATATGGTCACCCAAATTACAATTTTGTTAAAAATGTCTTTCTTGTTTCTATTCGAGCAAATGTCATTCCACACTCCGTAGAAAACTAGAAACTCTCAACACTTTTTATTCTTCTTCGATGAATTTTCTTGTGCTACTAGCATTCTGTACCTCCCAAACAATGACATGGTACAGTTGTACTAACATTGCATACCGTCAATAAACAGCTTTTATTTTGCTGCATTCTTCTTTTTACGTCCTCGCTTAAGTGGTTGAAGTCATCAATTGAAGTGCTTTTTCTGTTAGTACAGCACGAATTAAGCACTCTTTTTGCTATGGGAGGAAATTTCCCCCACTCTTTTCGCAGTGCAAACACACTCCATTGCACAGACAAATGGCACTAGTATGTTCTTCGGGTTTTCGGCGAAAAAGGGGGACTTTTTATTCGCAACAACTGCAAAAAAATCGCTTTTCAGTGGCTTAATGCTCCAGAGTCACGATCACCTTGTACCCGCAGCACCTTGCGATGAAGAAAAGAGGTGGGATGAAGTGAGGGAAGGCCCAGCAAGGGCGTGACCCACTTAGTTCACGTGTCATCCAAGAGAAAGAAGAGCAGCGCTGAGGAAAAAGCTGTCGTTAACACGCGACTGGAACGCTGTAGTAGGGGACTCAATGCATGACTGCAGCGGCACGAAATGATGTCACAATTTGTTCCCAAAACGTTGCCACATCATAGTCGAGTCAGCAGGAGAAAAACACATAATTAATGAACGTAAAAAGAAAAAAAACCGAGGTTTGTAAAGGCTAAAACGGAAGCAGGGAGCTGAGTCGTCGTGTCAAACGGAAGCCTATGGGTATCATGTACTTTGCTTCGCATGTGCGTGGCGTTACAGGGTGGATAATAGTGAAGTTTCCGTGCATTTGATAGTAGTGACCCATATGTTGGTCCTCCTTTTTGGCCTGCCACCTTTTTTTTGACCAAAGAAGAGCAATGACGTCTTTGGCAAATCCAAAGAGGTGAGGTCCACTGGGCTGTCATCAGGTCCGGCAACGTTAGCATGCACAACAGTTGAGCTAAAGTCAAAGATGAGTTCCTGAATGAAAACCAAAGTTCGTGATCAGATCCCACACCACCATGGCCAAAGACCTGTCAGATGAGGTGAAGGCGTCTATTGTGGTCCTCCCTCCAGGATGCTGGACACAACGTCGCTGCTTTGTACAAGGACGGTGTCTCAAGGCAAATTATGCCTACATAAAGCCGCACAAAATGTGGCATAAAAAGTGATTTAGGTGATGTCTGATTACAGTGACTAGCATCCACCCTATCGACAAACAGCATCTCGCTGCACTTTATTAGACATGTGGATATAATGTACGCGTAATATGTACGCATTTTCCCCTCCTCTGTGCATGTGGACGTCGTACTTCGTGCTGGCGCAGACCGTAAAGAACACGGTAGTGAATTACGCGTACTCTGCGCAGTGGCGCAGCATTTGCATGATGAAGAGGAAGACCGATATGCCCCCAAGGGCAGTACGAGGATAAAAACGAGTGTAGTATACAGTTGCACGTACATCAGCTAAGCAAGAAAGCAGGCGTCGTGTTTACCAACACGACCTTATTCGAGCAATGAGTTCCTGCGAATAATGTGAACCCTGTCCTGAGCTCTCTGCAGTTGTGGCGCACTTTTGCATGGTGAGAGCCACGTAGGCCGACGAGCGAGCGCTGTACTGCACCGCACCACGTACGGAGCAAGTTATTTGCCGAAAGCAAAATGTGCTTGCCTCCCGTCGTGGAGGCCTGGGAAGGCCTTAGAAGGCCTGAAGGAGGAATAGGAGAGGTTTCCTTTCAACTTCCCTTCTGCGTACTGCACGACGCACGCAGAGCACGCGCGCTTGGTGTCGTTGCCGCCTTTCATCTCCTTTTCTCTGCGTGTGTGCGTGTACGTACACTTGTTACACACTGCGGGCATGAACACCGTAACGGCCGTTCGCTCTCCGCAGCGCCGTTGGCGAGCGCTAGCTCGCTCACTCACTCACTCACTCACTCGGGCGTAAGAAGCAGCAGGTTATTGAATGAAATGACAGGCTCTTTAGTCCCGGAGACACTTTGAGCAGAGTTAGTGAGGAAGAAAAGTTATGTCACGGAAGGTACGTGCAGACAAGGAATCTGGCATTTCTACAGGCTATGAGCGTACTACGTAGGTGCTGATGAGTTGTCAGGACTAACAGGTACTGCTGTAGCATGCATTGCTCAACAATGCGTTGCCACATCCATACGGTCGCGCACATGGCTCTGAAGTGATCAATGCAACAGCTGCCGTTTTACTACAAATATACTGTAGATGTAAATATATTTTTGTCCGCGAACCACCTACTCCTTTGCATGAGCGTGCACTTGCACCTTGACGCAGCATCCGTGCGTACACTTGCATCATTTCATAACACGCATACGTAGGAGGTTTCGCTTCAGCAGATTTCCGTCACCTACTCTTGATGTAATCATTTGCACGGGCCCTTTTGCAGAAGGAATCTCCTCTCGACTTCGACCTGCACGTGGCCTGCAGGAAGGGCGACGCGCTGACGACGCAGAGGATCCTGGACAGCGGCAGGGTGCACGTGGACTGTCAGGACCGGGAGGTGTGTTTGTGTGCATGTGTGAACACTGTCGTATGTCTACGTATGTACAGATACCACACATCTCTCACAATTACGTTTTTAGCCGAGATTGCCGGTGCTCCTGTGTCTTCAGCAGGCAGTAAAACGACAATCAAGCTATTCCGTGAAGTAAGACAGAGAAGTAGAAACATGTCTTGCAAAGAAAAGAGCTTGTAAAAGTGTTCCCTAGCACAAAGCTCTGAGCCCGCCAACAGACAATAAGCCAATAAAACATCTCTTCCGTTTAGCAATTCACTATGCGTGAAATTTCCCCTGAGAACAGAGCAATGAGGTCGTTGAAGCATTTTAAAGAATGTTGCCTCACCTGCAAAGCTACTATCATCCTTGAGCCTTTAGGGAGTAATTAAACACGACGAGATGTGCTACGAAAAGTCATCTTGGCCTTCCTCGCCAGGCGCGAAAGCTGTTGCTTGAAAACGGCGCATTGAACATGGCTGTCTGAGGCTTCACACGTCACTTAATGCGGTTGACCTCGTTTTCTCCAGAAGATAAAATTCAAATTCTGCAGCGTGAGATGCGTGGAGAAAATTCTTCCCCTCTTTATTTCGCCATCCATATTCTTTTTCTTTCAGGACGGCCTCACCCCTCTAATCTTGTCCATTATCGGTCGATACAGAGAGTGCACAAAGATCCTCCTCAACGAGGGCGCAGATCCGAATCTGCCAAAAGCGGTAACGAAGCAGTCGAACTCTCTTTACTTTTCCTAGTGTGGAGAATAGACATGGCTGAGAGAGTGTGCAACATGTTCCTCTCCTGGGAAGCTGCAGACCTGGTGCGCTCAGCTTTTCTGCTTCTTCAAGCCTCGATGTCACCGAGCAGATGAGCTCGCTCTGTTGTTTGCCTAGGTTAGGCCTTGATTAAGAAGAGAAAAGGCCTCGCAAAAAGCTCTTTCCGACTCACTCGATCCATCTGTAACGCTTTATTAAGTCATTCATTCTTACGTTTCAGCATGGTGTCACGCCTCTCATGCTTGCCGCTCAGCTTGGGTTTCGTGAAATCGTGCGCTGCCTACTCAAATTCGGCGCTAGAGTGGATGCCACAAACGACGTGAGCAAAATAGCCATTAGACTATTTAACATCAGCAAATTCTGATCTGCCAATTTCTCTTCTTCCCCAAGGATGGAGGCACAGCCCTCATGTTCGCTTGCCAGGGCGGCTGGGACGCCATCGTGGAAGATCTTCTTGAGAGAAGATGCAGCATTCACAAAGCTATGCTTGTAAGAAAAATAATTAGATGGGCTCCACATTCATTTGAGGGCCCCTAAGGTTTCCATCATTACCTAAGCCCAATTAGTTTCTCACTCCTCGACTGCAGCAGGACTACCTTTGAGGTCTGAGAGATGAAATTCAAGCGTTTTTACGGGGATTGAATTACTGCCATGCTGCTGATACTTTGCTGCTTAATGCAGGAGATTCCTCATCATCCAAACTTTGAGCTCGCTCATTTGCATGCACAAACACAATCCGAAAATAGGCTCGTGTGTGTGTGTGTGCTCGTGCGTGCTCTGGCAAATCCACTTGAACATGCACTCGCCATCACAAGGAAGAAAGAGAGAGCCTATGCATCACCAATCAGTGTTGTTTTCCACCAATCACGTGACCACCTCCACTTGGCGCACAGTATAGCCAATGTAGGCATGACCAGCACTTGGCATCCTGTGCCAAGCACCAGAATTCAATCGTATGTTTGGTCGTGCAACAGACGCCTAAGTAAGGATAATCTGTAGCAGTTTCAAGAGCGCAATTTACACAGCATGAACTATCAGTAAGTTTTAAAAAGACTTATGATATCGATAGTGCCATGAATCACTGAATGCAAGGAGTCGGACGTCTGTGTGCCAGCGGAAAAGCTTTCCACTATTTTCCCACGGCTCTTTTGAAATTACAGCAGCACAGACCCAAGGATGTGATAGAGCGCTGCACATTTCAGTGGCTAACAAATATGTAACTTGTAAATACGTATGCACACACGTTGCAAAGAGTCGCCGGGGAAAGGTATTGTGTGTTCACTAGTAAGCTGGCTTCGTCCCCGTAGGACGGGACGACCGCCCTCTTCTTGGCCGCACAGTCCAACCGACCTTCGATAGTCTCACGTCTTATCGTGGAGTGCCATGAACGACACCGCGACGTCGAAATCTTCGTTGGTGCTTCCCGCAAGGACGGCGTCGGGGCGCTGTTCATCGCGGCGCAGATGGGGAATGCCCAATGTGCCAGAGTGCTATTGGAAAGTGGCGCAGAAGTCGATCAGAGCAGAATTGTGAGAGCGATTAAGTGACATTAAACCGTTTTCGTCGTTAATGTCTTAAATTGACATGTAGGACAACGCTACTCCCCTGTTTAAAGCGTGCCACAAAGGACACATCGAAGTGGTAGAAGAGCTGCTCAAGAGGAATGCCACAGCAGGAATGTTACCGGTGAGACCAGTTTCAGATGTCTCTTTCATTGCAACTGCACTACAAGTGCATTCTCTTCAGAACGGCGAGACGTGTCTTCACGCCGCAGCTCTTTCCGGCGTACCTGCGGTTGTAGACGCTCTTCTGAGCCTGGGTCCTCACGGAGTTGATCCAAATGCCCTCAACGGCGAGGGCAAGACTCCAATCGAGCTGGCCAAGTCGGCTGGCCACGAGAAAATCGTCGAAATGCTCAGATCGTACTCTAAGTTCAACGATCCTCCTCCTATACCAAAGCGATCTAGTCTAGCTTCTTCCAAATCCTCATGTTCAGTTGTGACCCTACCAAAGCAGCAGCAGCAGCAGCAGCAGCATGTTAGGTACGAAGTTGTCACAAGTGACACATGCAACATCGTGGAAGTACTTCCTCAGTGCGTACATAATTGTCTCGTGTTCCAAACAACATCTTGGAACAGCTCACAACACTGAACGACCACCTCCCTATGACCCAACCTATATATGTGTCTTAACTCCTTCAGGTTTGTGATCCACGAGACCAGTCCTCCTCCACCTCCCCCGCCGGCGTCTGCGTTCGACCTCCCAATCCAGAGGATTCAGTGCAAACTGATGAGCACAGAAGAAATGAACGACAGATCTAACCGAGTAAGACTGTCGTGGAAGAATGGAGCTGACTCGGATCAAGAGTTCTGTCCCCTGTCTACGTCGTTCCTTTGAACGCGCTATCGATACAGAAGTCAAAGGAGTCATCGTGTATTCCTTTAGTTTTGCATGATGGGAGTGCTACAAGTAAGCATTTTTCTGTGCTATGTTAGCACGCCAAGACAAGTTTCTGACAACAAAATTCGTGAAATAACACAACGATGAAATAAATGGAAAGCATACCAGACGTTTGTGACAGGTAATTCAAGTTCTCCTTGTCAAGTTCAGATGTCAGGGATCGAGTGGTCCATCATTTTTCGGATCAGAGACCCAGAGATACTGAAAGAATAAAGACATGATATATGACTGCTCGTTCTTTCCTTTCCAGAGAAAAAACGCCGTAGATTGTACGAGTACCTTTACACAGGACATGAAAGGGTAACTATTTCTGGCTGGGAGTCGTCTACCCCATACAGTAAATATTCACATACAGTGTGACCTAGAATTCGCTTTTCACGTGCCAATTTTCTAAAACTTGCTCTGGCTATCTAAAAAACCCCCCGGGTACATCAAGATCAATATGGAGAGCACGTGTGAATCTTCGAAGGGGTAGGGGGTACCTCATCATTGAGTTTTCTGCGACCAGGAAACGATATTTTCCCAGCAAATTCGGGGGGCTCAGAAATCACTAAATTTACGTCACGAGACTTGCAGGAAAGAGCAGCTGACGTAATGATCTGGAAGCTAGTCCAGCTCAACATGAACCACACGGTGCAGCACTTGGCGAGCACAGCAACGTTACTTTGGCCTAATCATGTGCCTCTTTCCTTGGGAAGACCAATTGCGTGCACCTTTTTGTGCTTTCTGGAAAGAAACGTAAGCAAATTGCCTACAGCTGCAATGCCTTCCATTACAAAGAAGCGACCAAGGTTGATCTGGGTTAACCTCGAAGCCCAGCTGGCTAATAACAGTAAGGCCAAGCACACTCACTTCTTGACCATGTGCTGATACAGGAAGTTTGGTATCACAGTGACCGTGACCACGGGACCGCCCTCGTCGATGATGTGGGACACTTCCTTGTCCTTCACCCCGACGACGTTCTGCCCGTTGACCTTAAGAAAAAAGAAAATCCAATTAAGCAGAGCAACGTGAATTGGTGACTGTATCAAAACTTTGGCTAAGTTATAGCAAAGTTGCTCATAAACAGCAATTTGTGATGTTATGTAGGACGAAACAGTTTGGGATCAAAGAGGAGAGTGGCTCCTTTGTCAAGATAAAATGAACTGCCTCAGGAAGGGTGAAGGGAAATGAAGAAAAGAGCTACAGCGGAAACCTGGCGTAGCTGGCACGTAATATCAACTTCAATATGATTTTATTAAGATCACAATATCTCTTCTGCAAATCAAGAAAGTTCACGGACCAAAGTTCACTCAAGACCAGATGATACACTTCATGAAATATTAATGTTAAGGCCTGCTTTCTCACCTCCAGCAAGTTGTGGTCTATCAGAAGTCCATTTCTGGCCGCCGAGGAATTGACGACGATAGCTGTGATTTTACCGTCCTTAAACTGAAAGCCCAGGTGTCCAGTCGAGTCCTTGTGCAAGGTCAGCGTGCGCTCGAAGGGACTACGAAAGAAAAAGATAAAAAGATGAAAGCAAAACTAGAAACGTATCTTTTTATAAAGCTTTCTTCCCTTCTATATGTACGTCACATAAAGGGATTATTGCGAAATTGTTGCCTTCCCTTTCAGTTTTTTGTTCGGAGGAAAAATTCAGGAATTTTATTGACTATAGTTCCTATGTTCTTAGAAAAAAAACCCCCAAAAATGTTAACTGTACTTTGCCTGTCCGTCTTCTAGCGCTATATTTTCCAAGTCTCAACAGGGACGATGTTGACCTGTCCAAGGCCTTGTGTACATCATCCTCCAGGTTCTGAAGTCGCACAATATAGATACGCCTCGGAAAGGTCAAATTAACGTCGTAGTCAGAACTCAAAAAATATAGTGCTGCAATACGGCCAGCCAATATGTAGTTATTAAAGTGGTTACCGGTCTCTGACTGCCAGCACGATGTTGTTAACCGGGGCTTTCCTGAAGATGTCGTGCACTTTGTCCTCGTCGAACCCAGCCAAATCTCGCCCGTTGATCTGTAGGATCTGATCACCAAACCGCAGTCCACCCATGCTGGCGGGGGTGTTCTTGGCCACCAGGCACACAAAAATTCCCTTGTTGATTGACTTGACCCGGATGCCCACCTTGCCCGAACCGTCCTTGCAAAGAACAACCTGCAAGAGGCTTAAAATGACTTGCTGACAAGAGAAAGTATCACCTCCTCTCTAAATAAATGGGGTCGTCTTCTGCAAGAAGACTGTTGGCAAGTTCCATAAAGTGGCAATAAGCTAGTTTGTCACAGCCCCCCCCCCCTTCATGTCTCCCAGCACTTCTCACTTTTTCTGCGTAGAATAGCAAAATTTATGCAGAGGAGTCGAGTGGAACAGAAGGAAGGAGGACAAGACACCGACCTGGCACTTAGTTGACAGGATGACATCGTTTCTCATCACGCCAAACTTGCTAGGTTTATTTTCTTTATTTCAAAGAAAACATGTCGGCTTATTTTACCAGCCTGTTGATGTACGGGTTGACCATTGCAGAAATCGGCACATTGTTCCTCATGTCCTCGATGGAAAAGGATTGCAGCTGGGGCTTGTACCTCTGCAAGGACATCAACTGCATCCTGGCTGCGGGGTTCTTGCTGACGAGAGCCATCACGGTCTGCTTTTACTGACGAAACAAACGCGATCCCAACAAAGGTGACTCTGGCGTACTTGCCTGAGCTATGCATATGTGCGAGCTCCTTTCTGCGACTTACAACGTGTCCATCACTCTACACAAGCTTCACTTGTGCACGGCACACATACTTCATGCACAGAGTGCAACAAAATATGTACGAGGAGTATAGTAGGGACAAGGACCGGTATGAAGGTACATATGAAACGCGAGACACCTGCGCCTTGAGGTGCTTCGGCAAAAAATCTGAACACATCTGCGTTCGCGTTAGTCAAGTGCAGCGTACACATCATGCTGATAGTTAATTGTTGCCGTCTAAAGGGGTGGAAGACAAAAGAGGTTGGACGGGGAGGGTGGCATTCACCCGGCGAAGGGGGAAGGGGGCGTGACTTAGGGCGTGTACTATTGTGTCAGGAGAAGAAAAACAGTGAGAACGTTCATTCAGAAGTCCGTAGTTCTGCCGCCCAGTAAAAGTTTATTTTACTGCAATACGCAGAGCCGAGTGAGTGCACTGCACACCCGCTGCGTACTATACAGTACGAACGAATAATGGAATATCCATACATGCGGTAGTTTCCATGCAGACCCTAGGACAAAGCCATGTTAGCCCGCAGTCACGTACGTTCATTTTTGTCTTCCTGCTATCCCAACTGCTCGCTTTCCTCCCCCTTTTTAGCTCGTTAAATCCCTTTCTAGCGTGAAAAGAGCTTTCTGCTATGGTGGAAGCCTTTGCCACCACCACACATGGTAGCAGGGAGCAATTAAACTGATCTCGTTACACCCTGGAGATTTTTTTTCCATCCCCTATGTCCTATATTTTACTATAAGAGTACCAACGTTACTGTGAAATACTTGAATAACAAGCTCACAGTGCCCAAAGACGAGCGTCACATGTTCATGACTGAGTGCACTTGCCTGCCTCACTCCGTGCGTGAGCTGCGAACGCGTGAAGGCCGGGCTGGACGATGAAATGGGCGCTACGAGGCCGCCTGTGCCCACCGAGTGTTGCGAGGACACCGCCTGCAATGACAAAAAATCAGTAAGAAGTATTTACAGGAAAGAGGCATCTTCTCCTTATCTACAAACACTCAAACAGCGAGTGCTCGTTTTCATGAGTCTCCTCTGCCTCTGGTAGGCTGTCAGTGCACTCCAAACAAAATGAGGTCTTGGGGGGAATCTCCTGGGGAGCGAAAAATGAGATAGCAATACTATACGCACTGTATTTTTCCCCGGCGTTTGTCCCCAACGCGTCCTCTCTCTCGGCCTCCTCCACTATCTCACTACACAGTTCTTGCGAGGACAGACTGCAGTAATGTTTGACGTATTGCCACAGAAAGGCCGCGTTTCCTTCTCACTCGAGGCTGGCGAGGCTGGAGTTGGAAGAGGGGTACATAAGAAAGGGGGGGGGGCATTTGCAGATGGAGGAGGGG
>JAAUXU010170727.1_pt1 | contig 18939 bp, 18 predicted proteins | sample 7278151 | NCBI WGS metagenome assembly JAAUXU01 (sample SAMN14350113, study PRJNA611818) | marine sediment metagenome | isolation source: surface marine sediment (1.8m) | place: French Polynesia: Moorea | collected 2018-08 | reverse complement strand
TTTCATGAGCCTGACAAGACCATAGAGGTCTGGAGGATTCCTACTAAGCCGGAGGCCTCATATGGAGCCGAGGCATTCCATGGCAAGTGCTGGGCACTCACATGCGAGGTGTATGAACTCCTCACATTCTTCCTTGCAGAACCTACAGATCTGTTCAGAAAAGTTACCCGCTATATAGTGATGATAGTTTAGGTAGTTGTGACTGGTAAGGGCCTACAAAACAGTACTGAGAGTAAGATGATCCAGGCAAGCCATGGCATTGCCTATGCTGTTGGGATTGTCTATCCAGTATTTTGACAGCAGGTGGTGAGGTGCTTCCAGTGTTCCCTCCATCTGTCGTGGAAGAGGTCTTTGATAGCCCTCTTGTTGGAATTTGCATGGTCATTTAGGTCCACCTGTTCCAGGAGCTGATTGCTCCAGAAAAGGTGGCCTCGAAGGTGACCATGCCCAATGCCATCCCACTTGTCCTCATTTTGACCCCAGATCCTGCATGCTGCCTGAACTGTCACACACTGAGAGTGCAGGTCAAGTGGCATGACACCCAAGATTGCATCCAAGCCAGCATTAAGAGTGGAATGGCATGTGTGGGTCATGACCTGCAGACCTAGCCTTTGCACTCTATCAAAATGTCTTTTATAGTTTGTGGCCTTGTTCGCCCAAACTATGACCCCGTACTTAATATTGGGCAGGACTATGCCTGTGAGAACCCATCTTGTAAGATACAGGTTGGGGCCCCACAGTGTAGTACAACTTTTCGAAATGTGAAAAAACCTGCTTTAGAGTTGGGAAAAAAAAATTTAGTCTTTCAATATTGAAGGTTGCGTGAAACAAGAGGTTTAATATGTTCTGCTGCATGTTTCTGTCATTCAAAAAGCAAGCAAGTTATTTTGAGGCTAAAAGTCCATGCATCCATCATGGCTGATGAACATGGAACTATCCAGCAGACATTGCCAAGTGCTTCAGTTGAGTGGGATGACCATCTGACACATCCAGAAGGCCTTTGAAGAGTCTGGAGGAGTCAAGAAACGTCAGAGTTTGGCAGGCCAAGATCAGTAGTGACTTCAGAGGTCGTCAAGCCTGTGACGATCAGTGCAAACCTTTAATCCAACATCAGAGAGATGGCAAGGGACTTCAGCATCAAGAGGATGACTGCTTGATCATCTTGTACATCAAGATGTCTGTCTCAAATTCTAGGCTGTGACAAAAATGGAAGGCCTGCCCGCCATCCAGTGCCAGAAATGGTTGACGAGATGCAAGAAACTGTTGAACAGGATGAACAGAAATCTGTTATAGGTTTTCATTTTCTCTGATGACAAGACCTTCATGGTGGGTGTCATCTGCAATCAATGTTCATTGTGACACATAGCCTGGAGACCTGAGGATGCCCCACCAGAGGGAAAGTATGCAGGGAAGACAAGACACCCAGCTAGTGCCACGATGCCACATCAGCCGGGACAGAAAAGCCTTTCCCTGAAAAGTCTGGACAAAGGGGTCGATGAACACAGCCCTGCACAAGTCCAAGCTGTTCAATCTGTATTCCTTGCCTTTGTTTAATGCTTATGTATCAGGAAACTTGGTGTGGACCCAGGATGGTGCACCAATCCACCCCACAAAGGCCACTCAGGCCCACCTGTTAAAAAAGTACGGGTCTGACAGACTCTGGTCGAAGATGTTGAAGCCTCTGAACAACTCAAACCTGACTTCACTGAACTACATTGGACGTGTGAAGCGTACAATGTGCAGTCCAAGGTCTGTGCGCACTATCCCACCAATGTGTGGGTTATCTGAACGCCTCGGTGGGGTGGGTGTGGAACAACATGTCTGAAGTCATGTGGAAGAACGACTGCTGCAAGATAGGTGCAAGACTTGCATTCTTGCATCACAGCAGAAAGCAGAATTGGTACAAAATATAGACTGATGTGAGGTCTCAATTGCATAATCACAAATGCATATTTTCCTCCGCCAATTAGGTTTTCGTAAAAAGTGTAGAGAGCTTTGTGGTGCACCCTGTCGAGATGCGGACAGGGCCGTGATGGATAATGCGGAGCACTCGGTCTGTGAACTTGTTGAGGTCAGTCAGGTGCTCTGACCACACAGTACCTCCTGGTAAAATCGACTGACAGACAGACACAAAGTGCCATTGGGACTTTGCTTGGTCTTGAAATAACCAAACCAAACCTAGATCCATCAGCTGCTGTCTCTGTGTTTGTCGTCTAAACCCTTCTGTTTCTTTGTTCTGATGCTTCTGACCTACTCTAAAAAGTGGCCAAACATCACTCCCTCTGCGGAAACGGTTATGTACGTATCGCTATTTCTTGTAGCTGTGATCGTTCATAGCCTTGTACATGTCTGTCTTGTGGGAACTATTCTGCTACAATGCGACGCATGCATCGTTGCGCGTGTGCAGATGCATCTTTTCCTGACTTCACAGAGTCGTTTTGTTCAGAGTCGCCAATCGGTGCGGAGAGCGTAGCTGATCAAGTGCTTTCCGGTCGTGTAAGTGACCCCCTTGCGCTGGGCCTTCAATGAACGTGTTGCAGCCGACGTTGCGGCGGTAGAGAGTCATTTTAGCTCTGCATTGACGCTGTATGCACTCAGTAACTCCAGAATGGTGGGCGCAAACACGTCACCTACAGCAACGCCATGCCAATATGCTCTAAGCAACTCGAGTCAGTCCAATCGTCCTTATCCCAGCACACGGCTATTCACAATTTGTCTTCCAGAAGTGGGAAACTCACTTCTTCTGCCCGGCAACTGAAATTTCACTTGTACTTGGACTAGGCTCTCCTGGACACACGTTGAGACATCTTCATATGTGTGCAGAGAGGAAGTGCAAGATGCTGCTGACTCCTGACCTGTCCCCATGACATACAGTGCTTGCCGTAAATAACGTCGCTTGGTACATATCTGTAACGTTGTACTGCGCCAGGCTACGTGTACATGAGTGAGTGTGAGTGTGACGATCGTAGCGACGGAGCCATGGGTGAGGAGGATATTGAGACAGCGAAGTCTGAGCTCAGACTGGGGATGAAATGTATTTTGCACAGAGGATTTATATACACACAAATGAGGAAGGGGACGAGTAACTTGGTCAGATTCTTGCAATGAGCCTAGACATCATTACAGTGTCTGCTTCCTCATGTCCATGACCTTATACATGTACACATAGCAGTACGCTACAATATCGAGGTGATAGGCTGACGGGGGATGTTTCCAAGTGGAATTTCAACCTTTAATTGATTGTTCAGACACTGGGACGGAACTTTTGGTACTCAAGGTCACCGTTTTGAATGTTTGTTTAGACACTAGAGCACTTTAAGTGTGATGAGTTGACAAGAGCACCGTGCCGGTGGCTGCCGAAAATCGATGTTTTTGACCAGTAAATGAAAGTAAAAGTGGTTGAAATTTTCTGGGGGCTAGGGAAGCTTCATGCTAGGCCCCCAAAACACCACGTAGCACTACGTAAGCGATACTGGGCTGTCTCGGCTGAAATGGCCGGCCGGGCGACAAGTGCACAGAACAGTTTATTCAAAGACAAGAACAAGACATGACGGCCTCTTTACTCCAGAGAACTTGCAGCCCAGTTTGGAGCCATTTTTGCACACTTCAGCCAACTGTTAGGGCTCCTGGGCAAAATCTCAAGATTGTGTCTGGGCAAAGCTTTTTTGTACAATATAGCGTGGATACTTATTAGCAGTATAAACAAAGCTGGGGTATGATATCTGAGCTGTGGCAGAAAGTTTTCACGCAAATTTGGTATGCAGTGTAGTGTAATGCAGTTTCTGGCACATGGAGAGACATTTAAATGCATCAGAATCAACACCAACAACTGATTTCTTGCTGCCAGGATTGTATTTTGCCATTTTCTTGTCAAATTCCTCTTGTTTGATGAGCCCAATAGTTATTGATAAACCTTGTAGGTCAAGACTCAGTGTTACTACAATGGAGAAAATAGCAACTTAATCATTTCATGTGTGATTTTTGTAACCTATATAAATCAGACCAATGGTCCAGAAATGTGTCCAGCCCATCGAAACAGGACAGCAACAAAAGACATGTCAGAATTGTGGGCCGAGAGGCAAGAGGCATCCAGAAAATTTTGGCCGATGTGCTCTTCACCCATGATAAGAGCAGGCCTGTTCTTGAGGAACAACAGTAAAAGTTCAGCACATCTGAGGTACCTCCCTCTTCAGGTTGCAGAAATTGAGGTGCTGTAGAAAAAATATGGATGCCCCATAATTCAGACTTCTGTTTTCTGGGTGATGAACATTGTCCTGTGCATAGTTATTGGCCCTTTGGCACATTTCTGCTAGCTGCATGGGCTTGCAGTTAAAATCTCAAGATAGAGTCCACCAGAGAGATTTTCCACCATAGCTTGGCTTCATGTTGGCCGTATAAACAGAGATGAGGCAGTATGTCTCAGCTCCGGCAATAAGTTGTCATGCACATTTTGGCATGTCATGCGGTATAATGAGGTTTCTGTTGGCTGTAAAATGCATTAAAAAGCATCAAAATAGACATCAATAGCTCATTTTTTCTAAGATTGCAAGGATTGTATTTTTTTATTTCCTTCTTAAATTCTTCTTTTTGGTGACTGATGATTGTTTGATCTTGTAGGACATAGGTGAATGCTGAAGAAATGAGGGACTGCCAAATTTGTCTTTTAATCTGCCATTTATGTAATCGAAAGAAAAAGGAACAATTTGGGTATGCCTCAGTGCTCTGTGCACAAATAGCCAGAAGGCTCGTGAGCCAATCAAAATAGGACAGCAAGAAAAACATGCCAGAGGTCTGTAGAATTAGAATCTGTACAGTATCCAAGAACTGAAGTATTCGGGGTATCATTACAAAATTTGCAGAATATTGTTTCCCACGCAAATGAAAATGGGACACAAAATCTAGTGGCAAATTATTAGTTAGAACCACAATTGGGTCAGCAACAGTTTCCTGCCCAATCAGTATTGAATGTTGCCTGAAAGCTTCAGCACCCACGAACTCAGTAGCATTGTGAGGGTGCACCAGTCATGATGATCTCAATTAACATCATTCTCACAGGAATCCTCTGGTCTTTCTGCAGTGTAAGTAACAGACTTCATTATTTTTCTTATGCAACAAACATAGTTCCATCCTCAACCCCCAGCCTGCAGTTCAGGCCATGTCAGGTGACATCATGAACAGCCTGTACAAACAACATCAACTCAAAACATCTGCTTTCACAGTCAATGAAAGCATTACTGAGGTCCAGTCTGCTTCAGAATGTGCAGGTCTGTGTGACACAAGCCTGTGGGATCATTTTACCTATGACAATGAGAGCAAAACATGTAAAATTGGGGAAGCAAACTTGATGGCATTGGGAGAGTTGTTGGTCTATTCAAAAGGTGAGTGAATAATGCAGGTCAGTTGCATCCAGGGCTGTTTAGAAATAATCAAACTTCTACTTTGTGTGTGTGAACAATTCATTGCTTCATCACTTTACAGGCAGATGCCCTAATAACTATTCTAGGGCCTACTCTCATGGATCCATGTGTTGTAGATATTTATTCCGTGATAACTCTCCAAATTGTCCTCGATCTGGAACTGATCCAGATATGCCAGAGCTCCTGGAATTTAGTGATGGCCTTGGCTGCTGCGCAAATGGTCAAAGTCATGTACCTGGCAGAACCAGTGTATCAGGTAGTGTGTGATGACATTCATGTTATTCCAGTGCCAAATAGCTTTGTTGCAGTACATGAAATTTCAAGGACACTCAGTGTTGGTGAATGCTTGTGCACAGATGGTTTGTCTTCTCAGGAAGTCAAAGTTCGTTGCCTCTCTGCTGCTTGTATTTATGTGGGCTATGTGCGATGCACTCCAGTGATGCCAGATGGTAAGAGTGTGATTCATTGTCATCAGCCAATTTTTGTCATTTCATCTTGTGACTGACGGGCCCTTTCCACAGCTGGTTTCTGCCCCTGTGTGTGTGTATGGGTGTGTGTGCGTCAAAGCCCTCCACTCAGGAAAAAAAGATCAAAAGATGTCATCATAATTGTTATTCTCTTAAAGGGGAGGAGTTTAACAAGGTCCTTATTGTGAATGGTGTTAGTTCATGGTTTATGGGGTCTGGAACAAAGACATCACCAGCATTTATGGACTTGGCATCCTCTTCTTCCACTTGTGACCCCCCTAAAGGCCATCCCCTTGAAGATACAGAAACCCGCTTTGACGAAGCAGTCGGCACATTCATTGGTGATAGGGCTCTAGCATGTGGAGGAAGGTTGTGGCTTGAGAATCATAAATACTCAACTCGAAGTGAATGTTACTTTCTTGGTGGTTGTAATGCTGGTTGGAAAAGAGGTCCTGACTTGCCAGATGCTAGGAATCAGGCTGTGGGAACAATGCTTGATGAGAACAGATGGTGGATTGCAGGAGGTAAGTTGTCATGAGAGTAACATGTGTTGGCTCCAGCAGGTGTCTGTCAACTCCTCTAACCTGTCATGTATATTTTTCTCCTGTCAAACAGGTTTTAAGTTCTCATGTGACAACATCACCAATATTTGTTCATCAATTTATTCAAATGCAACATGGGTGTATCATGCTGACACTGGAACATTTGAAACATATAAGGACATACCTTACACCTTTACTGATCACCTCTGCATGGCTAAAATTCATCCAAACAAGGTCTTCATGAACAGGAACAATGGAGATACTTACCTCTTTGACATCACCACAGAGCAATTTACTAAAATTGCCAGCCCCAGAAAAGAGTACAGAGGTATGTACAGGGTGTTTAGTCTAAATTGAGATGAAAAAGGCAAGGCCATTAAGGTCCAAAACGGGAAACTGAATGTCAGTGGCATTGGATGATACTATTTTCTGTGTCAGGCTGGGTTGTGTTTAGTATACCTTTGAAACAGGCTCATTGCTCAGTAGCTGGCCATTGACCAAACACAGGAGCTACCATAGTCTAGTGCACTGACAAAAAACATGAGCAATTGCATGCAGATGTGTTTTACATGTAAAATTGCTCTTGTAGAATTGTTCAGAAGAGAAGACTGCAACTGCTCATTTTCACGTGGAGTACTCAAACAGCAACAACACATGAAAAAAGGTGCTGAAAAAGTATTGTCTGGTTTGGGGCTAATTCTTGGGGCCAATTGTGCCAGAACAAGCTGCAATATGAAATATTTCTGAGGGGCTCCAGATCTGTGTCACGACGTGTTCGACACAATCCTTGCTGACACATCTCTTACCTTGTTACATCCACCACCAGGGCTAGAAGTGACTTACACCTTGCACATCCATCCATGCCTGATGAAGAAGAGCTCGCTGTGCACCATCAAACACCCATTGTCACATAGGTCTCTCCGTCACCCATAAGGGACAATGCACTATTTAGGGATTGTAATTTTTTCCTGATTAGGTGGAACAAGTGCCTGGTACAGCAAAGAGGAGGACTCATAGTTCCTCCGGACTGTCAAGACTCAACTGCAGCAACTCTTGAGACTCATCCAAGCTCGTAGTTAAGAAAACAAAGAAATTAAGGGAGGCTGCTGTCCAGATTGACCTTGCAATCCAGATCATTGATGTTCATTATTTTGACTGTCTTCATGTTGAAGCATCACCCTGTCACTGCTCTCTTTCTGTAAATTCATACAACTTATCTGCAGTGTCAGTATGTGATGCGTCGGTGAGGAAAATTTCACACTGTTGTTAAGGCCTCTGGGCCATTGGTTCCTTCTGATTCTGGAAAAAGATGACCCCACCCAGCCCCAACATGCGGTTGACCCAGTTGTTGCACCAGTCTTCGCCAACCACAGGAGCTTCAGTCACTGATATTTTCAGCTTCAGGTCCTGCAGTCCTGTGACTGCACCACATTATGACTGAAAATTTCTGTGACTAAATATGTAGTACAGCACTTGAGTATCTGTTTCTACTGAACACCCTCAATGTCTAGTTATGCTCAATTGTGCTTGGTCTCTGTTTTATCAAATTACAGTGCTGCAATCGTCACATCAGTTGACATCTGCTCTGATGACACGCCAGGCTGTGTCAGAATTAAAATGAAAGCCCTCTGTCTTTCAGTGTCAGTGTGTGGCACCATCACCATGGGAAACGGTCTTCAGGAGGTCGTGGTCATGGGTGGCGACATTAGCAAAAGAGCCACTGAGATATTTTCACTTTCCATAATGCAGTGGCGATCAGGACCTTGGACATCATTTGCTCTGCAACTGGCGACAAGTCATGCTTTTAATGCTGACTCTGACCTGTATTTGATTCACAAAGGAGCCTTGTATAAATTCAACGTGCAGTCAATGACATTTGATACATTAGCTCTAACTGTCCCTGACTTCAACAACAGAGCCCTAATTCTGCCTGTGCCGGAGAGCTTTGCTATATGCACTTAAAGGATGACACTTACTGAACATTGAAGATATGGTAAGATTTCTTTTGCACTTTTTTTCTAGTGTTCTTGTTTCCTCGAAAACAAGTGAATAAAAGATTAGTGAGATTGACATCTAAAACCGATTGGGTCCTAGTCAATGTGGAAGGTACAATGGTATGCACCAAAATGAACTGTCAGCATTCACCAAAATGGCTGCTCGTGCATGAACCATATTTGAAGCGTGGGGGATTGATTTTGTGCAATTTTTGATATTTCACAGATAATCCTTTTTTCAGCATCACCTTGGTGTGACCATATCCGAAAATCAGCTAAATGACCAATATTTTGTCAGGTGTTAAGAATCGCATTGTGCATGAATCTGAGATCATTTTGCATGCAGAGCGCTGCCAGTCCGTGTGTGCATTGTGTCGATTGCAGGGTCGGCATTGATCGACTGTTTGCCCCCAAACTTGGTCAGCGCACAAGTCATTCAATCAGCTGTCACTCATATTGGATTGGAGAAGGACTTCGACTGTTTTGAGGCTGAAGTCAAGGTTAAAAATGGCTTTCTGCACGGAATATTCAACAGCAGTCAGCATTGCAAGACTCCTACTAAGGAGTTGGTCGTACGGTATGTGCTCAAATCGAAGTGGCCATCTGACCATCTGGAGCTGCTGTGCAGTCAACAAGTCAGCCATGTGCCTGGAGGAGTGGGGCAGCACATGGTCCTTGTGGAAGAACTGTTGCCTTCCAGAAACAGCGGTTCCCTTGTGATGAAACATCTTCAAAAACTTTTTCATGACCTCCACTGCTTTCACAGTCAATGAAAGCATCACTGAGGTCCAGTCTGCTTCAGAATGTGCAGGTCTGTCTGACACAAGCCTGTGGGATCATTTTATCTATGACAATGAGAGCAAAACATGGGCTGGCAGTGATGAGACTTGCATCAAGAGAGAAGAAAATTCTCCTTTGCACTGTACTGATAGGGGGATTGGATGCTGCATACATGGTGAATACATCGATTGCCCTGATGGAGTCTATGGCTGCAGAATGGGACTGCGAGGCAAAGGCAAACTTCTACTTTGTGTGTGACCAATTCATTGCTTCATCACTTTGCAGGCTTTGAGACTGGCACATGCCCTAATGACTGTCCTATTGTCTACTCTTATGGCACCAGGTGTTGTAAGGATTACTTCTGTGATTACTCTCCAGATAGTTCTTGATCTGGGACTGATCCACATATGCCAGAGGTCCTGGAATTTAGTGATGGCCTTGCTTACTGTGCAAATGGTCAATGCCATGCACCTGGCAGAACCAGTGTATCAGGTAGGATGTGATGACATTCACATTATTCTAGTGCTAAATGGCTTTGTTGCAGCACATGAACTTACAAGGGAACCCAATGTTGGTGAATGTCTGTGCAAGGATGACTTTGCTTCTAGGACAGTCTCATTTGATTGCATCTCTCATGATTGTCCTTTAAGTGTTGCTGTGCCATGCTCACTGGGGAAGCCAGTTTTAAAAGTGTGATCCATCTTAAGAAATACAACTTTCAATTAATTTATAAAAATGGGATCTGGCATGAGTTCAATATTGTAAGTGCGCTGCAACCATGTCTGGTGATTGACCAAGGAGCAGGCATGGGTTGCAGATCAATGTAAGCAGCTCCCAACTCTCCAGTAAGATGACTGCTGATCCGATCATGCAAATGCAGTTGTCATTTAACTGGGACAGGTGACTGCATCAGATTTCAGCTTTTGCGCTTGCAGACTGAGGCTGATGGCTGATGGTATGTGCAAGTGTGAAATAGAGAACTTTCATTTGAAGCATTCTGTTGCCATAGGAATTCATTCCATGTGTGTCAGTATGAGAATGAGTCGTGCTCCCTTGCCGATGGGCGAATGTTGTTGTGCAGATTGTCCTCGAGTTTGGCCTTCATGGCCTTGATATTGTCAATGGTCCAATCTGTTCTTGGCCTACCACTGCTGTGCTATATCAAATAGCCTCCAGTTTCCTCATAAAGCTTTTTCATGGAGTAGACAGTCCTCCCGGAGATGTTGAAGCAGCAGGGAGTCTCCACGGTTTTTTTCCAAAATTATCGGTGTGTGGTCATGTTTGAAGAGCTCTTTTGCTTTCAGGGCAAAGTTGACATCTGTATTTTGTCTCTTTTTGCGTCAACTGAACACTGAAATTCCATCATGCGACCTCTCACAATTGACATTTTCTTTTTGTATTATTATAGTTGCCCTAATTTTTCTACGTTGTAAGAAAGTCTCCGAGATATTTGTTATATGTTCTACATACACACAGCATTAGACATTTCAGCTGCATTTTCCTACTCAGCAAACTGGGTGACATGTAAGACCTAGTGACGCATAAGTGGTCATCCAGTACTGAAGCATCAGTTCAAACTGAACACCCTCTATGTTACGCTATTTAATAACGTTTCTTCTCAGCTGCAACAACTTACAGTGGTGTAAGACATCAAATGGTGTAAGATAACCCTCACTCATCATCAGAATGTGTTGACATGTGAGGGTCAGCGCCAGAAACAAAATCTTAGTTGTCTACGTACTCTCCAGGTAGAACGTGTGGTACCACAACCCTGGCTGATGGCACGCAGGAGGTTGTCAAGGCAAATCAACAACACTCGGACATATTTTCACTGTCTACAATGGAATGGCGAACCGAACCTTAGCGGCCATCATCTCTTGCTTCAGGTGGGCGTTTTGCTTTGACATTTAGGTCGTTCAGAAAGGAGCCCTGGTCAAGTTCAATGTGGTACTGATGGCATGGGAAATACTGGATCAAACTATCCCTGACTACACAAACAAGGCCATAATTTTGGCCATTCCCGAGACCTATGCAGAATGCACTTAAATGCCAGCGATTACTCAACATTAACGGAATTAATGCACATCTGTTATTATCGATTCTGCATTTCACCAAGACCAAGAGTCGGTACAGAAATCAGACCACGCAGACCCCGAAAGTAACAGCTATTGGTGTGCATGGGTGGTAGAAGGTTTTCACTATCAATGGCGGCTCCTCTCAACCGTGCAGTGCAAACCTAAAATTCCGTGTGCAACAGCAATTTGATGCCCGCCCCCGTACGTATAAATTGCCTCCCCTAGAGCAACGCAAGGTTGAGGTCCTACTTCGACCTCCTGACCTTTATGGCAGATATCGTTGGTGTTGCGTGCGTCAACGTGACAACACAGTATGTACTTCTCCGCGTGTCTCTCCTACCTTTCTGTCTCTGCCCTCGGAAAAATTTGGCACGCACTCCACAATCTTCGCCATGTCTGATTCGCGTCGACATCCACAGCTACAACGGCAGCAACTGCCACAGCCGCACCTACAGCAGCAACTTGACCAGCTCGATCCGGTTTCTCCATGAACAACATCTGCATTCATACTTGTCAGCAGTGTTTTTTTGTGCTCATTCACGTGTGCTTGACAGTACGTAATACTTGGGTCTAAGATGAAGCGGTCACAGTTTATACCATAGAGGTGGAGGGCGGATCATGTACTGCCTTAAATCTGTCTGCTAAAGTGCTGTTTACAATCAATAAAACTAGGTACAACCCTGAGAATAACATCACACGCCTGAAACCACTGATTTGAGCACAACCCACATTGATGCAGCTCTTTGTGCCTGAAGTAACCTTCCGCTGACGCGCGCAGATCACTAGAGTGATTAAAACAAAGGCCAAGGTAAAGGCCAAGGCCAAGCAGTGTTGCGAAGTCGTATTTCACCGTTACACAATGAAATGAGTGCCAACTGACGCTAGTGGCGTCGCAAAACGCTTCGTCGAGTATCGCGATATTCGATATCGATACGATGTGCCAAGTATCGCACTCTCGCCACTGATGGAAACCCCTTTTTTACAGAGCAATTCCCGCTTCCTCAGCAACGCAAAAGACCACTTGTCATTTTCTATAGCATGAGTTAAACGTTTTTCACGTGCAAGAGGCAACTTCTGTTCCTGTGCTACTGCCCTGAACTCTGGATGCACCTGCAGTGTACCTGATGTCAACTTCTTTCACTACGAAAGTCGCTTTGGAACTACCTAAAATATCTGTTTGCGGAGAAATGCTCGCTATGTTGAGAGGTTGACCACATCTTATACACTGCAGGTGCATCCAGAGTTCCATTGTGCCCCAACCCCTGCATCAATCGTCACCAAACTTGGTCAGATGTTACTTCTCACGGACACGGAGGCGATCACACCGCACTTGATGTCAGAGGCACAGAGTTGCATTTACCGTGCGAGTCATAGATGGCCATGGTGGTCACGTGGCGAGGTCCAACACCAACATGGTCGCACTCTGTACATAGGCGGAATCCTCAGGGGACGCAATTGGAACAGCATAATTTACCACACAACACAGCAAACTTTGGTCGACTCTTGGCAGCCTTAATCAATGTTCAGGATGCCTCTCCAGGGGAAGGAAATGAACACTCTAATGCTGGCAACTGAAGTGCTCAAGGCTTGATCGACATATTAAGACAAATGATTTGGATTTCTTGGTCTTCACTTTTTGCTAATTTAATTCTAGGCAAGAAATTGGGCATCCAGAGAGTGAATGAAGTGCTGTACAGATTCATACACTAGTACAAAGATTGTGTTGTACATCATTCCACCATTAAAATTGTGACACAGTGAAGAATCATTATTTCTCCAAATCGAACAAATCACCTTTCTCATAACCATTCTCTATCATGGCACCAAAAACCTCGGAGAAGTCATCGATCCACTTCAGCAGATCCTTTAAGAGAGAAAAAAGCAACTCATCCAGAGATCTAAGCTCAATGTGTATACTTGTCAGGCCTAATAATATCACCCTAATTATAATTCACAGTCTGTTTTCTGTCAACACCAGTTTCCACAGTTCTGCACCATTGATGCTGTTTTCTAATGACGTATTCAGGTGTACGCAGTCTACGTGTGGATGTTCACCAAGTTTCAATGGGTGTCTGAGCAAACTATTGGGTAGCTACATATTCAAATCTCCCTCCCAAACATCTCCACCGAAACACCATTTATGCCGGTAGCTGGAAGAGATGTGGCTCCAGTCAGACAAGCACCCAGACCAGTGAGTCGTGACTCAAGCTGGAGGCAGCTGCCCACTGCTGAGTTCAGTTCCTGACATGAACGAGGAGGATGACCTCAAGTCATGTAAAGGCTGAAACTCCCTAAAAGGCCGCCAATAGGAGCCTCCAGGCGAGTGTCAAAAATTTGAAAACTATGGCCATTCACAAAGTTAATATAACAAACAACCGCCCTTTAATCTGAAGCATTGAGCTCATCACTACTAACAGGTCAGGAACATGCAAGTCGCCACAAATGTAGAACTAAGCTTTCTGAAATTAACGAGAACTGACCGTGGAGACCACATTTTTCAGTTTGAAAAGGGACGCTGTTATGCTGTATGTAGTGAGGTCCATGGAAGCTGATAACATCTAATGTACCACCGTGCTGGGTTTTTTTCTTTTTCCGAGAAAGGAATCAAGGATTTCTTTGTGACTAAGTGACCATCCCAAAAAATGTGTCCAAAAAACCAGCACCTTGAAGAGCCTAAGACCTCCTTGAAATTATACTGGTGTGCAGGTCTCTGAGGGAGCATCCATGTCTTTTGCATCTCCTTCTTCACATATATTTGACGCTGTTTCAGTTCTTTGTGAGCCAAACAACTGCATTGGCTTTGACAGTTCTCTCTGTGGAACAACCTCTGTTTAGTCTCTCCAGTGCCAGGAGCTTCCAAACTGGCGGCTGAATTAAAGTTTAACCTCTCCTCATTTCATAGAGGAAAGTAACGTTATCTATTGCTGCCTCAGTAATACTGAAGTCCTTAACTGGGTCAGCTTGACACATGACCCAGCCATAGAACTGGATTTGTCCCTGATCTCCTGTCTTTGACCGGGATCAGGAAGGCTCATTTCCACTGCTCCACAATCCCTACAGAGCAAAATCAGTCATAGCATCAATGAGATGATGTCCTCAGTTCTCCTATTGCAAACATGGACAGGAAAGCAAGAAATGAACATTAAAAATGTTTGCATAGACAACAATTCGCATAGATGAGCTCCAAAGGACCCCAACTACACTTTATGAACTTTCATGTAGTATAATGTTAAAAAGTTGTCCACAAATTACGCTGTAAGAACTTTCATGTAGTATAGTGTTAATTGAGTTATCTACAAATTACACTGTAAGAACTTTCATGTAGTATAATGATTCTTTTGTTGACTGACCTCACTGTATTCCAGAGCCTTTCCATAAGTGGACACTCGTGTGCATTTCTCTTGTGCCCCTGCAGACACAGGGCAGGTGGAGCGGGACTCATCATTAAGCTTGAGGTCATAGAGGAGGCCAAAGTCCGTGTTGAGCATCATCCCAATCCTTTTGCCATCAGCATCAGTGATTTTAAACTGCCAGTGAGCATCTGCACCAGACTTTTTGCCTATTTTCTGTCAAAAATACCATGTACTGTAATTGCGTATTAGCTGCTGGATACTTTGTCAAGAGAGAAACTCATGCTCTGAGCACACCTTGGCGCGGGCTTCAAAAGATCTACTTTTTTAGTGATTCACTTTGAAGCATCCTCAAGTCTTCGACGAAGCCATAAGCGTCAGTTTGATACTGTGCCATCAGAATTTTTGGTACTGGTTGTCAGCAAAATTACAAGCTATGGGAGCCTTTCATTCGTGGAATCCCAAGTTCCCGTTATTTCAGCCAGACCTTCCAACCACCATTCATTCGATGGTTCGTCAGATTGGTCAGATTTTGGCACTGATAGTTAATGGAACTTTTTCCACCAATTGAGTGTGAGATATTGAAAAATCGCTTCCTCACCTCAGGCACCCATGTCAGTTCTTTGTCAAACATCTCCTTGTAGAACTGGTTGTCAAACTTCTGCAACTCGCCAGCCACCCAGGGACCATTATAACCACTGTTTTCCTTGCAAGCTCTGCCCAATGTATGAGCTCCCAACAGTGCCACCACCTGGATGGACAGAAGAAAAAGGTATCCACAGCAGCCACAGGATGCCATAACAGTGATTAGTGGACCTGGTCAGGCTGAAATCCAAATCCTGGTCCATCTGTTCTTGCATAGTAGTCCAGGACTTCCTGTCCAGTCATTGTAGGAGAGGGAAATTCCTTGACCTCATCTGTGTATGGAGCACTGGAACCACAGTCCTGGCGGCCCCAATGAAATTGAACTTTAAGGTCAGGGATGACCAAATTGGGACTAGGAAGAGGCCATAATCTCATTTTCATTACCATCACAGTGTCTTTCATGTCTTCTCACACTTACTCTTCATTCTCCCATCTAGTCTTTGCAATACCTCTGTTGACTGCAGCAATGCCTGCAATGGCCCAGAAGTCGGCATTACTCAGTCCAAAGTCAGGGTCTGACCAGCCCTTGAGGTCACGGATCTCTTTCAATGTGGCAACAATGGTCTCCAGACCCCCATTGTTAGTGTCGTTCACATTGAGGCATCCATCACATCCACCCACACAGTCATGAAAAGCTGAAGAAGAAAGGTCATTTTCAGCTTCATTAGGGCAGATGAAAGTGACTTGCCAAGTCTGACTGCAGCTGGCATCTCCTTGTTGCCCTTGAAGAATTGAAACAAGAAGTCATAGACTTCATCAAACCCTGTCTGAGTAAGTGAATTAGCCTTTGGAGCCAAGGTGGCAACTGCCAAGTATGCCACAAGAATGGAAAGAGTTGACTTTTTCATGTTGCGCCAAGACCTGCTTCTTGTGCAGACTGTATCAGTCTTTTATATGTCAGCATTGCAGAACAGTGTGACACAAATTTGCTGCTCACTTCAACTTGGAACATTTCTGGCTTTTGGTAGCTATCCTGTAAGTCGAGCGTGACTTTGCTTTCCTCTTCCAGAAAGATCATCCGAACTGTCAAGTGTTACAACATGGGTAAAGGGGGACATCTTCTGAATAAAAATTCATAATGCTTTTCTTACGTGATCTAGTTTCTTCAAGAGGGCAATAGTTTTGTGTCATACTGTATTTACCTAATAATATCAATTCAAGCGAGATTTAACAAACAAGGAGAAAAAAAGGTAACATAACCCTTAGAATACATATTCGGTGTGCTTTTGTCATGCTCTCGTTTTCTCTGCAAGACATCACATGAATTCAGTATGAGCCAAAAGTATAGCTGGACGTGGCTTACGTGTACAGATGCACCTATCTCACCCTACGTCAATGTGTATATAATACAGTATAAGCAAGTGACCCAATATCATTGTTCTCATCCTTATCCTGTTGGCATTTCTTAAACCCCTTGATGTGATGCCCTGCTCGCCCTGGCATCAAGTATGGCATGGTGGCTCTTCACTAAGCTGGTGCAGCACTCCTGAAGCAGTGCTGGTCTCAAGTTCTCCTCCAGCCTCTAAAGACAGCTCTGGTGGGATAAATCACAGTTATTGGTCCACAAAGACAGAGAAGCATGCAGGCCTCGGCTGTAGGCATCATCTGATATGTAAAGCAGTAGGACTTTATGTAGTCCGTGTGTCTATCTGTCTGCACAAACCAAGTCAAACTCTCTCTTCCTGGTACTTTTGACTTGGTCCAGTCAGCTCAAAAGCTGGACCTGCTGCCATCTTTAGTGTGTGTGAGTGTCTGTCTGTCAGACTATGAGGATTACAGAGGCGGGGTACTACAGAGGTAGGGGACTACAGAGGCAGTGACTTTATAGACGGGGGCTTCATTGGAACTACCAGCGAGCGGGTGGGATCTGCTAGTAGACTTTAAATTAAGGATGGGCATATCTGGACGCCACAGTGAAGGTCGCAGCTTGTACCACTGGGACATGACACGCACCGACGCTTGTATGTAGGTCAAAAACAGTAGCCTGATATAGAAGTAGTCTGTGCACCTTGTAGGGGTCAGGCTCTGAGGCAAGGGAAGCTGCTGGCATGAGCGCGGGTGCTCTCGCCAGTCAGCCAACTGATCAGCACCAGTTGACCGGCGTCCAGGAAGGAAGGAAGAAAGAATTCAGTCATACACTTGACTCTTGAGGCAACCACATCTCTCTTCTCCGTTACTGTGTTAGTAGAGGATTTCTGCTTGGAAGGCCTCGGAATGCAAGTCCCGACTCCGGAGAGGAGTTGCGGTCCCCGAGGGACGCAGGAGCGGCCAGGGATCTGGACGCTAAAACAGGTTCAGAGGGTTTTTGGGTTCCATGATGCTGTTGTTGGTGCCATCCTCATTTGTGCAATAAAAAACGAGAAGAAAACTCTCCTTTAGTTGTTTTGGGGGTGCTTTTTGCTTGGCCCACATGATATTCCGAAAATATTCAGTTTAACCCTGCTACAAGTGTGGCTCCTGTTTCTTCACACGTGTGTTTCGAACATGTCAATAATACATGTTTTTTGCCTCTCCGGAACAATGAAAGTGACTGTTTAAGCAAACCTTTTCATACATTCATATTCTAGGAATTTTATATGCGTCACTCGAGTCACATAAAAGCAGTTCTGATGCCTCACAATCTTCCTCTTTGGCAGAGCGTTCACTGCCATGTAACTGAAGTTCGTCCTCTTGTCCATTCACCCGTGATTGCCCTCAACAAACCCTTGTATGATGTAAGTGTTCAGGTAGAGGCAACTTTTGGGAGCTCAAGACCTTGTACTTAAACAACAAGCCAATGAAACGCTGTCCAGCTCTATTTGGGCGACCCCTGTATTTTCAAGTCATTCACTCACAATTGGTGACAGAAACAATATTTATCCATCCATCTATGTCATGCCTGCATATCATTCCCCTTTCGTTGACGGATAAATCCACTGGCAGTAAGTTTCTTGAAACTGCAGGCCATGGGCTATCTTGTACGTTATCTCTTGAGGCCCTTAGTGTGTACCAGTATCCCTTCCGTCATTCTAGCCATGAGGAATTGTGTTTATGCGCCACTGTAATAACAAAGAGGGTTAGCACTGGGACTGAGCACTGGGGGGGGGGGGTTATTATGTTCTTTCCCTTACAGCTAAGACAGACTGGGTTAAACCGATTGCTTCATGGTTAAATTCCCCCAACAGGACAGTTGAGGTGTGTCAGCACAATATCAGTCTCAAATAGCGCTCTACTACATTAGCAGCAGCGAGAGCCCAGTCATGGTGAGGGTAGCATGCGAGAGCGACTAGAGCTAAGGCAGCGTCCTCTGCCTCCAGACCGGGATGCATGTATTGTAGACACAGTGCTTTTATATACATAAGGAAGAGAAAGTGACCTTTGGGCAGGTTTTTGCAAAGGGACGAGGAAGCTTTATTTTCGTCTACATGTGGTTAAGATTTCACTCACTAGCGAGGTGGATCGTCCGGGACCGCCGTCTTTTCTGTCTCCTTTTCTTTGTCCTGCTTGTGTCTTTTGTTGTCCCTTTATGAGGCTTTGTTGTGGAGGGAAAACTACAGGAGAAGGGGCAAGGAGGCCTGCAGCTGCTATACAGTAAGGAAAGACATTAGGAGGAGATGGATACTTGAGCTAAGTGTGGGTCAGCATGTCTGGTCACAGCCTCAATATAGTGGAAATGGGGAATAAAAGATG
>JAAUXU010013363.1_pt1 | contig 18953 bp, 13 predicted proteins | sample 7278151 | NCBI WGS metagenome assembly JAAUXU01 (sample SAMN14350113, study PRJNA611818) | marine sediment metagenome | isolation source: surface marine sediment (1.8m) | place: French Polynesia: Moorea | collected 2018-08 | reverse complement strand
GGTCAGGACTCCTGAGGCACTTCTTAAACATATAGAAGAAACATCCACTGATGATATATGAGACTGCACTTGCTAATTTCCAGTGATCAAGATGGGCAATCTGACGTCAAACAAGATAAGTGCATTTGACAAAGGAGCCTTTTACACACTCTGAAGTCACTGCAGCCCTCGTGGCTGCCCAAAGCATCACTTTGGGCCACCTTAACCTCGATTTTGGAAAAGGCTACTTTGTCAAATGGACATAAGGTTCAATTACGGCCGCCCTGGGGCGGGGTCACCCCGGCCCAAGGGCGAGCCTAAGTGCCAGATCCCGATGGCGAGGTTGGCGTAATGACATAATTAGCATGATCAGGTCAATTTCCCTCAAACCCCTTGAGCTGCGCGTCTTTGGTCGGATGTCCCCACCGGGCGGCGCTTGGACATGATCGTCCGGTTCGAGGGCGGGCCTGTTTGGCGACATCGGCTGGGTCATGCGGTGGCGACGAGCAGACTGGAACCGTGCAGGATCCTTTGCGCCCACGAGCTTCCAAATCCCGAACCGGGCGTCTGGTGCTACTTGACTGGACGAACGTACCGTGCGCGCCAAACGTATGTAGATGACCTCGGTTCTTTGCTTGTGGTATTGCAAACTCTGAGAATTTCGCTGGTATGAAGGTTCAGTGATCAACTTAAGACACCACTGAAACTTATGGGAACAAAAGCAGCTGTCGACCATCAACTCCAAGGACATTTTCTGACCGGACAAGAGGTAGATCCCGATGTCCTCGCGCTCCATCTCCTGACCGGGGAAGGTCAGACTTTTCATCGTAAGTGATTTTGGGTTTTAAGCCTCTCCTCAGGTACCGTGATGTCTGACCAAGACTTATTGCCTCAGACTTAATGCCATATTTCATGGAATTTCAGCCCAGATTATCGTCGTCCGTCGGAATTTCAGCGTTTGAACGTTGCTGAATTCATAGCCAACGTATCGTACTCAACGCATTCATAACCAATTGGGCCTACTTTTGAGCCCCATTTTTGTGCTTTACACACATTTTGGGCCGTCAAGGCCTTTTGTTTCGTCTCCTCTCAAAACACAAGTATCAGAAAAACGGAAAAAGTGACGTCAACAATGACTGACAAACATCGCATCTACTGTCATGTGCACCAACGGGTATTTCAGGCGAAATCGTACGTTTGGGGCTGAAAAAATTACCTATTTCTTCGCCCTCTTGATGTAACATTTGCTGTCGATATGATTCATTTACCTATGTCATAAAATCGGTTGCTGTACGAGTTTATGATCGTCGTGATTTGCCCGGTTGCGGCCCAGAAGTCCCTGTCTGTAAAGAGTAGCAGCCTCTGCCCAAAATTGGGCCGAGCTAATCAAAAAAGTTGCGATAAAAATAACCATTTTGGCATGCATCAGCTAATGTCTGAGGCTCAGTAAAAATTGGACTTCCGAGTGACCCCAAAACCGATCATGACTGCTTCTGCCAGCTACTTCTAATCGATAGTTTATTTTCATTTTGCCTCCCACATTTTGGTCTTGGCAATGAATTTTTTATTTACTGCATTTATTTATTTTACATCAGACCAACTCATAAATTGAGTCCTGCGTCCGGTAAAAAAAAAATCCGCTGGGAGCCGACAGCTGAGCAGGTGAGTCCACACTTGGGTGGCCAAGGATGATGATGGTTTCATCACCAACCTTCATATATTTACACGCACAAAAACAAATGTTAAAATGTGCGAAAGTTCCTACCCTGACAAATAGAAGCAAACTTGTTGCTTTATCTGAGTATGGCTATTTTTGTCCCGCGAGGGCTCGTTCTAGTTTGTCGGCCACACCCAAAAATGGCGACGCAGAATACGTCTGACCAGATATTCTTAAGGATTTTTTTCTCCTTTCCCCCCGGGCGAAAAAAGTGTGGATGGCGCAGTTTTGATTGCACCCAAAGCAAAAGAAGTCATAAAACTCCATTCTACAGTTAGAGTTTGAGTTAGAGTTTGGTGGTCTTCAAAAGCGAAAACCTTCGACCTTGAAAGATAGAAGAGGGAGGAAAAAAATGAGTCTTCCACGTCTTTTTTTGACGCACGCGCGCGAAAAAATAAGGCCCGAAAACCGTTATCGAAGAGGAATGAGCGGGCCGAGCCCGTGTTTTTGGGTGCGCGCGTCCGTGCATGCAAAACGAGCTCCCTCAAAGAAAAAAGGTATTTTTTTCAGTCCAGGTGAGTCTGAGAGCTGGTTTTGAAAAAATTAACAGAAAAAGTATGAGTTAATCTCTCGATTCTTTTTGAAGTTTATTTCAAGCATTCCAAGAAAATATTTGCTTTGTCCGCGAGTTTATTTCAAAAATGGGTGCCAAAGCTCCGATAACAACTCCTGTAGAGATGGGATCGCCCCCCTGGCGATGCTGATGATTTGCGATCACAAATCACAGGTGATTCTCTCTCCGGAGGGAGAAAAAAGGTTCACGCTTCAAATGGGGAGAAAAAAAAATTAAATAGGGATGGGCCGGGCCAGATTTTTCGGGCCCGGTCCGGGTCAGCCCACGGGCCAGTGGTCAGTCAAGGAATGGCCGTTATGTACTGGGCAGCGGTAAATAAGCGTTACTTGGGCAATGGCAAAGCGGTGCTAAAACGCTGGTAGTACTAATCTCCTCATGGACATGTTCCAAGGTTTCTGCCTGAGTTTTCCATCTTCAGATTGCCATGCAGGCAATCTAAAGTCCATGCTGCTATTTCGTCCCCAAGCTTGCTGCTCTTTTCTCAGATGATGTTTCCAGCAGCTGAGAAGGCCCTTTCTCATGCACAGAACACTATTGCTTTGGACAACTTTTAGGCCAACTGTCGGGAATCTTGGCCTCCCCCTCTGGACACACCTCTGCCAAGTGTCTGTCTTCCTGTTGATGTTGACCAGCTCGAGGTCACGGACTGCTTGTACTGCTGTGCAATCCTGGCTCGTTGCTGTCCCGGCCCGCACTTCCCTGTCGAATTGTGCCCAGAGGAACTGGTGGCGTCCAAATCTTGTTCCCGCTGATGCCTCTGCATCGACCTTTCATTGGACAGCATCCACTCAAGACAGATCTACCTCTTCTTGCTTGAGCAAGTTGCCTGCAAGATCAGCTTCGCGGAATCCTTCTTTCTTGAAGCAAAGATCAGAGTTAACTCTTTGATACCTTCAGCTACATTGGATCTTCTGCTCAGAATCACTGACAAGGCATTATAGGTGAAGATGGGGCTGAAATCTCCTTCCCATGCGTCCTTGGCTCGGCAGAGTAACACCAGAGCAATGCTCTGTGGTTTAAATTCATGTCCCACTTGCTTCAAATGATTACTGATTTAGGGAGCTAACATTTCATGTTAAGTCGAAATTATTGGTCCGTATTCAGACACGGTTTGAGCAATCTCCAGATAAAAGGTCTTTTTTCTTTGGAAAAACCTGCTTCTCAACTTCTGTCTGCTGTTGCCCTGTCCGCCTGGACTTGATCTCGGGAGACGGGATCATCACCGTTTTTCCAACATGTTCTGGAGAGCCTGCTGTAGACTCTTGTACAGGTGCGCCAGGTGGGAAGATGCAGCCAAGGCTTGCAGGATTAAGCCTCCCAATGTTGCTAAGCTGGCAGAGCCCAAGAGTGAATTTCACTTGGAGCACTTCAACATCATTTTTGGTGGGATCAAGGAGAAGTAGGGAGACATGAAAATGTCACACGTGGCCTCCATGATGTGCATAATCATTCTCTCCTCACATTTCAGTATCTGGTTGGGTATCTCAGATCAAAAGGAGAGCAAGTGAAACAAGAGGGAAATGCCACAGTTAGGAAAAAAGTTGCCCACTTGAGCACTTCTTTGCAGCTTTGTTTACCAATCTGATGGATCTGCACTGATCTTTGCCAACTGGTCAACAGGGCAGTCAGATAATTGGCAAAACAATGAGGACTGTGTGCACTTTCAAGCTCCTGGTGGACAAGTTGCACCTATGAATGACATTGATTGCAACACTCATTGGTTCTCACGTGTACGTGAGACTGAAATCAGCCCTTCTAATGGTGAGAGCATGCAAGGAGTAGGTCACAGAATGCTGCCTTCAAATTAATTTTTTCCCCTTCCTTGTAGAAAAACTTGAACATATGTATGTGGTTTTTTTCTTGATGAAATTGGCTGAAACTTCCTGGGGCTGTCGTCACACACCCTCCAGTGCCAAATGCCAAAGATGGCACCCTCTGGACCATCCCCAGACACGCTACATGCTGAAACCGTCGCGTTCGTGCATCACAGTCGAACGTGTGCAAAGTGCAATGTCTGCAGCAGAAGGGCGCAATGCATTGCCGATCTCCACGTCCAAGTACGTCGAGGACGTCTGAGTCCCTCGGTAACCTCTGCAAGGAGATCGAGGCCGGCCCGACGACAAGCATGCTGCAGCTCGACTCAAAGACGATCAGGACAGCCGTCGAGGAGGACCTCGGGTTCGGGAACCTCCTTTCAAAGGCCACTAAACAGCACTGAGTAACAAAGAGGAAGGTGCTGCTGAACCGGCTGAGGTGCAGGGGCGGATCTTCTCGGACAAGGCTCGGATTGCTCACCCCTCAACAGAACCTCCTCCGGTTCAACAAAATTCACTGAAAGCTATTTTTACATTGAAGCCTCGCTGAAAATGTGGGCCACGATCGAGAATCCTCCTGTTATCGATAACTTAGCACGGGGTTTAGCCATTCAAGAAATGGCATTTACAAAGAACACCTAGCATTCTACATAAAAAAGAAAGGTTCTAACTTTAAAAAGCCACAACAGCAGCTACAAACTCACTTTTTTTACTGGTGTTAATAAATTTAGTTTGCCCGATCGGTTTTCTGAGATGAATCGTTCAAGTGCTATTGCTACAGAGAAAGCTAATTATGCGATCTTAGGGTAGTTTTCTTAAAATCAGATTTTAAACACATTTTTGAAGAGTTTAAGTCAAGTAGCTTTAGGAGAAAGAAGAAAGCGAGGAGTGATGGTAACGACGGAAGATTTGATGGAATTGGTAACAAAACATTAGAATTGCAGCAAAATTTGCAGCAGGAGGAGAAAAGTGGTATCAGTCCTTGGTTTATTTTATGATTTTTAGATGCTAGAAGTAAGAGGTGATATTACATATATATATATATTCTGAACATCAAGCTTGGCTTCGCTCCCTAAGCCGGAGAGCAGCAACGCATGACAGAATGCTCACCCAACCCCCATGAAGTCAGGCGATCAGGATTTCAAGTACAGATTGGGTTTTCTGTAACAGAGATGCAAAATCCGACTTCAAAGCAACAAGGCCGCAAACTATGTCAAGCAGGCGTTGGTTACGTTGGAGATCACTATAAGGTCCAAGCTACCTTTTTTCTTACTTCTTGGATCAGCAGATGAAATTCCTGAGCCACTGCACGCTCGCCAGCTCAGAGTGCTTCTATGACACGTTGTCAGAAGTCATCAACGCCGCAATCTCAGCAATGTTTCTCATTGAATGTTTTCTTCTGTGCCTGTCCCACCTTTGCCAGGTTTACCAGACACATGTCAATCGAGTGTACGTGGGAGGAAAAATGTGAACCAGACATTTGCGTTCACATTGTGCCTACTTCTATGAGGTCATGTCACAGTTCGTGTCTCTTTTTTATGTTCTTCTGTCCTTATAGGTTGCCTCTTACTAAGAATACTGTTGAATAGCGTATGAACAATTGTTGCATCCTTTCATTGGAACATAGAAGGACGTTTCAATTGTCAGATACAATTTTTACATACTGTTGTCATTGTTAGATGCTGTTTTTAGGTCTTCTTCGTCACAACATGGCAATGTTTCATTTCACTGTTTCATACCCGAGGTTTTTCGTCTCAATCAGAAATAGCCTAAAAATAAGTCACCTGTGTTAACGTTTCACACATGTCTGGCTTCAAAAAAGCAAATATTTCTTGCGCATACATATTATTGTGCTCTCCAGCTATATCGTAGATGGCGTTATGGCAGTCCTAATCTTGTAGCTGCACACTTTCGATTAAAAAAGCACATACATGCACTGACGGGCCCTCACGCACGCAGGCACACGAGCACGCACGCACGAGCTGTGCGACAAAACAGGATCTTTTACTATCCTCCCATTGTCCTGTTATTGCCATTGACTACATAACCAGAACTGCACTGATCTACATACGGACCAATCTGGAGCTAAAAAAGAATTTAATTTGCAACGTGTAGAAAATGTGCTCGGAAGGTCGAGAGGATGCATAACCAAACTTACTTACTACGTACTTATGGGCGACCCATTTTCGGTCCCCCATGAAAAAAAGATTGTAACTCTCTTAAAGGTCTGAATGCCACCTCAGTCATAAATTCAGTTCTCCACTGAAGGGACAACTTTTCTAGCCCCCCCCCCAACCACCACCACCCTTATAAATGGTTTCATTCTTCTCCACCAGACATGTTCAAGACCTTCTCTTCCTTCTTCTCTCCACGACTCCAAAGAGATCCTTGAGATTGGCAGAGTGAAAAAAGATCATTCTGCGAATGTGCGCACACTAATGGACTTGAGGCCTTTCAGGCCTGCACCTCTGGACAGAGCAGAAAAAAGTCGATGATTAACTCGAAATTGGATGCAAAAATCGTCTGAAAGAAAGGAAGAAAGAAAAAGGTCACAAACTGGGCGATCTCGGTTGGGTAATGAAAACAAATTGTCCTCGATTTATGCTCCTCTGTAGTCCAGCCAGGAAAAGGGTTGTTGCCCCTGGGGCCATTCAATTACGTGGGTAAACTCGTTCTGCGGTAGCTCACAGGTTCAAAGGAGTGATTTTTTAAGCATTGGAGCGCTTGTCTCCTTCAAAGATCCTTTAAACGTGTGCACACACCTTACACTAGGTTACGAGATGCTTAAAAGAGACCTGAAGGGTGATCATGGCTACAACTATTTATGCTACATTGACAGATGCTCATAAGGACGCAGAGGGTGCTCGTGGCTCTAAACACACTTTAGACTACATTAGGAGACGCCTTGAAAGGTCGTGGTTTCAAACACTCGACTGTGCCCTGCATCCAGTTCCTTAACAGTATTATTGGGGCTCTGAACACAATTTATACTGCAGTCGACAGTCCCTCAACCGTCTAAAGCTCCAAACAAGAGGAGATGCCACAGTCTTTGTAAATTACCGTTCGTCCCACCCTCGTCTATTGAAGCCTCCATGATGCAAGAATAAAAGCAGTTGAACCGAGCGTTTTAACCTATTTTTCACTCTCTACGTGGATTGATTAATGGGCTCAAGTGTTGCGAGCAAATATCCTCGGTCCATCACTCACACGCAACGCATGAACACAGTGAGTGCCCAATGTTCGGGCCCCCCTCGGAATGGGTAGCCCATTTTTTTTAACAGCCACTACTTAAGCTGGAGCCCTTGTGATGGCGTAACAATGGGGCGTGTGCGCACGCGCGCGTGCGCACGCCATTTTATCTCTCCGCCATCTTTGAATGGGCAGCCCTCAAAAATGACGCGGGAATTTTTCGCTGCCCAAAATGCTGCTGAATCGTACTTTTAGGCATTTGGGCACCCCCTATTCCTTAATTGGCACATACTTTATGCAGTCGATAAAACGCATCGCATGCGTGGAACTCGTACCAGAGGTCATAGTCAGACGTGCCAAATCATCGGAGGCACAAAAAATGCACTTGAAGGAATTTGGGTGGTCCCCAAATCATTGAACAGGCTAAATGGCACAAGATCTACATCAGAATGACTCGGCCGGTCAAGATCAATCCTCGTAGTATTTAAGAGTTACTCGCGTGTGGTCGCCAAGACAATTTTTATATAAACTTTCGCATTTTGGGGCGTTTTTTTCTTAGTCCACAAAGGCCATCTGACCGAGTTTTTTTTTTTTAAGATAATGTGAGCATTTTGCGCGATGAAGTAGATAATCCTTCCTACGTACGGGGCGCAAGAATTAGGCGTGGTCTCCACTTTATATGTTAAATATGTAAAAAAGAAATAGCAACGCTTCAGTAAATAACAAGCTGAGAATTCCTCCTGTTTGCATTGCAATATGAATAAGTTCTTTATTGCATAACCGTCATGTGAATGCAGCAGTCAAAAGCGCAAACAATGGAGAATCTGTTCCATTTTTTGCTGGCAAGACATTTTATGTCGTAGAAACATTCAATCGTCTTTGTTGGGAAGCAAATCTGGCCTAAAAATGAATTCTGCTCAAGAAGAAATGGTTTGCATCCCACGAATGCTGCCCCTCAAGGCCCAGGCCCTACCTGTACAGATGTTACCTGGACGCAAAACCTGCTGATTACTGTCATTTCCTTAATTACCTTTTGTCAAACGTCATTGACGTCAGAGATTTCGAATGAATGGAAATGCATTTTCCTCTGCAAGCACAGCTTAAAGTTTTTATTTCACAAGTTAAGAAAACAAGATTCGATCAGAATGTGGTGGAAAAAAATTGCCTTAACCAAGGGGGAAGGGGAATGAATGTCCATAGCTATCACAACAATATTTCTTTCTTTCTCACTGTTTACTGATGCTCAAGCGCAAATTTTCCGATCTGATTCTGCTTCCACGGATGGCTGAGAAGTCTCTGACGATCATCGTGGGGTCGCCGCTGTTCACTAGCTTGCCGGAGTCCTTGCTGGGCAAGAAGTTGAACTTGCTGATCCAGCTGCCGTTCTTCTTGGCGCCTTTGTCAGAGGCCTCATTGGCCCTGGACTTGGACTTGCTCTTGCTGCGGTCAGTCTCCATGAGGTGACCCTCCACTCCAGAGGGTGCCAAGAGTTTCATGGCTTTCAGCCACGAGGAAGAGCCAGGGTAAGAAGACGAGGAAGAGGAAGACTTCTTGCCTGGGACTTGACTATGCTGGATGCTGGAATCCGCAGCGCCAACCCACGAGCCGTAGCCGCGACGAGCATTGGCTTGGTGATGCCCGATGACTGATGAGGATTCGTCACTGCTGTTGACCATGACCTGAACTGACTTGTCAGCTTTGCTGCTGTAGTAATTATTGTTGTTGCTCTCATAGACCTTGGAGGAAGACGTTTGCCGACTGCCTCTTTGCTCCTCAACACTGCCACTGTCAGTCCCCATGGACGACGACAACGATGAAATCAACGCTCTTTCCCTGTTCTTGACTTCACTGATCTCTTCATAAATGTTCTCTTCTCTCTCGGGGTCTTCTTTCTGTTCACTGTTCTTGATGATAAAGGCCGGAGAAAGACTGCAGTCATAGGCATAGCTGTAGTCTCCATCCTTGTCATTCAGCACCTTCAAGTGGTAAGAATTTCTGTTGAGTTGAAAGGTGGTGCGGCCACCAGAGTGGGGTCGGGTTATCAGGGATCGCCTCTTGAAGCTCTCACCACCATAAAAGGCATCCTTGGGCTTCCCACTTCCCGCCTCATAGTCCTTCTCCTGTTCAGGAGCGTCACTCTCACTGCTGGCGGAATCATCATCCTCACCCTCATTCTTGGAGAGTCCGAAGCTGAGACTTGACGGAGAGTTGTAGCCTGGCTTTTCGGATTGCAAAATTGCTGTCAAGTGGGGAAATCTCTGCTCAAAGAACGACCTTTCCTTGGTCAGTGACTGCGGAAGCTCGCGACTGACTGCTTGGAGTGAAGAAAAAGTGGACAAGCAGCTGCAGAAGCAGCGCGTGGGACTCTGGTCCCAGTGGTACGATGGCCTCCGGAGGCTTCTCCTCAGAGATTCCACCCGTGGCTGTAGCGAAGCCTTCCTGTGACTCCTTGACCAGGGTACCACAACCGCGGAGGTCAGCACTGGGGCACTGCTGTTGCCCCTGACCTGGGGCATTGGCACCTGGTGGGACAGTGAGGACCTCCTGGCCACGGTGCCGCTGCCGGAGCCAGAAGAGTTTGCTGACGAACTTCCAGGGGAGTTTGACTTGACTAAACTTCTCTGCTGGAGTGCGGAAATTTCGGTCTGCACCCTGGGCAGAAATTGGGGCAGCAGGTGGGGGCACCAGGATGCTGAAGAGGTGGAAGAAAAATCGTCCGAAGATATAGAGCACTTGTCCAAAGTTCTTGCTGCATCCCTCCACTCTTTGTTCTCCGTGCCACACTGGCAATTTGGCACGGATTTTTGGCACTGGCGGGGCAGAATGGACACTCCCAGACCGGGGACGCCGCTCACACCGCTCCAGCCGCCACAAGCATCCGGACCCATCTTGTGTGCGTGTACTTGAGTGCCCTCACCGGGATAAAGTCACTGCCTTGAGGACGAGTCTAAAATAAAACTGAGGCCTCTTCTTCTTTTCTTCTCTTCGCCTCCATTGCATAGGCCTAATTAGTAGGCATGACGTTCCCTTCTTTTTTGAAGACTCTTATTATGTTGCTGCCCACCTGAACTGAGCTAAGGAGTTCTCATTCAGGAGCTGCAAGCAAGACTAAGTTGTCCCCCTCCGCCTTCTCAGCGACGGTAGCTTCTGCCTCTTTTGCTTCAGCTACAGCGGCCGCGTCTTCGTCCGTGTCCGCTGCTCCGAGCGCGCTCGTGGCTGCGTCAACGCCGCCCAAGGTGGACATCGTGCTTGGAATTGTGATGCCGTTCAAAATTGACACGTTTGTAGCGTACTTGACCTCGTCACGTAATATATTAATTCGATGGCGCTGATATGGAAAGAACTGATAATGATGTGCGCACTTTTTGTTCGCCCAAGTTTCCGTTAACAAAGCCTTCTCACACAAGAGGGAGCTTAGTGCTGTACGGTATTGAATAGCAGCCAATGGCTTCTGCTCAGAACGACAGTTTAACTGCTATGCAGGAGCCAATGTGTGCTATCATTATTTTACCCCAATAATCCATAATGTAACACTATTCATCACACAATACATTTGTTAGGGCTGTGCGATTCATGTAAATTTATCATATTTTCAGTTCGTTTTTGATTCTATGGTTTATTCGGTATCGACCAGTGGAAAAAAACCCTGCTTTTTTACCCTTAGTGACATGCTTTTGGTAACTTTTCGTAAAGGGACTCCAGTCATTGTCAGGTTTCGGAGCTTGCTCTAGATCCCTGATGGCAAGAGCGTTTCCGATGCAGAATTTGAGATGGCAAGTACAAAGAAGCATAAACATATGTTGGGTTTGATATGACATCAGACATTTTCAGGTTTCCAAGCTTGTCCGAGAGTCCCAATGGCCCCAAAACCCTCCCTGATGAGGGATTTCAAGTGGTCAGTAGAAAACTATCAACTCGGAGGAATTTTCTTTGTGCCAGATCAATTGTTAAGCTCGGTGTTGGTGTCAACTGACCGCACATTCTTAACACATGGGACTGAATATAAGGAGAGGGGTGGATATTGACCAAATGTCACATAAAAGTGCAGCGTGAGTCAGCAAGATCGCAACAATGCTGCTCTGAGTCACCACTGATGTGCAACAATGACTTTTATGATGTCTTTTCTTTCCTTAGAGTTACACACAGAGTACGTCTGTGAGTCACAGTGTGAATCCCAAACGTGCAAAACAAAGATGTCGGATCCTCACACGGTAGCGGGCAGCAATGACGGTGTTACTCTGGTCTTTTGCTGCGATTAATAATGCTGGTGAATGGTGAAGGAAGGAATAACCAATGTGTCCTTTTTATCGGCCTTGTTCTTGTCACAGTCTGCCACAGAACCTGGCCGAAAATGGGTACCTTTTGGGACTCGTTGGCCTCGTTCGGCCGCGAAACAAGCATTGGTGGCCTGAACAACGCGGCTAGAGCCAAGTCCAAGGGTCGGGCCTGTGCGTGGATGCTCATCTTCGCCATAACGGTGTGCCTCACGGTCAGGGGTCTCGTCCAGACTGTCACAGACTTCTCGCGTTTCCCGATGATCACCACCACAGACCTGAATTTCAAGTCGTCGGTGCAGTTCCCGGCCATCACCGTGTGCAACCTCAACAGGTACCGACCTGACTCGTTGAGTCATTGAGGAGCTCAAAGTTGAATACCGTAGGATTCACTGCATCAACCTGTACGACACCTACATGGGGATGATGAACACGAGGAGAATTGCTAAGGAAACTGCTACGTCAGAGAACTCGACAAAATCACTTGAGATGCTTCTCTCAGAGTTGTTTAGCGACACTGGTTGCAGAAATCAGATCTGCAATAACCTCATCAAAGACTTGCCACTGATTCGAAACGATCCGTTCAAGGACTCGATCGTGGCCTCCTTGATCTTGGTCGAGTAAGTTAGTACAAGAATTGTGAACTGTACTGAATGCATGTGAATTAGCCCATGATCGATGCTATTTCAAACGGATCTGGTAGCAGCACTGGGTTTGTTGCAGGTTCAAAACTGACATGGAGGGACAGTGGAGACTCTATACTGAGCCCGCATTTAGTTTTCCTGGAAAGACACAGACTCTTGTAATATTTCAGGGCACTTCCAAAAAGGGCTCTCTGAGATGAGATGACCTGGGACTGACCCACTAGCCAAATAACGTTATATCAGTTGACACGAAAAATTGAGCATGAAATGTTTTCAGAGTGGGTTTGTGTATTCATTTTGTTTGTCGGTTAATTCAGATCCACCCGGTACATGAAGAGGTGAGTCTAGGTTGTAGAACTAAAAGATGAAGAGCTAGAGGGGCCAATACGGAGACTGTTGAAGGCCTTAAGGGCGTAAAATTTAATTTCCAATAGCATTTTCATAATGTATTGTTGATGTCGTCCTGCCTGGTGGTCGTTGATCATGACAAAGTTGAGCCTCGATGTGACTTCCTCCGGCCTCGGTGTGGCCTCTTTCAGCTTCGATGTAGCCTCCTTTAACTTCAATGATGGCATCAATACGGCTTCCACCCTTCTTGGACGGTTTTCAATACATTGATAAAATCTCCTTGAAGTAAAACATATCTAAGGTGGGTGGCAAGATGAGTTGCCGCTGAGATTGTTCTTGATGCAGTTAAACCAGTAACAGTAGTGAATCCATACTTTTTGCCAAGATAGCTAAAGGTGCAGAGTGACTTGAGGTAAAATAGAAATAAGATCTCACAGCAATAACATGAATAACCAAGACAAGACTAGAAAGAAGTAAATTGCCTTGGACTGCTATTTTTTTTAAAAAGTATGATGCACCGACGCATGCTTCAGGACCTGTATTACTGGTGCATGTGGTATTTGGCAAAGTTTCGATGCTGTCTTTCCTGCAGTAGAGTTCAACAAATCACTGTAAATTAAAAAAAAATTGAGAATCCTTAGGCAATTCTACTTCTTCCCAGTTTTGCCGCTGTTGTTGATGTTATTGCTGGGATCTTATTTCTTTTTACCATATGTCAGACTACATCGTAAGCTAACGTTACAAAAAACACAGATTAGCTGCTATAACTAGTTCAGCTCCAACAGGAACAACCTTAGCGGGCACTCATTCTGCTACCCCCTGTAGATATATCTTGCTAGATTTCGTCTATCATAGAGCTTGTGTAAGTGGGAGTGTGCATTTTAGCTGCCACAATAGCGCTTTCGTCTTTAAAGTTCTCTGAGACTCCATCATTTACATGTTGCATGCGTGCTGACGTGGTTGTGGTCGCTGTGATCCAACTTGGACAGGCCCCAAGTGATCACAGGTGTGTCCTTAAGATTTCATAATCTGAACTGCTGAAGTCTCCTGCGTGTCTCATTGGATTGACTGTTTCATGTTAGATATACTTTTCTGACGTCATCTAGTGTCGTTAAATACTTCGATCTAAATGACGCAATGACAGAGTGCAATACATAATTGACATGATTTTCAAACTTCCTGATCGCTTTCGCTTATGTTCACCCATTGTCACTAAAATTTCATTATACAGTATGCTTAGCACAAAAAGGGTGGGTCAAAATACTTTGCACACTACACATAAAGCAACAATTTGTTGCTGCTCCGTAGCATTGGCAATTGGCACAATTGAAAAGGCTATTTGCAGGATTCGAACAGTGTCAGTAACTGTGGCAAATTATGCAATAATTTTGCATAAAAAATAAGCGCAGGAGTTGCTTGCAAAAAATTGCAAGGTATTTTGACCCTTGTCTCTACTGAACAGGGCAAACTTGTCTCTTCCCGAAACCACACGGTCTTTGCTTAGGTGTTCTGTGACGAGCGACATCGACGCGAAGCACGTCTGTTACTACCTGCAGAACATTATCGAGAGCAACGACACCAACACCAGGGAGGAGATGGACTTTTCATGGAACTATTTCAACTGCACCAAGGACCTCGTCTGCGACTACAAACCGGAACTGGAGAAGAACTTCACACCGCCTCAACTGTGCAGTGGAGAGAGGAGGAGGAAGCGCGAGGTGACAAAACAGGAGGATTTTCCCAACATCGTGGACTTCGACACCAACGCCAGGTTCCTCCAGCTGTACATGTCGCTGCCGGACCACTTGCGGGTGGTCATCGGACACAGGTGAAACATTGATTTCTTGGTGTTTAATAACATATGTTTCTCTCATGATTTAGTTTCAGTAGATTTTTAAGGTACATTACAAATATCAGGCACAATTTAGAGTGGAAAACAACACAGCAAATCATTAGTCAATGTTGGAGATAGTACCTCAAAGGGGTGGATGTCAACGTTAAATAATGTGTTTATCAATTCTTCGATGCAAAGGGCTAGCCTGGGAACAAATGAAATACAGTCGAGCTTCAAAATAAGACTAATTTTGATGATGACCAAATTTGTTTGTTACAAAATGACTTTGTGTAGCACTGACTGCTTCTAATAATAACAGAAAAAAAGTACAGTAGTGAAAAAGTATGCTTATGGAAGTTATTCATTCCGTGAAAATCAGTATTTCCGATTCGATCTAACTGAAGCTTTCTGACAAAGGTATGGTGGCAGGTAGAAGGAAGTTTCAAATTTCTAACACTACACAGACACGAGAAGGCAGTGGCAATGGACACGAGTCGGCCTTGACTCCGGAAGCTTGCCAGCCGAGTCGGACTCAAGTCCACAAGCTCTCTGGTTGAAACTGGGCTCGAGTAATAGAAAGGAAAAAGAACTCATGCCCATTGCTGGAATGCAGCACTTCTTTCAGTGGAAGGACCGAAAATGTCATTGTCCCTGTTTTTGTGGCGGTCTTTTTCAGTCACATCCTCATCGGACACGACTTTCTTTACTGTGTCACAGCATTCTGGAGGTCGTACGAAGATCTCACTGCAGTCCTGCTGCAAATGAGGCCATAGTCTTGAGAACTACAGTGGAGCAGGTTCATTTCAATCAAGTTGGGACTGAGGTTTTTGATTGATGAAGCCTTCTGATTCATACAGACATTTCACGTGAAAAAAAACCAGCAATAGCAATAAGAAAAAGGCTTCTTTTCAGCCGATCATAGACCACCAAAAGGCTCTGTGTCAAGAGTGGGAGATTCTGTTGCTTTGGCGCAAAGATCATGAGTTTCTTGAGAAACATTATAAAAAAGCATTAGCGAATTTGAATTTGCACTCCTTCTTTACCTAATTTTGGCCTGACAGGAGAAAATAATGATTCAAGTTGGAAAGTTGACTCATTTAGGAGTAGGAATTTTACTTGAATTTTGGTTGCTTGATTTGGGGATTTGAATTTGAATCAAAATGGCTTATATTGATTTGTATAAACGTATACTTGTATACCTGTTCTTTGGCACTGGACCTTCCGCCTGAAGATTACATCACCGGACTGAAGATGGTGACAATGAAAAATAGCTAATTTTCTCTGTTAGGTGGTAAAAAAGCCCTGCATTTTTAAATCTTGTTTCAATTTTCGGGGATGTTTTCGATATAAGAATAATTTAGCTCCTGACGGAAGATATCGAAGTTTGACTGTCCCGAGACTTTTCTTTCCAGATACTTTACGAGGCGAGGTGAACGCGTTGGCGCCGTCAGCGGCTTCATGGTTTCGTGCTCGTACCGTGGAGAAAACTGCTTGAATGACACGTGCTTCAGAGAATAGGACTGCTTTGTGCATTATCTTATTTTACATGAGATATTTCCCGTTCAGGCTCTGGGTGGCTTCGCCCACCTCCAACTTCGGGACCTGCTACACCTTCAACTCCATGCACAACACGGAGGACGAGGACGCGCCCAGGAACGCATCTCTCACGGGAATCGAAAATGGTATGGAATTGTTCAGATAGGTTCGGGGTTGCACAAACTCAAGAATGACTACCTTTTTGACTATTCCGTATGTCTTTCACAGTGCAGCAGTAAAATTGTCTTCCCTCGTTTGTAACTGAAGGTTTCTATGCACTCCTTTGCGAGTGCCAGGCAGTTGCAAGCTAAGTGTATGAACTCCTGATGTTCTGTTTTGCAGAATCTGCAGGTGTTACTTTTACCAACCTTAAATTCATGGTATTTTAGGTGGTTGTGACCTGTGATGACTTGTATCACCATGCTGAGGTCTCTATTTCTTAGGCGTTCTGGTCCCTTACCTAGACATCCTGGGATAGGTAACCAAAACTTGGTTTGGCAGCAGGATGATGACTTTTGCCATCTTTTCTTCCACATTGCGTGGAAGATTTTATGAACAGCCTTTTGCCAGGCACTGTCTGAGACAGGCAGTTTGGTGATTACTCCTGATTAGTTGTTGTCTAGCTCCTTATACTTGAGAAGTTCGAGACCCTTGGGGGCTCTGCTTTGTTTTAGTGTTAGTGTGTTTCTTTGACTGACCTCATCTAGTGAGTACACAGTGCTGTACCACTTGAGTGTTGATGTATTTACTGTTGATCACTTGGAGAATTTGGTTATTCATATATACCGTAATATTGTTTCCTCATACTCCTGCGAGGGATTGTGTTGCTTGAGTGAGGGCATGTAGTTCTGCTTGAAGTAGTGTGGCTGCCTCGTTTGGCTTACCAGAGGCTGATTTTTCATGCTCATGTATGGTAATTGTATATCCCCAGTTTTTACTGTGTTTGGACTAATTGGTACTGATGTAACAATCCACAGTTGTTTCTGCCACTGTAGGGTCTCTTTTATCTACTTTTTCTCCCCCCTCGACCCCAATTTAGAACTTGTTTTGCCACTGCCATTTACCAAGACAGTGGTACAGTTCAATATTCTATAGTTTGTTCATGTTTTTAAGGTTGGAGAAGTGGTGTCGTTCTCATCCATTTTTGTCTATGCCATCCCAGGTCTGTAGGCCCTCTGTTTTTGATCTTATGGCCCTCTGCCCTTGCGACCACGCCGCGGATGTGCAGGTCAAGAGGCATGATGTCGAGTATAATCTCAAGTCCTGCTGCGGGTGTTGTAACTGCATATTCATTCTTGTACATAAAAATGAAGAACAATGTAATAATGAGCAATTAGTAACTTTCTATTTGATATTTCTTCATACATTCCTCCATACCAATCCCCTCTTCCCCCCCCCCCCCCCGTGCAACTGCAACAAGGTGAGAACACCCACCCCAGGTGGGTGACCCCACCTTTCTGGAGGCCAGACATCAAGGCATCCGCAGACTCCTAGGGAGCTTTGTGCATTCTGGCCCGCTCAACGATTTGCGGTCATGGTTTTGGCGGGAAATTTAAAATTGTCGAAGCGTCCAGCATTGCGGGAGAGCCTTCATGTTGGACATGAGCCTGACTATCCAACTTCTTCCTCTAGGCCTCACCCTTGAGCTTTTCCTGGACCAGGATAACTACATGCTCAAACGTTTGAGCAAGAATGCGGGCGCACGCGTCGTCATCCACGACCCCAACTCCGCGGCCTTGCCCGACCAGACCGGGGTGAACCTACAGCCAAATACAGCTACCTCCATAGCGATCCAGAAGGTATGTGTAGAACACGACCCGGTCTAGAGATCAGCGCATGCGCCGACCTTAAAGCGCCCTCTTCACCTTTTGAGAGGACGAGGTTCTTCTTGAGCAACCTCGACATTTTGTTGTTCTTCTTTCCTTGAGAAAGTCTTATTCTATCTCCTCCCTGATCCATAAGGTCAACAAGGTCTCTTCTTTCTCAGACTGAACTAACCAGGCTGCCTCTTCCCTATGCCACGAACTGCACGAAGGGATGGAGTGACACCCCGCACAACATCACGGGCGTCTCGTATTCTATTTCAGTGAGTGAGATGATTTGTGTATTGTACAGAGTTCCAGATATTCACTTTAGTCAGTTACTATCTGGCCATAACGGGGGCCCCAACCCCACAAGAGTGGATTGAGACTTTGGGAGTCAAGCCTAAGTTCGACATCCTAAGTTCGATCAAATGCATGCCAGTCAGTCGCTATCTGACCAAGTTCGTGTGCTAAAAGGCTTGAAGAAAATGTGTACAGCATGTCCCACTTTGCCTTTCTACTTAGGGACTTCCCAGAACTCTTTTAAACGTTTCGGACCTTTCTCCAGTGGACACTCTTGTGCCACATCAATAGTACATAGCATCGTGAAGATGCGCTATTTGTTTGACTGCTTTACCTTGAATTCTGGCAAATGAAAAGAATTTGGCAAACTTACCAAAGCCATGCCTTCGCTCTAGGCTTGAGGCCTTGTCCATGGAGTTAATGAAGTAAGACTTGTTCATAAGGGCTTCAGCAAGTGATAGGAAGAAGTGTCATTAGGAGTCAATGATGACCCAGCTCCTCAGAGCTCTCGCAAACAATTTTGAATTCTCTTCGTTTACCACTGGCAACTCTACTGAAGGTCAAAGTAACCTGTGCTGTGCCGTACAAGCACCTTTTCGTGGCGATAGGTGTGTCAGCGGTACTGCCTGCAGAGGACCATAGCGAAGGAGTGCGGCTGTTTCCATCCCAACTTGGTCCAGCCCAAGATCAACACCACTTTTGGAGTCATGTCTTGCTACATATCTGCTCAGGACGACAGTGAGTGACAACATGTTGTGCCTATGCTATAAACTGGAGCGTTTTTTAATCTAGGAAGCGATTTCACCTGCTACTACAGTGTTCTGCGAAAGTTTGACCTGACGCAGGAAAACTGCTCGTGCAACTTGGCGTGCAAGTGAGAGCTTCAATATGTGAGAGAACGATTGGATACGGCCATGAATATCCACACACAGAGCACTT
>JAAUXU010140526.1_pt1 | contig 18960 bp, 25 predicted proteins | sample 7278151 | NCBI WGS metagenome assembly JAAUXU01 (sample SAMN14350113, study PRJNA611818) | marine sediment metagenome | isolation source: surface marine sediment (1.8m) | place: French Polynesia: Moorea | collected 2018-08 | reverse complement strand
CCTCATACGTGCTGCCTGTGAACAAACTTTAAAAAAAAAGGCAAAGAAAGACCAAAATAATCGTCAACCCTCTTTACACCTCGGCCAAGCTTGTGGCCTTGGTAGCTTAGGTTATTTGCTTCACTTGTGGGTAAATTGGGGCATTTCAGGCAGCACTGGCAGTCTGTGCAGAAGTGCTTGTAGCATGACAAAACGCAACTTTCTTAACGCTCCATTGACCCAGACCCTTCTGACTTCAAGGCTCTTGGTATCTTTAAGTTGTTTACTTCACTTTTGGACAAAATGGTGTGTTGCAGCCCTCGACTTTCCACCAAAGAGGTGGGAGACGACGATTATTTGCTAATGCATGCATGTACATATGCCAGCTGCTTATAGGGAGGTACAGATTTAATGCCTTGTACTGCGTAACAAATACTTTTGTTTTTGCTGCTACAGTGATCCTCGCTTGATGCCCTTACTCAGTGGTCCAAGAGTGCAGCAGTCCCATCCCCAGCTTGGAGTCACGAAGCCCAAAAAGACAAAATCGTGCAATTATGAAATATCTTAAATATTATTTCTTGAATATATGGTCATCACAAAGTTGTCAACTAAACAGTTGCAACTAAATATTGTATAAGGAACCCATCAAAATGTCATCATATAGACTGAGGTGGAATTCTGAAAGAACGCAACGTTGGAGACTATGTGATGTCCAAGTCATGATTATGGGGTTGTGATCTTCTGACAATATGTTGCTGGGTTCCCTGAATGTTTCGTAGTTGCGACTGCTTAGTTGGCAACGTTGTGGTGCTCATATGTTCAAGAAACCCGACTCTGAACACTTAAAATTATCAAGTTGCAGTACAGCCACGAAGACACCGCCAAAACCGCCAAGGAGGGCAGACCGGTGAGCCCAAGCTGGAGCCAAAGGTTTGTGGAGGCGCAAGAAGAGGGAGGAGTGAGGTCTTATATAGCCCCATTTTTGCCCCCCACCCCACCCCCCAAACGTCTCCGGGAGCCCTTTCAAAGTTGGTTTCGCACTCCCTCTGGTCTCCGGGTTGCATGATGACGCGTGGACCACTGTAATTACAACATCACAAACGTGCGTCTGAGTCTTCTACACTGGATTGTTAGTTGCCAATTTCGCCAACCAGATGCCCCATTTCACGGACCATCGAGGCTCCGACGCTGTACGTGCGGTCTGGGCCCAAGCAGACCCCCGTCTCCATCAGGTTGTGGCTGCCAAGGATGACCGCATTGAGAATAATGGCCCGTTTAAACTTATTTGTCAAATGTCTGTGATCCTGAACACTTAAAATGATAAAGTTACAGTAGTGTGACGTCCATGGTTCGACCCCCTGACCGGGAGTTCTTAGCATTTCCGCTCTTTCCCGAATGACTTGAGGTCATCTTCACGCACCATTTGCAGCCAGTCCAGACTTCCAGCGCAACCACCTGTTCAAAGTGTCCTTCTGCACTATCAGGTGCATCCTGTTACCCCCTCCCTTTCTAAAGTCCTTAAGACAATTATGCTGCAGATCCCCAAAGTTTTGCCCAACTACCCATATAGTAGAGCATCCTGTGGGAGTCACTTTAGGTTGGGGCTTCTGAAGTCAAGGTCACCCTAATATAGACTGAAGAGTATTTTTGCATCTGACACTCAAGTCACTTCCCCATTTTGAAGTTATCAAGGGGTCTTTTTCACTACGGAACAGTCAGGGGGCCAAAGGGGATCCTAAACGGGGGGTCTCAAAAGTTTGCCCCAAAAATTTTATTATGAAACATGCCCAAGGCCAAGTTTCTGGTTAAACAAGTTTTTCTCTTCGGTCAACCAGTTTGGCGCTACAACGCATGTTTTAGGTCAACCACTTCAAGCATGGCCAATTTGGCAAAGCTAAATTTAGGGATCTGTAGCATAATTGCCTGGGCAATGCAGAAAATCCAAAGCCATGCAACACAATTGGTGGTCCATGATGACCACATTATGGTGACCGAGCAGAGTCATCACCATACTTTTGGCCACTCCAGTGAGTTCAATGTTGGCTAACCAGTGGTCACGTTAGCCAGAGAAGCTCGAGCACCCAACTTTAGATGGAAAGTGCAGATAGTTGGGGCATTTTGTTTTTCACACGTGCACCAGTGTCTAACGCCAATTTGCCACCCTTTCTAACAATCATCAACAGGCAATGACTGAACAATTTGAAACAAGTGAAGCTTTGCGTCTTTACTGAAGCCTCATTTTTTGGGAGGCCAGCGTGTCCTTGGAGTGAAAGGAGTGTCCCTCTGGCACCCGATTCAGCTTCAGCAAGTGTTCTTCTATGGGCCTTAAATGATGCACTTTGGGTCTTTTCAAGCCCAAACCTTACGTGAATTAGGCCTCCACTTTCTCTCCACATTGCCGAAGTGATCGGATGCGCTGGCTACTTTGGTTCAAGATGACGATCAAAGCTTATTCGCGCACACTTCGTAAAAAAGTGGCAACGATGATTCGCTTGTGCGTTCTTTTGATGCAAGTTATGCAGTCGAACTTGGGTTAAGCAAACTCCGCTCTAGCAAATATTCTCGACAAAGTAGAGATTGCGCTGCTCACCGAATGTTTGACCGTTACAGTCAAGATCTGGATTCGGAGTACAAACTATGTACGTAGGGGAACTTGGCTATATCACAGTTCGACTGTAGTCGATGGGAACTCAAGGGTACTCACATGCGAGAAGTTGGGCACGCTGAACGTCTTTCTCATGAACTGACTGGTGTTGCCCGCATGTTGCTGATGACCGGCGTCGCCCATCAGCCTGCCCTTGGCCCCCAGCAGCTCCTTGACGGCCACGCTCTGCCTCAACCTGTCCAGGGCGAGGATGGTGTCCACGGCCGAGATGCTCTGCGTGTACTGTTCCATAAAGTCCTTGTTGTCCTCGGAGGGCAGCGATTGCCGCTGAAGGCCGGAGGCCGCCATGACTGCCAGAGACTCCCGGTCTTCCAGCTCCTCGCTTGCCTGTAAGAGTGATCGTGTCCATGAGTCCGCGCTCAGGTGTGCCAGCACTTCTGGCACTGGCAGAGGGGACACCCAAATCAGCAGGATTAAATTTGCTCCCGCAATCTCCAGTCAAAAGCAGCCACGTCCTTGAGAGAGACAAAAGGAAATAGAGCCGGTGAAAATCCCAATGTAATCCTGTACCAGCTCAGCATATTTGACGCCTCGTTGCCGCCTCCTCCGAGCAAGAGGAAAAACCGTTTCTCCATCTATTTTTTCCCTTTACATTCGTGCTTCTCCCCCCGCTCACACAATCTTGATCCACGCACTGTGGTAACGACAAGGGGGGGAAGGAGACGCGCGTGATCGAGGCCGTTGATGGCGGTTGCACGGAAATCATTGTCGATTAGGACATCTGTCGACGCTGAGGCCTTCTGGATTTACGGGGGAAACAAGCCACAGGACGAGAGGAGGCCTTTGATGCTGCTTTCCCTTCTCGGGTGTCTGTGTAGTGTAGGTAAAATGAAAAAAGAGAGAAAGGAGCCTTTTCTTCTTCTGCCATAAAAGAGCCCCAGATGATACATAGTGCTTAGGTGGTAGCGAGGAGAACTCAGCTCCAAAGATCAGAGGAATCAGAAGCATGAGAAGAACGATACGTGCCAAGAAGAAATACTAAAATAACGAAAGCAGCAAGACGAGGAAATGGTGGATGTCTTTTTTCCTTTACTTGACTTGTCGCTTTGTTACTGCTCCGCCTTCCCTAACGATCGTAGCTCTTAGAAAGACAAAAGTCCTCTACAACTGTAACAGTTTTTGCGGGCGGCAAAAAAACGGAAATGACGAAAGTTTGCACTTTCAGTACAACGTCATGAATGAATGCAGGGGAGACCGGGTCAAGGAGGAGAATAACCCCCCCAGCCCAGACCAGATCCCCTGACAACTTGCCCCACTTCAACTTGGCGCACGCCTTCCAGAGGGACAGAATCGCACGCGTACCAAGCAAAGTAGCGATGAAGAAGAAGTAATTTGTTTACTACCGCACACGGATGTCCCCAACTTTGTGACTCCCGGCGCCGGCGCCCGCCAAAGACAATATAAGAACACGCTCAAACTTATTCCATTTTAACTCTTCCCCGCGTCTTCGTGCTCCAGAAGTTACGTACGAGAAGGTGTCTCTCGCCATTTTCATTCGGCATGAGTCACACCGATCGTTGGACGCCGTTCGAGGACTTGGTGCGCTTCCTCTGTACGTGGACATGAGGACAGTCTGACTGCGGCCAGGGTTGCCATGTCAGTGAGGCCCTCTGACGGACTCAACTGCTTCACCACATTCCACAAACTTCGGCATTGCGCACTGGCAACTCGTGCGTAGCCACGAGTCAGCCGCCCACCAGGTAGACGATCGTCTTTTTCGCACGAGCCACATCCAGTGCGGCGACATGAACATGGACGCGGCGAAAGCTTGGACGAAATACGAAACTGCTGACGTTTTGTGCATGTCCTCAAACCTGAGGAGATCGCATGTCTGCTGACAGCATTTTTTCCCCCCAGAGAAAGAGTTGGCAATAACGAGAAAGCAATGTGCTTATGGTCGTCGTCATCCGTCCAATACGCCGGCACCCTACAGTGCTGGCGGAATGACTTTTGTCCAAGGGTGTAAAAAAAGCAGGGAAAACCAGGTCTGAGAGAAAGGAATTGGTCTGGGAAGTCGACGTGAACCTGGCACGTCGTGGCACTTGGGTGTGGGGAACACCCCTGGCCAGGAGCAGAGGGGAACCCCTGAATAGCTCCAGGAACGTCTGTTGTCAGTCATTCATCCTTACGACCTCACAAGCAATTTTAAAGAACAAAAGCAAAAATGGGGTCTTCACAAAGAGGAATGCGAACTTTCTCTTGCCTCCTTCGGAACCCACATTTATGGGGGTCAAGGGCCGGAAAATTTGCCCCTCTTTCTGTCAATTATGGCCACCCCTCGACGGAATAGTAATATGCGCGGATGGCCAACCAACCACAGGGCGTTTAATAAAAGCCTTTAGCAGACATTCCATCGTCCTTCTCATCTTTCTGGGCCATAAATGCTTGATTATCGGGGACAACAAGGACGAGATGAAGATGCTCCAAGGCCGAGTGAAGAAGAGCAATCCCCCACCCCGGCCGGTCCCGCTATCTTATGCCAGACTCACCTTCGGTATGTTTGACACGATCTCGTAAAAGACGCTGAGGGCTGTGAGGCTGCTCGTGTGACCCATCTTGCGCCTCAGCTTGTCCGTCAGCGAGTGGCGCTTGTACACGTTGAAGCAGATGCGCTTCCTCAGCACCAGGTCCATGGGTGTGGGATGAGACAGACGCACCACGCACTTCACGATCAAGTAGGCGCGCTCGTTGCCTGAAAATGTGGGCCTTAAGAACGCTACGACGCTTAATATTTAAAGCTACGCAGGAGTCTGGGCCATAAATCTCGCCAGACCCTGACAGCTCACCGAGCCGGTGGGGTGTTTTTTTGCACACTTTTTACCTGGTGTAACCCTGTTGAGACACAAGGAGTCATGCACGGAGGAGTCCCAAGTACAGACTGCGCCCACTTCGGACTCGAGGAAGGCCACGATCGGCAAGCTGAAGAACCTCCCGCCGTGCTCCTTGGGCAGGATGGAGTTTGACCCGAACACTGGCACCTCAACACTGTCATCGTAGCCTGAAATGTGTGCGGGACTTAAGTGGAGCCATCAAGCTACAAACGTTGCACTATAACCAGAAGTTATAACCCTGTGACCAGACGATATCATGACATGTGTGTGCCCTCAAGTTCCAGTCAGTTGCAAGGATGTTTCAAGGTTTGCCACACGTCACCCGACGTCCGGAAGCAAGAAATCAACCCACAGGTTGCCATCACACTCTCCTAAAGCTGCAACACTTCAAAGTAAGACCTGCGTACAGTCTTGCCCGCCAGGGCTTCTGATCCCACCGCCTAATGCTCGTTTTGTTGTCACGAAACGTTTGCTTTCTTCCTATCGTAGCTGAGGAAATATTTCTGGGATAGCCTTCATATAAAAATGGCAGCGTACGCCAAAAGAAGACCAAAGAAGTTGACTACGCACTCAACCAAATCCAACGTTACCTACGCGTGGAGCAAAAGTTATTTCCTACCACTTCCCCAAAAAAGGAGACCCATCTTATCAGTAGCCAAATGGGGCTAAGGTCAATTGGTTTTTGGCCCCTCTGTGCATTTCCTGGATTTATTGCCCGAGGAGGGAGGAGGAGCGTACATGTGTAGACGTGAGAGAGAAAGGACAGCAAAGTTTTTTCTGCAATTTGCAGTATATCTTTTGCTCGCATGTTCTTAGCTGCGAAAAACAATGGTTAAACTCGCCTAACCTGGCATGCAAGCAAAAGCCCACACGTTGAGTGTGGCGACGACATCGCCCATGTCCAGCGCGGACACGCAGGAGCAGGAATCTCCTGGCGTGGTTCCGCAAGTGCACACATCTACTGCCAGACCTGACTAACTGTCTACAACTTCCTTTTTCTGATGACTACAAGTGGAACAAGCAGCTGGCGCAGCCGCCGTGGCAGCCGCCGTGGCAGCCGCCGCGGCAGCCGCAGAAGTCGCCAACCCAGCCGCCTCTTCGGGCATTAGACTTGCAAATGCACCCATTTCCGCCAGCCAGGCTTTTTTCGCCGATAAACGCCACCGAGGAAAGGTTCAAGATCCCCACGCACTCGTCAGCGCGCTTCAGACATTAGACAGACGCCGACGAGGCACACATTAGGCTACTCAAAAGTTTATGGGCCACAACATGCGTGATGTCAAGTGGCGGTATTTATGCCACATGGGCATGACACGTGCCTATTATGCGAGCAGTGCGGGTAAATGTGTCGGTGGCCTTCGGAATTCCTGCCTTACACGGCAAAGATCCTGCTGCGCGTGCCAAAGCAGGACTTACTTATGTTCGGCCACTTTCTCCTGATCAGAGCAAATGTGTCTTAAAGAGATGACAAGACACGGACACGCATGCACTAAGGGGCGCTTTGATCCTGCTGCGTGGATGTGTGTGATCTTATCTCTGCAAGCAAGTTTTCTATTGGTGTACGGTATATATACACTATAGTCACAAGTGTACCTTGTGGTCACATTATTAGCGAGGGCCACCAAATGCGGGTACTGTGTCAGACCCAGTCATTTCCTACCTGTAGACAGGTCGTCAGCGTTGAGGTCGAGGAAGAGAACTGGCGAGTGCGCCTCGGTGCCGTCTGGCGGGTCCCAGTCCGCGGGGGCGCCCGGCACCCCAGACCCGGGCGCCGGCACGAGCACGGAGTTCCTCTCCTCGGTTAGGGTTACCCACTGATCAACCAGACTCTGTTCGCGTTCAGCCTCGGCCTCAGTCTTGTCCGAACGGTTGATGTACTTCTGGATCTCGCTCTCGAGATACTTTGGAAGAAAATATCGCCATTTGGATACCACAAATCAGGTCAAGAGAGTGAAAGTGAGAGCTCCCACTTGGTTCTTGGTTTTTCACCCGTAAGATCTCTTACCTCCCTTCTCCTCTTTAATGCTTGGCTCCACTTCTTCCTCAGCTGAGCCAAGTCCTCCTCCTGGTACGAGTCCAGTGGCCTCTGCAACCGGCTCCTGTAAGGAGATGAATCTGAAGAGCTCGGGGAACTTTGCACTCTTGAGGACTGAATTCCAAATTAAGCGGCATCTCCTTAAAACGCCCCAATGCATATTTCTCTTTTTGCGCGTGCATTTGAGGATGTGCTTACCGGACCACCGGGCACCCCACGCTGACACCCTGGATGGCGTCACAGACGATGGGAAGCCTGGAGCCATCTTCGTCTGATGGTCGGACACACACGAGGACGCGCCTTTGCTGACCCTGGCGCAGCTGGAAAACGCCGCCTGCTCCAACGTCAGCACGAGGTTGGACCTCCACCGGCGCATATTCTCCGTTGTCTCCCAACTCGTGAACTTCTACCTCCAGCAGCAGCTTGCGCGTCAGCTCGGACCACCTGCACGGGAAGAGAGGACCTATGACGCCGGACGCATTTGCCACGTCTCATGCAAATTTTGCACGGTGAGCATCGCACCGCATCATGCATCACCAGCACCCACCCACCCGTGGTACTTAACCCAGCGGGTGCTGACTTTGTTAAATAGCCACCCAAGCTCACAGAACATGCCGAGCTGAGCCGGAAACTTTGACGTCAAGTCTGCTAAAGTGTCAATTGTCTCCACCTAGCAAGCAGAAGGACAAAAGTTTATACAGTAACATGGAACCAAATTTGCATCTGTGCCAGCTCTCCACACTCTGATAGAGAGGAGGGAAGTCATCGAAATTCTCCCATTCTCTCAAAACATTTAAACTTTGCATAGCACCGGCAGTTCAGAACTTCCATGTGAGAGAAAAAAAAAGTCATCTTACTTACGAGCAGCTGCAAAATTAACAACGTTTACAGAGCGTAACTTACGAAGTTCTAAGGGAAATTGCACGGGCGAAACGAAATGTCCTCCTCGCATGCTGTAAGTAAATTTCTTCCATTTTTTACTGCCATCGATAAAAGGGGTGAACTTTCCCCACCCCTTTCTTTCCCTTAGTCCACTAAAGTCGTACACACGATAACGCGTGACTGAAATTCAGGAGCAGGGGCTGATCAGTAAGGAGGGGTCGGACGAACATTTTACTCACTCTTTGTGCTCGCTTTAAGTATGAGTCATTTATTTGAGTGCAGTGCATAAATTAAGTGAATGGCAGCGCCCGCAGCATCTCCGGGCATCACCGAGGACCTTTGGCGGGGCCAGGGGAAAGTCAAACAAGCAAGAGAACTATAATGAGTGGGACGTCCCATGTGAGGAAGTAGTAAACTGCTTCTTTCCACCCACTTTTTCCGTCGTCACGAACATTTGCTCGGGGGGGAAGAGTGAACAAGACTGGCAATGATGGAAAAACACGCACGACTGAACAGGTCGGAGTAGATTGGAGGCAGAAGTTACGTGGCCATACATGTGTACATGGGGGAGGGGGGCGGTTTATCCCTATAACGGCGCCGCAATGCCGCAATCTGCTCGAAGATACCGACACTTCAGTTGCGTCTGGAGTTAAAGTGAGCGGAAAAACAAATGGGTGCCACTGAAGGGCCCGCGAAAGACAACAGCGAGATCGAGTATGAAAAGATGCTAAATCGGCCTCTGGGATTCGCAAAAATCCTGCAAAAGACTAGAGGAGGACAGAGAGAACTCTAAGTGAGGGCTGACAGACTGAAAGCATGGGGAATACGTAGGAAGTAACTTTGCAAAAAGACCTTCAAAAAAAAAAGGGGGGAGAAAGTGCCTTCGTGGGACAAGAGTGAGTGGGAGAAATGCAAATTTTGAAAGCACGCAAAAAATGAAGTCCTCTTCTCAAGAGCTGACGATGAAAGAAAAGTTTACGTAAAACTTTCTACAGCGTAGAAGTGCCACGAGATCAGGAAAAAGATCTCTGAAATTTCTACAATATAGGTTGCGTGATCAACTCACCGGTCAGCCAGAGATCTGGCCTTGGCCTGTTGTTCTTCTTCTGTCCATTGACTTCCACTCTCGACGGATGCATCCGAGGAAGTTGTGGCTGAAGTTTCAGCTTCCGAACCCGCGTTTCCATTAAAGGTTGACACCAACGTAGCGTTGTTGGCGTTCGACCTCCTGTGGCCGTAGACCTCGATGGAGAGCGCCCCCTCGGCGCAGTGCTCAAGGAACTCCTCAGTCAGCGGCACCATCACCTCCTCAGTGTGCTCGAACAGAAAGTCAGACATTGACGACGAGGGCGTGAGGCCACCCACCCGCCGCGATGCCCGGCCGGACGACGACCAAGACGCCGACGTGTGCAAGCCAGACGGAGGCGGCGGCGAGTTCGAGGAAGCACTTGACACAGCCATGAAGCCACCGCTACGCCTCGGAACGCGGCTGGACGAAGAAGCAGGTTCTGGCGGCGAACTCGCAGGAGGCACGATGACTTGGGGCTCGCCAAAAAGGCTGTATTGGCAGAAGACGAAGTTGGCCAACGAGAGGGGGACTCCAGTCGCCTGCCTGATGGTGATCTGCAAGGGGGAGGGCAACTCACATATGCAGACGGACGTGCTGTAGTCCGATAGCGTCGTCCTCCAGTCCAGCCGGAGGTGAGACCAGTGAACATGAAGACCCTGTGACAGTTCACACCGGACCTGCCGCTTCAGATCAGCTTCAGCCTGCACAGCTCAGACTTCTGTCACCCACTGCTATGGCCACATCTGCCTATGGAATTGCTTAGAGGTCCACGGTGGGTGAGCGTCACAACACTGGTCTTAACTGTTGTTAGCGGTCCTAATACTCGCTGGTCTTTCTTTTCTCGGGCCGGGCTGAAGGGGGGGAGGGGGGAGGTTACCCCCTCTACAGAATATAGCACAGTCCATGTACGCATATCGCGTGAGTCATACGAAACTCAGCATGAAAAATTGTATCCAACAGTGAGAGCAAAGTAACGAGGTTCTTCTTACATTGGCTAACTTTTACTAGTTCGAAGGGCCTCCGAGCATAAACGAGACCAGTCCTTGTACTAAGTTACGTGAATCAACCTCCAGCTAGTAATCTTTTCGTGAATATCCCTTAAATCTTTCCCGACTACTGTGCTTCATGTCAGCTGGGTATAGCTACAGTACAAGTACTTGAGGAGAGGTGTCCTGTAAGACTCCTCTGCTTTTAAAAATACAGTTTTAGGGCGTGTTCCGTTGTTCAGGTCTTCATGAAGGATGCAACCCTACTCTTCTGTGGCACAGAGACACCATCAATGGAGATTCCTTGATCCTGCTGGACAATGTTGCTAAGAAGCTTACTGAAAAGTAAATACTCTCCTTGATGCAGATTCCCTGTTCACTCAACCTCTCCTGCATAAAAGTGGAGGGTTGTCTAAGTGCTGGCGATTTGCCTTGTGTTCAAGATCAGCTACCATGAAGCAAATCGATGTTGTTTAGAAACAATCTACTCGTCGATGTTTGAGCATGAATATTCAAGGGATGCACAAAAGCCCTTAACACATGTTGCCCCTGACTCTCACTGTATGAACAACTCTGGCTGCGACGTCTGCCTAAAGCACCATACTTATGAGCAACGAGGAGGCAAGCAATTGCTCCAGGCTTACCCTGATGACGACAACTTGTGAGCCGTCTTCGACCCTGAGGACGTCTCCTGAGGTGGAGGATGACGCCGACGAGCTCGTATCACACTGAGCCATCCTGTCAGCGGGGATCATGACTCCTGCAACCCTCTTGAGGCCAACGAGCAATCTGCCTGCAACCGATCCCTAGAAAAACAAGAGCGAACTAGGGACCTGGCGCGGACTACAACGTCATATGCTGCACCTGCGGCGAGATCACGGGTGTCTGGTACTCAAAGCTAAGGTCATCATGGAAGAGGCAGGCGAGGAAGACGTTGGCGACGCCAATAAGGCACCTCCCGTCGCTGCCGTCGAAGAAGGGGTCCTCGGACAACGAGGCATCGTTGCAGCTGCTGCTCTCGCTGGCCGCTCTGAGATCGATCAACTTGAGGTCGAGCTTGTCCACTGGCCACACTTGGTCACTGTGGCCCTTGCGCTTCACCAAGATTGCCGGCTCACTCACGAAGGTGCCGCGCTGCAATTTGGGGCATAACATAACAGTTGCTGTGAAAGAATTTCTCAACCAAATACAATGGATCTCTGTGCTTCGTAAACTTTAGTTTAGTCAGGAATCCCGGATTTGTCATGGTCTTGCTGCTCAACGAATATTTACAAAGTAAATAATTCCCAATTTTATTATGCTCAGCCTAGATCCAAGTTCAGATGTGTAAAACGTTTACTTTCCTACCCAAGTGTGTGTATTATTTTAAATCACATGTGTTTTTAGGGACTACTGAGGAACAAAGTTACAACAAAACAACGACAGTAAGTAAAGTAAAAACAAAGATGTGACTCACTGAGTTTCTTCTTAAATGCTCCTCTTATCCCTTACCTGAGGAAGTTAGACAATACTGCCAGAGCGAGTGCATGGATGACGTGCATTCAGCTCTGCCCAAGATAGAGAATGAATGTTTCAAATCTGTATGTGAGATCAGGAAACAGACCAAGGTGTCAGAATCCTCCAAAGAGTTGCACGTATTCATCTTAGAATGTAATGTTCCTTTTAAAATGTGAAATGACCCAATTACTACGTAGCTGTGTCCATAACAACACTGCTCACTTATTAAACAAGATCTTTTCAAATCAGAGCTTGCCCTCTGCCTCTCCCCCGGAGACCCGGAGAGATTCCCCAAAGTTTTAGCTGATTTTCACAAATAGAAACAGGTAAAAGCTGGAGTATTTGGGCTCCAGTTTTTCTGCATTTTGGCGTCCTCTAGCGGTTGCTGCACCTTGAGCGCTCTGGCACTAAAATGAGCCGTCACAGGGTTGATCATACGAATGTCTTTTACGTCTGTGTCTGGAAATTGCTTTTGGCACACACTGTAGTTCTGTATTGACATACTTGGCTAAAAGGTCATCGAATGCTTTTGTCCCTCCCCTCATGAGTCTCACCCATCAACTTCTACAGTGGGTCACCAACATGAAGTGAATGGAGTTTGACTCCAACATGACATAAGTGAACTCACGGAGAACATTTCTGTACACGAGGCAAGAAAATGCAATTGGTTTTGCGCTAGAAACTTTCACAAAAAATTGGCATTTAATCCGCAAAAAGGCTTTTTCCAATTTGGCAGAAAATGACCAGAAAGTTGCAGCTCAAAAAGTTTCTTGGGCACCATCTCCAGGCAAAAGTCCGCGTCATTGTCGCTGCTGGAATGTCGCGTTGCCCAGATACTAATAATCCCTGTTGGCCTCATGAGACCCATGGGAGGTGCTGACGCTCCGGCCACTTTGAACAGGATGACGCGTCAGCCCATACCTCAGTAGGAGGCCAGGATTTCTGCAGACCCCAGAACTTTGGCTTGTGATCCACAGCACAAGACAATACTTTTTTAGGCCCAGGTTGTGACGTTGCCATTACTCAGACAGAAAAATGGACTATAATGAACTTATTACATTTCGCTTAAGCTTGGTCTCCGTTTTGAAAGCGCACCGATCGGACGCACCGTTTGAATGCGACAGTGGAATGTTTTCCCCGAGTTTACGCATCACACGATACACGAGGAACTTTTCAAACCTTTCTATTTGGCGTGAGATTCTGGGGCGGAATTTGCAGCGTGACGCTAAACCTAGTCGAGGAGTTCCCGCCCCTTTCCTCAACGATGATGTTGGCCTCCCTCACCAGGCCGTTGGCGTAGATGATGTCTTCGCGTAACTTGGCCAGGCTGCGTTTGAATGTCTCATCTCTGCGTGCGAATGGAACGAATAGCGAAAATGTCCATCCATTGACGTTTTCACATTCTCACCTCTCCTGACCCCATCTCTCGAGCCTGGACATGGTCATGGGCGTCCTTGCCGTGGAGGACGACCTGACCAGGGGGTCTGGCGTCATGGTCGTTGCCATGGAGTAGGGCGGATAGGGCGTGGATGGCGACATAAAGCTTTTGAGCTGCTGGAAGTGTCGTTCGTACGCTTGTCTCTGACGCTCCAGGGCGCTCTGCTTGTCCTCCTCGTACTGGCGTTCAAGCTTGGCGATCGCGGTCTGAAACGGTGATTAAGAAGGCAGTGATGGGTGATTCCGGGCATTTCGAGACTCTGTGTCGAACCTGCAAAGGGTCGTTGGAGAGATCGGCGGCCATCACCTCCTCCTGAGCCATCCTCCAGTCGAAAGGCACAGCTGGAGTGGCTGGATCCGAATCTGAAGAGAAGCGGAATGAAGTCTAAACTGAGGATGAAGATGCAGCCAAGATATCACGTTTCAAGTGTCTACAGGGTTGAAGATACCCACGTGACAGAAGCCACACATTACTCTTTTCTTACTCGAAGTCTTGGGACAGTTGACTCTGAAGAAGTGGTTGGACCCCCAGAGGATCCTGTCTCCGTTTCTGATTGTCGTTTCGTCGCACACCTCCACTCCGTTGACACAGGTTCGAGCTCCGGGTGTGGGGATCAGCGATAAATGGTCGGTAGCAGCAGAACTTGAAAGTTGGATCACGCAGTGGCGGCGCTGGATGCCGACTCCGGACAACTGGATGTCCGGTGTCTCGTCTGCGTCGTCATGGGCAGCAGTCTCGCAGCTGCTGCCGCCGACACGGGTAACGCCGGGCTTGAGGTAGTAGACGAGGAGCTCGTTGAGCGATGGGTCCGCGTTGAGATTGACGAGAAAAAAACGATCCTTTTCCACCTTGATCCCTGACGACTGGACAGAGATGCCCGCCTTTTCCAGTGCGTGTCGACGATCCTCTTGGGTCTGCCCTGCAAGGCCAAGAAGCAGCTCTAGTAAATAGACTGATTGAAGCCTTTTTGCAAGCCTTTTTGCCACGCCTGAGAAGGCGTCTTGAGGGACCAAGTCAATGATACATGTAAAAAGCAAGAGGCGCAGGTTGAAGAACAGTCATCAGAGGTGGTAGCAAGATGACGTCATTGGTATACACGTATGCAGGAAAGAGAAGGGTAAAAGGACCTGCACACAGTGAGTGTCAGAGCTGTAGATCCTCGGATTTGAGAAGATAAATTGGCTGATTCTAGGTAGAAAATGAGATTGATGATCTCTACACCAGCTCTGCAGAAGAAAGTCAGTAAAAGAATGAGGTCTGCAGAAATCTATATGCTGCACACAGTAGGTGTCCTCGATACTAAGCTAAGATTATGTCTCCTCCTGTGGCTACCAAATTAGTAACATACCTGTCTTCTGAAGTTTCTCTTCCCAGGTGAGTGAAATTTCCTTCATGAGCTTCTCGTTTTCGGACAGTTTTTCACGAAGAATCTCTGGTTGCTGGAGGAACAAAATGCATATGAACTCGCTGCTCTCGAAGGAGGCGTGAGTGACTTTACCGTGGCATGCTTGAGCATCTCCTTGAGAGCGTCGACCTCGGCTCTGAGCTCTCGAATGATCCTGGCGTTGGGATCCTCGTTGACGACGGCGTGATTGACGATTCGCTTGGCGCGGTCAGCGTAACGCAGCGTCGATAGCGTCTCCTCGTAGTTGTCAGCCGCAGGAGAAATTGTCGCAACCATCACAGTCTTACTGTTGCCCCCCAAGTTGTCCTGAAAATTTGGCCCATTTTCTTACTCGTTGGCAGGACCACATAGCGCTCACGTAAAGAAACTTTTTACCTTGAGCAACCACGTCAGCGTGGAATCCCTGTAAGGCACGAACGAGGTGTCCTTGGACGATTTTTTGCCTGACGCCTGATCAGCCAACTTGGATATCACCAGACCCAACGTAGTCAAAGACCTGGGATTACAACGAGACAATTAGTGTGTTGCACGGGTGGGGTTTTTTTTTTGGCTCCTGCTATGATGCCACCGTCAAGGAGTGATTGGCATTTTGAACTCACCTCAAGCTTCGTCACCGGCAGCACATTCAGGATCGTACCCCCCAGCTACTTTGCATGCAAAGGTTATTTGGCCCTCAGTCAATATGGCCTTCAAGACCTTCTCAAATGGACTTCCTACAGTGTAAAAGGTCGTTTTCTCTGTTCCCCCTTCATTCCAAGCGGACTAATCTGATCTGAAATGTACCGTAGAGACGACGAAGGAAAGAAGAAGTACAACTCAACCTATCCTAGACACATACACAGCAACACGTACTAACTATATATTGCAGGGCCGTAATGTAGCACTTTATTTTGAGTTTTCACCGAGGTGTTTTTTGACCTGTTCGAGGCCTTATATTGTCCTCGGGCCTCCACCCCCTCCGAACCCGTCGAACCAGGCCTAGTTTACTCTACTCAAGCCTATCCTGAGGGGTAAGTCTGAGCATCTGCACCGATTTTCAGGCCATCTCAAAAACAAATAGTGGAGTCCTTAATCTCATTTGAAGCAGCATGATATAAATGGAAGCTGTTCCACGATTCACCATCCATTAACAGCTGGAGACCGTCATATAAAGTAACCCTAAGACTACTCTGGTGCAAGCTTGCATGCCTGTCGTACTTTCTGCACATTCCTAGGATATGCATACACAAGTGTCATAACATTTCTTTCCCTTTTCCCTTGGGCTTTCTACTTACTTGTTAATGTTAGATCCTTCTTTCAGTCTGTCCCCTACTGCGCCCGTTTTGACTGCGCGCTCGGAGCCAGCCAGGTCCACAAGCGACACCCTGCTGACCTTTTCCCCGCTGACGCCGCTCTCGCGGTCAATCAGCGTCTGCGTCAGGACGACGGTGAATACGGCGTGGGAGCGAGAGGATTCGTTGTTCATATTCGTCGAGGCCACAGTTCTGCTCTTGTTGCCCTCGATCATGAGGTCCTCGATCTCCTGCAAGAGCAGGACGAAATTGTGACGGTCGGGTCCATAATGACGGTCGAGCAGTGACTGCAGTGTTGACATACCTGATAAGAGACAACCGCCAGCTGTGACAGACCATCGACGTAAGGTCCCAGAACGCTGTGTTCCCGCACTCTGAGTCCTCCACCGCTGCCTTTGCCTCCTGCGACCCCGGACGACCCAGACGAAGAGCCCACCGAGTGGTTGATGGCCCCAGGGTTGAGCAAGTCGTGCACTTTCTCGTTGTAGATTTCCATGTAGCTGACCTCGACCTTGGCCTGCCAGACGTCCTCGCCCTCCCTGGTGGTCCTGGCCGCGATCTCAGCGAAGAGCGCGTCGCACAGCCGGGGAATAATGCCTTGCTGACCGGACTGAGGGCATCCGAGCATTGTATAGGACTTGCCAGATCCTAGTTAAAACACAACAACATCCAGTCATTGGTGGTGCTGGATATGAGCAGTTACACAAAATGTGTAGAGAGAAAGAATTGTCTTGCTCGCACCAACGTTAACTTCTTTTACATAGCAGACTTCCGGTTGGATGCTTCCTTCCCCTTACTGGTCTTAGTGGCCTCAGGGAAAGACCGGAAACTAAGCCGTATATCTTGCAGTAATATTTCACCTGTTTGTCCGTAAGCAAAGATGCAGGCGTTGTAGCCGTAGAAGGCATTTTCCAGGATGTCCCTGCCCAAGGCTTCGAAGACGTCTTCTTGGCTGCCGTCGAGGACGTCATTGTTGTTGTTGCTGCCACTGCCACCATTCTTTTTCTTGTCGTTATCAAGCAGGGGAGAAGTGAAGCAGTGGTCAAAGGCGAACGTCTTGGAAGGCTTGCGACTGCAAAAAAGAAGACTTTTGTGGGTAGTTCGCGGTCAGAATGACCAATGAGAGCCAAGAGAGTATACATAAAAGGTTGGGTCCAACACTTTCCTCTATCAAGGGGGGCGCGAGTTTCGACACGCAATTCTTTTTGACTAGTGAAGAAAAAGACTCCTTAAAGAGATCTTGGGTGTGCGTGCGTGACTGCGTGACTCCGGGACTCCGGGACGCAGCAGGCCGGAGCCCAGGAAATTTAGGACTGTCTTGCATGCTCTGTCTGCCCATTGGCCCAAATCATCGCCCGCACACGAGTGCGCGGTCGGTGGAGGTACTGACTGCACGACACGAATGTTGTACTGGTGCAGAACTGACTCTCTCCGTTTAAGTCCCAACCCAGTTGTGCCTAAGTACAACTGTGACACCCTCAAGAAGGCCATTTCTAGAAAAGAAACCTCATTGAGAGGAAGGAGAGAGGAAGGCTACAGAGACTTCTTACAGCGTGTTGGAGAACTACGGGCTCTGGTTACACGAACTCCGCCAAAGAAAGTTCTTTTCCCAGTTATGTCGGCAAGTCTCTACGAGACACCAATGTGAGGGGAGCTGGAAATTTAGACAAATCGAGTAAAGAAACGCTGGGAGAAGCTGAGTGGGGGGGAAAACGCAGCTTTTAGAAAAAGACCTCGCTTGAGCTTGTCTTATCATCCAGAGATCAACATGACGCAATCTCTGGCACTGCCAATGTGGGGGAGACCCAGTGACCCCTATAAGACACACACACACACATGGTAGTCGTTTTCATTCTGATCGCCGCTCGTCAAGTTAGTTTGAGGGAGTGCCAGAGAAGGGTTAGATACGTCCCTTCGTATACATAAGCAGTGACTGAAGAAAGTCCTCGGTCGGACAATCAATCTTTGCTCTGTTCGCTGGGATTCACTTAAGGCCAATGCAAACCATGGGTGGGAATTGCCTCAAGGCGATATTCATGGAAAGTCCGACGGGACATTGGCGGGTCTTAGTCCGTCCAAACGTCGTCTTTTTGCACGTTCACGCTAGGGCAACAGTGCCAATGGAGTGCCGGAACGGGTACCAAAGTTGGCCGGCTTCCAGCAGACGTCTTTCCACAAATTTGGCAATTCTGGACATGTCAGACCCTGTCAGATAGTTGACATATCAAAGCTCCAGTAAGCTGCGTACATCGTTGATTCCGCTGCAGCCACACACATGAGCTGGCTCTACTACTTTCTCCTGAGCAGCTCGGGCGGGCGGGCGAGCAAATATAGAGGGGGTTTCATGTCAATGTTTATGTCCCCCACGACCAATACCAGCCTCGCCTCTTGCCCTTTTTCGCCTCCATTCCCCTCTGCTAGGGGAAATCCCAGGAGAAGTGATATTCCCCACATTCTACCCAGAAGAAAAGACCTTCTACATATGCGCACATCCGAGGTCACTGAGCGTTGTGAGGAAGAAGAAAACTCCTTCGCACTCTTGTATATATACACACGCACACACAAGGAGTTTAGTAAAGAATATGACGTCCAATCAACCGACGCACAGCATTTTCTGACTCGGGAAATTTTGAAGTCTCGCAAGCACTTGACTCTGCGAGTTCCAACGAAAACTTGGCTCACACACTACAGTACTGTGGTTGGTAGGGATGGGTCCGAGCATCCTCTCCAGGAGCTCGAATCAGCCCGAGAAAAAAGCCCCTTTGGGCTTTCGGGCTTGTGCATGGCTCGTGAGCAGCCGGAGCAGTGACTGTGAGGTTGTTGCGGCCGGCCGGCCGGTGCTGTTCAGTAATGTTGAAGAAGCTGGACCCCCCCCCCTCTG
>JAAUXU010179503.1_pt1 | contig 18962 bp, 17 predicted proteins | sample 7278151 | NCBI WGS metagenome assembly JAAUXU01 (sample SAMN14350113, study PRJNA611818) | marine sediment metagenome | isolation source: surface marine sediment (1.8m) | place: French Polynesia: Moorea | collected 2018-08 | reverse complement strand
CCCTGCCTATGACACTTCTACTGTCTACAATGTGAGCTGTAGAGCGCTCTACGGTGGCCACCGCCGCTGCCGCCGCTGTCGCCCTCATACCACCCCAGGATGCAAGATAGCCGGTCGAGGCGCTGTCGATGAAGAGGAGGAGGCAGGCCTCTTGGCCGGGGAGGCCTTCGTTGGGGATGGGCATTTGCTGGCTCGAGGCCTCAGTGACACAGTCGTCCTCGGGGTCTCGGCTGGAGGTCGGACTTGGTACCCGCGCAAGCTCTCGTCCCGTATATGGGGTTGGTAAAAGTGACTCGGAAGAGCAGGACCTTATGTCGTACGAGCCGCATCGATCTTTTCGGGCTCCACAGAAACATTAGCTCGAACCAGACTGGGACTGAGCAAGCCGAGCCGAGTCCCTTAAGAAGACAAAACGATAGAGTGACTCACTGTCGAAGTTTGCAGACTTAAACAGAAAATTTACTGAAACAATGTTGTATGCGTCAGTGTGAGTGAAGGACTTGACCTATTGCTGGAGAATCCGTCTGAAGTCAGGCCGACCCGCGGCTCGGCTCGAACGCATCACTACTTGGTAAGCCGAAGAAGATGAGGAGGAGTCGAGAAAGGAAAACTACTGACGTAGCTTATTAGAGCTGCGCTCCTGTTCGACGTTTCCTACTGCGACCAGAAGAAAGTCGGCCAGAGCAAACACGGGGGTCGAGCCGAGCTCTTTCTTGGAGTCACTGCAAAAGCGGTTGCACGCTATGCTGAAGGTGGAAGACGTCGACTCCGCGTGACATCGAGATCGTGTGAGACTCCAACACCGTGGCCATGACGAGTCTGGTGTGGCTGGGTCTTCTGTTGGCCCTCCTGACGCCCTCGAGCTCGGACCACCCTGAGTTTGGCGGGCTGGCGGAACCGAGCAGCGGGTGTTTCTGCCAGCTGGACGGTCGTGTGGACGACTGCCTCTGCTCCGTGGACACAGTCGACCACTTCAACAACAAGAAGATCTTCCCCAGGCTGCAAAGTCTGCTGCACAAGCCCTTTTTTAGGTATGTTGAAATAGCTGTTCCATTTGCTTCCTGTGGTGGAAGAAACACATGTTCGGTACGATTACTCTTTGCTCAGCGTGAAATATGATTGACAACATTTGCAAACACCCTTAGTGCAATTTTAACCTAACAAGTGTGTGTGGGTGTATGAGTCTGTTAAAATTCGGTGATGCAACGAATAAGCTCCTGACCTCAGTCTGATGTAGCTTGACTATCGTGCACCCTCGGTCTGGTCTGTCCCCTCCTGCTTATCTAGTGAGAAAGAGGAGCAAGGTTTGTCCGGACTCCATCGTGAACGATGAATTGAACTTGGCTGGGGAGTGGCCTCCGCCCCATCCATCCCGTCAACAATGACGAGTCCAGGGAAAGGGGTCATTTAACCAGATTCTGGAGGACCTCTCGGTAGTTTGAAAAACCTCCGAAGAGAGGAGGGATGTCCGCCGCCAGCTCTGGGGGTCAACCCGGAGAGTGAATGGACCGTGCAACGAACAAGTGAGCCCCTTTGACGACCCCCATCCTCCAAGTCAGCGACCTTGTACTTCCTGCAGATGTAGTAGTGCTGGTGGTGCTGTGTGCGCTGTGGTGGGATGCTCGGCTTATTGCATGGTGCAGGCCCTACATATATCGATCATCTGTGTTCTCTTTGCAGATATTTCCGTTACAACGCGCACAAGCCTTGCCCGTTCTGGGACTCTGGGTTGGGCAAATGCGCCTCCAGCAACTGCTTCGTCGCGTCGTGCGCCGAGTCGGAGGTGCCCCCGGCGCTGAAATATTCCAAGGAGACCAACATGAACGGGGGCAAATGTCAAGAGGACGAAGGAGAAGAGGACAGTCTCAACAGCAGCGTCGACGTCACCATCAGCGACAAAGATCGCGAGGCCCTGGAGAGCTGGCTGCGGCACGACGAAGAGCAGGAAGAATTCTGCGAGGTCGACAGCGAAGAATGCCCCGACTGCGACGTCGTCGACCTCACGTTGAATCCGGAGCGCTATACCGGGTACTCCGGGGAGGCGTCCCACCGCATCTGGCGGGCCATCTACCGGGAGAACTGCTTCTCTCCACCTGGAACGAGCACCTCCGACTTGAAGGGAGGCTCCACCGACAACTTCTTCAGTGCTGCGTTCCTCCAGGATGCTCTGGGCAACCTCTGCCTGGAGAAGAGGGCCTTTTATCGGGTGGTGTCCGGGCTTCACTCAAGCATCACGGTTCACCTCTGTGCCAACTACCTGATCCAGGGCGCCGACAAGACGCCCCTGTTTCTGGTGTCCGAGTCCGAAAAGTTCGGGCCTAACTTGGAAGAGTTCCAGAGGCGCTTCGATCCGTCCAGGACGAACGGCCAGGGTCCCTTCTGGCTCAAGAACTTGTACTTTGTTTACCTGCTGGAGCTGAGGGCACTGACCAAGGTGGCCCCTTACCTGGAGTCACAGTCTTTCTACACCGGTCGCGAGGAGGAAGACAAGGAGACGCAGATTGCAGTCAAGGAGTTGCTCAATCTCATGCGCTCTTTTCCTGACCAATTCGACGAGTCAGTCATGTTCAGCGGAGACGCGCTTTCACTCAAGCAGGAGTTCCGCGAGCATTTCCGCAACATCAGTCGCGTGATGGACTGCGTGGGCTGTGACAAGTGCAGGCTGTGGGGGAAGCTGCAGGTGACTGGACTCGGCACCGCCATGAAGATCCTTTTCTCGCCTGAGAAGGCCTTCGGCACGTTGGCGGATGACGGCAGTCAAGGACTGCGTCTGACCCGAAATGAAATCGTGGCGCTGTTCAACGCCTTCGGGAGGATTTCCACCAGCATCAATCAGCTGGACAGATTCAGGGAGCAGCTGTTGGTGAACCCTCAGGAGGTCAAGGCCAAGAAGGCCAAGGCCAAGGGCGAGTGGGCAAGGATCTTGCCGTAGCGAGCAAGACTATGTAGACAATGCAATCAAAAAGGTAGTAGAAAGGAGAAGTCGAAGAAGAAGAAAAACCAACAAACCAACCAACCAACCAACCAACCAAGCCATCCGTACACGTGCAGGTGGACGCCATCGATGATGAGTGATGAACGATGACTGACAGTATTTTTGTATGAATCTCTTTTGTTGTTGTGATGCCCTCAATTAAGGTATTCTTACATTAGTCTTAAGTTACAAGCATACACTTGCTGTGGGGCTCAAGGATCATGACACTGATTGTCTTTTGTTTTCTCTCGCATCCTCAGAGTCCGGTGGACCACGTACGGCTCAAAAATGTCATCCGAGGGCGGAGGTCAGCAGCGGCAGACGACGGTATCTTCTTATGAGGGTACGTACGAGGCTGCCAAATGCTGCTCTTTGCACTGATCAAGCACTTCTTCGAGTGCTTCGAGAGCACCAGCGTAGAGGTCGTCAAGTAGACATTGCCCAAACACTTGCGCGCTTATATGGCTTGGTAATATAGATATAGATGATATAGATATACGTAGATGCACGCACGTCTGCAAAGTGCTGCTGAGATAAGGAGGTGAGCAAATCAGTTTGTTGCGACATAAGACAGTGATTGAGTCACAACTTTGCTGGGAGTGGCGACCATGGAACGCTCTCAGTCACTGGAGAGCCTGGTCTTGGAGCCGTGGGTGAAGTCCAGGCCGTGCAGGAAGTTTTCGCTTCAGCCCAGTAACTACTGCTGCTGCTGCTTCTGAATTTGGAGCGCTTTACTGTCTGAGTCTCCTTTTTCTTTTATTTCTTTCTACTCCTGCAGATTCCGATCCGCCGGTCTTCACGGACAGCGACAACGCCTCGCTGAACTCGACCAACGCCACCAGGTCCACGGATGACGCCAAAGGTGAATCATCAGTTTACACCACCTCGACCGGACTGTGAGCTGAGCAAAGGGGAGAGACCCTGAGTCATTTGTTCGAGTGATTAGGCCCAAAACACCTGTGAAACGTCTCATGTTTTTGTGTGTCCTTTTCCCTCCCTGCACATGTTTCGTGTCACCCACATTTTCACATCGCAATTTTTTGTTGTATCAAAGTTTGCACTGAATTTTTTCCCGCCCACTTTGCAGAGTTTTCTCTTGCCAGCGATCCCAATCTGTCCATCTTGTCTAACGCCTCGCGAAAACTTGGATCGACTCCTGGAGCCAAGGTAGGGGGTGCAATTTGCACATTTGTCTCACTACATCATGCGCCAGTGAATTCATGTGTATCTCAAGCATGTTCCTCTTGACAAAAAAAAATGCTCCTGAAAGCAGAGAAACATTTTGCTCATTCCGGTATTCATTGGCACCTGTAGACGAAACTAGGTGCAGATTGCAGCAAGTCAGTGTAGGAAAAACATTGTAACTCTGCACGCACAAGTTGTTGATCCACAGCATGAATTGTGATGAATTCGTCGAGTATTGAATCGCTGACTGAAACACGCAGAAGATGCAAATGCCAAAGAAAAAACACATGATCATTTTTCTCGTAAGTTTTTTCCTGGCCACCCGTAGACACGCGCGTGCGCGCTCTTTCTCCAGCACGCGTGTCTTTTGCCTCAACAGATCAGTATCTGAAGAAAGCAGCAGACACTTCTGGCCTCTTGCAGGCTTGGCTCATATGCAGTTCAGACACAAGGAGGAAAAAGAGATGTGAGAAGCATTCATCAAGAAGTATCGCGAAAAATGACCGGCGTCGAGAAGAATCGTCGCGATTGTGACGTCGTGCTGAAGTGTCTCCTTCATGATGCGCAGTCTGCTGCTCAGAGAGGTAGGGGCCAACTCACCCGTCGTGGTCATGGAGACGTGGCTTAACGTAACAAAAGTCGCAGAGAAACCAGTTTGTTTTCCCCTACATCAGCAGGATCTTTGTCAAGCGCTGCCTGAAATTTGGGGCTAGTTTCTGTTCTGGCGTCCGAACAACAAAAAAAAGCCCTTGCAACGTAAGGGGAAGACGCAGCTTATTAGACAGTCATTTGCATTCACCAGGGGGGGAAGAAAAAGCTGACCAAGACAAAAAAAAAAAGATGGATGCTCCATAGATTGAAGCGTCTCTCACGGCCTGAAAATTTGACCGCACGGCCTCGATTTAGTGCTCTAGACGACCTCGTCTTTGTTCGCTTGGCTTAGACAAATGAGCTTTGGCCCCCCCAGGTCTGTAAAGCAGTGCTTTTACAACAACGAAATGTCCAAGGCAACGGTCTCGTTGGCAACAGCCTCAGTCATCTCTGGAACATTACGAGTTGATGTATTTGTTGACTCCTCCCGACCTCGAGGCTGAACTCCCACACTCTACAGGGTGGCCAACAAAGTTCTGGAATCGAATGGATGGATGATGAAGTTCTTTCTTTCTGCAATTTTGGCTGACTTTGCCCATTTTCCAGGCACCCAAAACTTGTACGAGAACATTATCAATTTTCGCTGCTTTCTTCTCCCCACTCGGATGTGCCCTTTTTGGGTCGCTTTGAAACTTTGCTCGATCCGTAAGACTTGATGTGCCTTTCACCACAGGACAAAAAAAAAACTTTACATCTACAGAAAACAAAAAAAAAGCCCACTCCAGCAGCCTGAGGATTGGCGGGCTTGCGAGCCATGGATGTTGTTTGCCTGCTCAGCCTCAAATCTCGGTTGCTAAAGTTTATGAGACACTGGACAAAAAAGTAACTAAATTTTCTGATTTTTTGCTTTAGTGACCTGATTGACTTAATCCAGAAGGCACTGGAGGATCCACATCAAATTATATATCTTAGTAGTGGTATTTTCGGTCCACGTGAAGTATTGCCATTCATAGTTGAAAGCCTTAACTGTTCGTTACCTTTGGTGTCAACCTGGTTGACACAGTTTGATGTGGAGCCCCTGTTTGCCATGGGAGTACCAGGCTGGATCTAGAAATGATTGTTTTTCAACTCGGTCCATCTGAGATTTTATGCCAAATAGTGAAGATCTGGCAAGGATATGGTCTTCGGCCAGTTGGAAGTGGTTCCCCCGTCGTTCCTGTCGTTCTAAAGAACAGTTCTGGCAACGCAAACAATGATCATTTCTTCATTCCTCTCGACTGGAATGGATTCAAAGGGGCTCTGGCAACAAATATCGCACCCTGAAAAAGTGATTGCCCCAAAATTACTCAACCTAACATGTCGTACACATGTTTTCTTCTCTACAAAAATTAGTGGTGGTGAAACAACACTCTAATCTGCTTTTGACTGAGAAATCTGGTCGACTTAGGCCGGACTTTCCAATCTTGGACACGAGACAAGTGGTCTTGATGGGGGCCCCCGAGTGCAGAGTTGTGGAAAGTCCTGGAGAAACTCCCTGGAGGTAAAACTTACTCCCACAGCAGTGAAGTGGGTGAGGTCCCCGTTTCCGTCAGTGTGGGTGACAGGGGATGCCAAAGGTGCGGCGTCGGTTCGAACACGTGTTGTCGATCACGTCCTCCGTCCCTGACGTCGGCCACGTTGATGACTGCCGCGCTCCCCCGGGGGGGGGGGGGGGGGAGCTGAGCTTGTGCTCGGGGCCCGCGTGCACACACGCACGACAGACTCGATTTTATTGTGACGTAAATTTCCTTCGCGTGCTGCGTGAGTGGCGGGAGAGAAGCATAACTTTTCTTATACTCACTGCAGCCTCCTGACGATTTATTTCTGTCTCTCTGGCGTGCGCTCAATGCTTTCCAGAAAAGTTGTGTAGGCCTCCCTTTGGTGGGCCTTGCTGAAAGAAGAAGGACGGACCATTTCCGGCCCCTCTACATACGCATGTGAAACCCTCTCGTCTTTTGTTAGCGTGTGCGCGTCCTTTCTATGGTTTGCGTACGTATGAGCTCGTATTCTTTCGTCCTAGTTAGTTCGTACACTCTCCAGTAGCTCTCTGCAAGAGCCTTTCTGCCATACGTGCGCGCGTGTGCGCGTGCGCGCGCGCCTTGGAGAGAGATAGAGAGCGAGAGAGAGCAAGATAGCTCTTTCTCTCTCTCTCCAGGCTGCTGTGACACAGCCAAACAGTTTCCCCTCAAGACATGTTCGTAAAACAGCAGCTAAGAAGTGCAGGGGAAGAAATGGCAAGCCATGAGTCTGCTATGGGCCTGCGAAGGAAAAGGAAGGACATTTGCATAAGACTGGAAAAGTGTGCAAAAAAGTGTGCCTTGGAGGAAAGTCTGCTGACGGAGACCAGAATGCATTAATTCTTGGATGCCTGGTAACAAATGGGCAGAGCAAAAGTCCATGGCTCAATGTGAGCCCATTCCTATTGAGATGGGCTTCCCGTGGTGTCTCCGAAGCCCGAAATAGATCTGTGAAAGCAGAGTGAGTGAGTCAGTGAGAGATTGTGTGCCCTAACTTATGTGGAGACTCATACATACTCAGCTCAAGTATGTTGAGTATGTGGAAATTTGTTCTCCTTTGAAGTTACACTGCTCTCCAGAGCTGTTTTGACTCCACATCTGCTGCTTGTCGTAGAAGGTGAAGGAAGGGAAGAAAAAAAAGCAAAGTATGAATTCTGAACAACCCTGTACCTCTGTGGCCTTCACTCACCCACAACCTGCCTCGTGGCCCATTAGCAAGTTTGGGCGGCCCGACAAAACACCTTTAGGAAAATCGATATCTGGCAAATGTCGCCCGCCATGCCCAAGGTATATTTATTGGCCTTGCTTTCTTCTAACAAGTTTTGGGCGTCGTTCACCAGCTCAATGATGATGTGATAAATAACAAAAGCCGACGTCGTGTGCGCCCTCTGCGACGGAGACAACACACGTCTGACGTGGAACGCGTTGTGATTCTTGAGTGAAGAGAAGATCTTGACCCTCCCAGTGATGAGAATGACCCATCCACCAACCTCCTGAGTGAATTTAACCGCTGTGATAACACACAAAGGTTCTTGAGTCAATGACCAAACACCTATGAGTGCTAGTTCCACTGCGATGAAGCTGGAGAGCGACCGCAAGGACAGCTTGCAGAAGCTGCTGAAGATGAGGCTCTCGGTCAGTTCCGACAGCGACCCCGCGCACGAGGTCTCCTCCTTGCAACACCAGGTGCTGCTGCTTGATTTTTACCCCCTCTTTTTCGAGTAGCAATACAAATGAGGCAACGACTCTCGTCATTGATTTCGTAATGATTCTGTCACAACCTAAGGGGTTTTTCTGCCATCAAACTTACAACTGCTGATGAACTTTGGCCGGTGTGATGACTCTTGCCAGCTGCCGCCAGGACCGACACGAAGTTGAAGCGCTCAAGAGCGCAACTTTCGGCCAAGTCAACCTTTGGCAAGAACATGGCAAAGACGTCTTGTTTGAAAAAAAAAAATAAGCGTCACTTTTTTTTTGTTCAGGCCCACAGTGTTTCTACACTCAATACTCTGCACTGGGCCTGAACAAGGTGAACATGAGGTGGAAAAAAGTGCTTATTTCTTTTCGAACAGGGGATTTTCTTTGACGGAGCCACTTTTACAACTAGAGGGCTGTGACTACAAAGTGTGAATTTGGTTTCTGGTGAGTTTCCATGAGTTTCCTCTGGCGAGTTTCTGGCTCTCAAAGGAATGCGTGGAAAGAAAAGTACTTTTTTCTCGCTCTTTTAGGCGAGAAAAAGTGGCTGCGTCAAAGAAAGAGCTTTTCTAGCGTCGACGGTGTTGTGATTGACAGCTGGCGCGCCAAGTACGACTGTGCAGACAAGTCCATGGCTTTGGCTTTCTCACCGGCCATCGCTGTTCGTCACGCCCTAGGGCTCGGGGAGCCTCGTCCCGGTCACGTCCTTACACCCGTCCTGCATGGTCGACTGGACTTGACGTACTTCTGGTCATTCCACCTCCGTTATCACATTTGCATGTTTTGCAACTGCTTCACAGTCGCATCTCGTCACGTCTCACTTGGGGCACAAAGGTCATCCTGCACCTGATGTTGATCTGGATGAAGACGAAGAACTGCTCCACCCTGTACTGCGTTCGCAGCATTCCTTATCCAGTCAGCATGGTCTAGGTAGACTCGACTGCATAACTGTAGCCCCTTGCATGCAACCCCCTAGGGGAAAGGAGAAAGTGATGATAGTATCAGTTGTGGCAGAGCAATGTCATGAGAATGACTGAACAATAAATGACTTTCTACTGCAAGTGGTCGACGATGGACTCAGTCACCAGGTCAGTGTAGTCAAGTTGTTGAAGTGGATTCTTCCTTCCAGACGTCCTCTAGCAGCTCAGCTGGTGTTGCAACGTCGCCGTCGACGCAGTCCTCGAGCGCCGCCGCCAGCCGCAAGGAATCGTACAAGGCGCAGAAGAAGAGCTATGCCCGGGAGAAGAAGAGGGTGGGCAGGGAACTCCTGTCCACCTTCAAGGACGAGAGCATCATTGTGCTGGCCGACTGGCTCAAGGTGCGACGGAGAAGAAACTGAGTCATGCTTCACCGAGTTACTAAACACTATTGACGTTACCACAGGTGCGTGGATCTCTGAAATCATGGACCAGACTATGGTGTGTGCTCAAGCCGGGACTACTTCTCATATACAGGAGTCCAAAAACCAAAGTCAGTATATAAAGTCGATGAAAAGTGCGCATTTCTCTTTTTTACATGTGGTCCACATGCACGTTACAGAGCAGCCACTGGATCGGCACTGTGATCTTGAGCACTTGCGCTCTCATCGAGCGTCCCTCCAAGAAGGACGGATACTGTTTCAAGCTCTATCACCCAATGTTCCAAAGCATCTGGGCGAACATGGGACCAGAGGGCGAGACGATGGGCGCGGTCACGCAGCCGTTGCCCACCAACCACCTGGTGGGCAGTGAACTCACAATTGTCAGCCTCAGCCGAGTGTGAATAGTCTTATCTTTTGTGTGTGTGTGTGTAGATCTTTCGAGCTCCCAACAACGCTGCGGGAAAGTGCTGGATGGATGCCCTGGAGCTGGCTTTGAGGTGCTCCTCCTTGCTCCTCAGGACGATGAGCTCGTCCAAGACCAGCACCAGCAGCGTCGGCAGCGCCGGAACAGTAGCTGCTCAGGTAGGTCCGGCACCGGCCGCCGGGTTAAAAAGGAAAGTACTGCTTCAAAGACTTCAACTGCCTTCAGGTGTCCGCTTTACCCGAGGTGAGCGAGCTGGCGGACTCCCACGAGGCCATGAACGAGTCAGACATCGAGAACCACTTCAAAGCCGGTGAGGAGCGATTGACGGCGAGCTATCCTTGATAACATACCTGAGCTTATCTACGTACCTGTGTAAACACTGCCTTGCCTATATGAGGGATGATGCACCTACCGACGTCTTGCGCGTCGTAAACGTAACGCACCTGTTGTCCCCTTTGACAAGTTTTTTTTGCTGTCGCCGTCGTCGTCGTGTGAGCTCCGCACTCTTGACATGGTCCCGCTGACCTCATTGTAGCACATTTTTGCTCCTTATACTAGAGGAGAGTTGCAATTGGCGTTGAAACATGAGCAAAAACGTCTGCAAAGTTGCATTAAAGCCTGCCAAAAACCCGTCCACTTCCGCAGAGTTGGACGAAAGTGACGCGTGCGCTCTGTCCCGAGGCCACGAGGCGTTGGACGAGGAGGACATGAGCATGGTCATCGGCTCCGACCTCGAGGAGGAGGAGGAAGAGGAAGAGGAGGAAGAAGAGGAGGAGGAAACGCTCTTGTCAGAAGACAGCGCATCCACTTCTGACGGCAAGAGGGCAAGGTGAGGACTCTTGTAGCTTTTGTCACTGGCGTCTCCAGCCTGATCGGACATTCCCGCACAGGCGTGGTCGGAGAGGGAGGGACGACGACGACGATGACGACGGCGAGGTCCATGCAACAACCTACGTGCCTGATCCCAGCTCAGAGGTTGTACTTATACGTCGCATTCTTGAGTAAGCGACACCTCCACTGTTTGTTTTCTTCTTCACCTAGGTTTTTGGTACTGCCAAAGACCAAACTGAGGAGATATCGGACGAAAACAAGTCCATAGTCTGGTTCTTGGTCAAGCAGGTAGCGACTTGAGACCATCTCTTGCCCCGTTTTTCTTTCTGACGTTGCTCCCGCCAACAGGTGAGGCCAGGCATGGACCTCTCTCGTGTGGTCTTGCCCACCTTCATCTTGGAGCCGAGGTCTTTCCTGGAAAAGCTTACCGACTACCATTACCACAATGATCTGATCTCTGAGTAAGTGGGCATCAGTGGTGTGGACACGTACACGTTCTTGGTCGCGTTGACTGAGCAGTTTTTCTTCTCAGAGCTGTAAAACTTGAATCTCCGTTTGAGCGCATGCGCTCCCTGACCAAATGGTACCTCTCGGGCTTCTACAAGAAGCCGAAGGGGCTCAAGAAGCCCTACAACCCCATCCTGGGCGAAACCTTCAGGTGTTACTGGGAGCACCCCAAGACCGGCAGCAAGACCTTTTACATCGCGGAACAGGTAGGATTGGCTCCCCCTTGCTGTTGACGAGAGCTGTACTTGCTCACCTCGCTTTTAGGTGTCCCATCATCCACCCATTTCTGCGTTCTTCGTCACCAACCGACAGGAAGGTTTCACCATCTCGTCGTCCATCCTCGCCAAGTCCAAGTTCTACGGCAACTCCACCTCAGCAATACTCGACGGAGTTGCGACCTTAAGTCTTTTGCCCAGGTAGTCTATTGTGTACACTTACGTAAGACCGTTGGGTATGCGAATGTACAGCCTCAGCCGGTCAGGTTGATCACACTTGTTACTTAGGATCTCCACGGGATTTCGGGTTTCGTTAATTTTTTATGGCTCATACCATACTTGCTCAGAATAAGTCTGTAGTGCAGAAGAGAGGTATGGAGGGCAGTGGAAGGAGCAAAACATTCGTATTTTATTCAGGAGTTTTTTCATGGCTCATACTGCATCTCACCATGGTCCTGTATGTTGGACGTAATACAGCCTTAGTGTGCAGCAAAATAAGCCATTGTCAAGAAAATATCATTCTAAAGTGAGGTCTTTGTATCTCCAGAGGCGAAGACTACAAGATCACGATGCCCTACGCCCACTGCAAGGGAATCCTCATGGGCACTATGACCATGGAACTGGGGGGCAAGGTCATCATAGAGTGCAGCAAGACCGGATACTCGACAGATCTCGAGTTCAAGTTGAGGGTAAGGAAAAATGTCCGTTAAGACTAACTTCCGTGCATATTAGTACCATGCATATATATCAAGTCCACGCATATATAAAATTTGCAGCCTTTCTTGGGCGGCGGCGAGTTCACCAATGCGGTCAGCGGTAAAATCAGACTCGGGAAGGAGACCCTGTGCACCATCGACGGACACTGGGACGACAAGGTCGAGATCACCGACAAGAGATCCGGGGTGAGTAGGTGCACCGGGCAATCAAGGGTCTGGTTATTCGTCCATGTGTGTTGTATAGGAGGTGACAACGTTGTGGGAGATTACGCCAGAAGTCAAAAAGGCCAGATTAAGGCGGTTCATCGTGCCCCTGGAGAAACAGGTGACTTTTTTCAGAGTGATGTCGTCTGCGTGCGTTCATCTTTGTGCATTTTCTCCCTCCCTCAGGGCATATTTGAGTCTGTTTCACTCTGGAAGAAGGTTTCTGAAGCAATAGAGAAAGATGACCAGGTACGAACCGGGACGGTGCGTGTGTGGATGCTGTTCTGTTCGACACATTCGTATATCATACCAGTCACAATGCTCTTCTGCGTCCGACGTTTTTGAGGCCTGAATTGTACATTTTTTCATCTTCAGCAAGCTGCTACAGTGGAAAAGACCGCACTGGAGGATGCCCAGAGGGCTGGCGCGAAGGACAGGAAGGAAAGAGCAGTCGAGTGGATACCAAAGCACTTTGAACTGGTGGGGATGAGAAAGTGATGGTAGCAAAAGTGTACATTTTACTAGTTTTCTTCCTTTTCTCCCTTTAGGACTCAGCTATTGGACAATACGTCTACAAGCACTCGGACTTGCGGCCGTGGGACCCTTTGAATGATCTCTACACGTTTGAATATGTAAGAATATCGTTGCTCTTCCATGCATCATGGGTCTGTACACATATTTGCCATCATTGTGAACGCAGGATTACGTGATCCGTACGAGGACCAGGCACAAGACGCCGATGATCCGAACCCAGAGCATAATCAGCGTAAGCGAGGCTGGAAAGGTTCATAGACTAACACTACTAATACCCACGCCATTGGGTTTGCCTTCCCGCGATTTTCAATTCGACAACTTTTTCTTCACAGCACTCTGCTAGCAACAACCCCTTGGAAGCCTCCGCGGGAGTCCCCATCGGTCGGAAGGGGAGCGCCGGGCGCCGGCGCAAGTTCAAAGCTGGAAGCGCCTCCGCCAGCAGCGTGCCGCAGCCTTCCTCCGCGCCGGGAGTCAGTCGTGACCCGGTCGGATCGTCGATCCCCGACGAAACTGACGCTGGTGGAAGTTTGGAGAGGAGCAAAAAGTATTTGGAAGAGGCGCTTCGCCCTCTGGAGGAGCTCCAGAGGGAGTCCAATTCCAGATTGATCAGAATCCAGCATGGACTGGAGGTCATGACCTACCAGCAGAGGGAGAGGGACTCCAACTCCAATTTGAATAGGGACATGGTCTTGCTGGTGAGACAAAGAATCGTACGAAAGTTGGAGCGAGCTGGTTTGGCCTAGAGACTGTTCTTTCTTTTTTTGCAGGTGGTTCTAGTCGTGATGATCCAGGTACTGCTGAACTGGTACTTGGTGCAGAAGGCCCACGGGATCTACGCCACCAACACCTCCGCTGAGTCTCCTTGAGCTACATGTTGAACTAGCTGTTGTTATAGTTATTAGCGGTAGTCCGAATGAGCCCAATTTTACTCATAGCTGTATGTTACTAGATCTGTTAAATCTGCTGTACATAGAATAGAGGTAGCGCGTATTAATATTGTATGCCAACTGTCCGACGGGTGGTTACGCTTTATTTTACAAGTGTCAGTTCGTGTTTATACAACGCTGTCTCCGCCCGTGCTGTACCCATAGGGAGGCTCCTGTGGTGGGTACTGCTGCTGGTGTCCGTAGTAATGCTGTTGGGGCTGATGGTGTCCGTATGGCTGACTGGCGTGGCTGTAGAGAGGCTCCTTATCTCTTCGCCAGGTGTCTCTGTTCACAAAGGGTGAAGTCGGACGGGAGCCGTAGGTGCTGGCAGCCCGAGAGGCGGGCAACGAGCTCATCGTGTCCATCTGGAGAGACGACACGTTGGCATGGTGACACGTTGGATGAGGCAACAAATAGCCCAATGCTGCGCACAAATGCTCTTTCTCACCTTGAGCCTGGCCAAGTCCTGTATTTTGGTGACTTCGGTGAGCTCCAAGTAGAGCGAGTAGATGGCCAGGAAAGCCAGCGGGTTGATAAGGTTGAAGACGAGCCACGCAATGAAGGTGACTATGTTGTACGCGAAGATGATGTCGTTCACGATGGAGCCGTACACCCACGCGACCCAGCGCCAGATCGTGAAGAGGCCGAAGGACCACAGCCAGCCTAGGGGCACGGAGGACACGCGTCAGTCTGATGCGCACAGCGTCGGACATTGATCCCCCGTATGTCCTTACCGATAAATGCGTGCTCCTGCTCCTTCCGGAGCGCGTCCAGAAGCATGACGCTGGTGACGAGCACGGCCAAGCCGAGGAACATGGAGAAGACGGCGGACATCACCAAGAGATTGCGCACTGGGTTGACAAAAATCTCTTTGTAAGCTATGTCAGAACTGGAGAAATTGACGTTGTGTACCGTGTGGATTGCCGACGTAAACGAAGTCGAAGCTGATGATGTAGTATCCGGTGTGCTTGGAGCCGGGGCTGGCCTCATGGAGGCAGTAGAGATCGAAGCCACAAGTGGACAAGGTCCACAGACTCAGAAACTGAAATGTGCCACTCATCCATAATATCCAGATGCGCAGTAGTCACTTGGTAGCGAACTTTGCTCACCAGCGAGTAAAATCCGATGTGCCAGGCGCCCCTCTGCAGGTCCGTGTAGAACACATGCCTGAGGATGGGACGCCTGTACCAGGCAGGCTTAGAGCTGTGGCGGCTGCTCCCCTTGCCGACCCCCACGCCGGTGCGCACGGTCCGGACGGTCGACCCGTGCGAATAGACGGAGGCGCGGGACCCGGCGATGCTCGGGGTCTTCCGCCCGCCTAGATTGGAGGAAGCCATGGATCTTCACCAAGTCCGGCACATCGTTATTTTTGAGCGGGCTTCTTGGGTTGGTTGCTTCAGGTTCAGGCTGGCGACGCCCCTCGCAGGATTTGTTTTGCTGGGCTTGAAAATGTTGCTGCTGCTGCTGCTGCTTCCTCAGGTGGGCGCGGAGTCATTTGCTACCTGGCTGTCGGTCTCAGGTACGGACTGGAGTGGCTTGGGAGCCCGGGAGAGGAGAGCAGGGAGGGATTTTTTGAACGCAGATTCACACACGACCAAATCGTTCGTCGACATCGTTGCTGGACTTGAAGCGGTGGCAGAACGAGGTTGACCCTGATGGACCCGGAGCAGTTGAAACGACATCATCAAGAACAGCAGGGATACAATCATGGCGGATCATGAGGATGTTGATCAAGAAAATGACTTGGTTCGATCTGGAGGTTGATGATCCGCACTCCGCACTCGTCCTGGTGCTTCCCCCCACACCTGACTGACAGACTGACTACTCGCTTCAGTCTCATGAGCATTTTGAGCTCAAAATGACGTTAGAAACATCGATGGCACTTAATTTTGCCACCACTGTTCTTGCTACTGGACTAACTTCTGCTGGCATCATTGTTCTACGTACTGCGATCGAAATGAGGATAACTACGAGCCAGTTGACATTTTGGGACTGAACAGAATTTAACCGTATTTGCAAAAAAAAAAGAAAAAAAGTGCTGCCTCACTCTAGAAGGCTGTGTTCTTTCTCTCAAAGGACCTTTTTCACCTTGCCGGACAACTACAACTTCTTTGTCATAGTTTTTTACGTACAGCCGCGCAAGGAGCACTTTAGACCGGCTTCTGCGACTCGGGAGTCGGGGTGGGCGACGACCCGACGGGTGTCGTCAACTGGGGGCTCCGAAGAGGCCCTGAAGGCCTTGTCCAGCTGTACATTTGACGCCACTTTACAGCCTGCAGCAGTTCTTATTTACTGCCGCTGAGCGGGCCGTAAAGTAGCTACAGCAGGCGGTAAAGCGCTACTAATTAAAACGCTAGTGAATAAAAACTGCTCTTCAACTAGAAAAAGGGACGTTAACATCAAATATACGCATTCGCTCTCACTTAACTTGAGTTTATTGCAAAACTTCACTGGCTTCACGTCGCCTCCCTCAAGTGGCCTCTGATGACTCCACTTGTATGGCAAGAAAATCAGTCGTTTGCAAGGTGTCAGTGACTGAGATCCCAAGTACCAATGAACACTGAAGGGTAAAAGTCTGGCATATTATTGCACATTATCATCAAGGCCTCTCTTTCTACTGAGTAGGGTCGAGGTCAAAGGCTCACGACGAAAAACTTTTTTTTAAAAAAATTAAAATCCCCCTTTTTGTGACGCAAAACGGCGTGAAAGAAACAAAATCATGGTGAAAAAGAAACTTCTTTTCGCGCATCATTCAAAAATACCCGTAGTAGAAAAAGTAGACTCTTTGAAAAAAATAAGCAGGACTTTTTTTACTGGTGCATTTTCACTCCGGGTCGGGAAGGCCGTTTTTTGCAAAATTAAAAAAAAACACCTTCCCGTCCCTCCTCGGAAAATGCGTGCGTGAAAAAAAGTCCTTGCTTAATTATTTTCAGCTCAAATGGTTCGTTAAATGCAGGACTCGTTTAGTTGCAGGATTATATTGTCCGCATTCCTCCGCGTCGTTCCTGACCAATTTTTTCTCATCATCATAGGTTAAGAGCGGAAAAATGTGTGCTTAACGTTTCCGCAGATTGCAACATTGACAATCACACTCAGAGAGCTGATTTTGCCTGGTGATGTCAATCACGTATTTCTCCGCCGTCGGCCCACAAATTGTCGTAAAGTCGAGTCCTTTTATCGCAAGTCGAGTTCTCGTGTCCCCAAGTGGACACGACGGGGACCCTTCAGGACTCGCGTCGCAACCCTCACAGTCAGACACTTGGGGAAAATGTCAACTTTTTTCCCGTATGCTGATTATTGACAATATCATTATTGTCACCCAATGTGGACCAGAGTCAAAGAAGACCTTAGTCTCTGTGGGAGTCACTCTTGCCATGACCTTTTGACCCTTTTGCGATCGTGACTTAGGTGTGAAGAGCCTGACCCACGAAGAACAGCGTCACCACCATCCAGACATCCTGGCGATGCTCTCATCAATCCGTCCGGTCTTTGCCTTCCTCACCGTCCAGACCAACTTCTGCATCGGCGACTGCCTGCCATGATGCTCTACGGCCATGACGTCGTCATCTCGTACAACAACTCGTGGCTGTTTTCCCAGCCTGAGCCTCTTCCGCACTCAAACTCTTGTTTTACATAGTGCTTTATTCACTAAGACAAGTTCAAAGTTTCTTTAGCAAAAGACTTGATTGTGGCACGTCGTTCACTCATTTGATCAGGGATGCTATGCAGTGAGTACCTCTGCTGCATCCGTTACTTATACACTTAAACGAACAGTTCTTAAGTCAAAACTGTTCCTTCTACTGTGCATTGGAGGGGGGGGGGGGGAACTAAAACAGATTGTGAGGAGTATCCCGGTTTAGCTGACATCGCCTCGGAAGCTTCTTCTCTGAGGCCGTTCAAATTACGTGCACTCAACATCTCGACGACCAACGAAGTGCGCAACCTCCATTTCGGTGTTGCCGCCGTCCGCGCCGATCAGGTTACGCCAGGGCGCGCCAGCGATAACGGAGCGCGCGCGCGCGCGCACGCAAGGTAAGGAGAAAATCCTTCAAGCGTGTTTGTACTGTGCGTTTGCACTGCACCAGGCACACGAGTACCTGTGGTGCTTGCCTGTTACGGATGTGGGTCATCAAGTGCGTGCGAGTGAGCCCGACGAACCAGGGGAAATTCAAAGTCAGCTGATGGTGTTACAAGGCAACCTAACTGTTACTCGACAGAAAAAATGGTGTCTTCAAGCAGACAGAGAAGAAAGTCATCGGTGGGGAAGTTGCGCAAACTCTGCTGAGAACAATCGATTCGGATGTCAAGGAAATCTCCTCAGCCTCGACTTGTTGTTGAAGAGAAAGACGTTGCCTGGATCGTGCAGCCCCTTTGCAAAGAAACCATCGACGTCAACGACGATGTTGACCAGAGCGTGTTTGTTGCTCCGGAGGTCAAGATTGGCATTCATCGGTGATCAGCAGTTTGTGTAAGGCCAGGGGGAAGGAAAGCTTCCAAAGAAGAAAATGTGTACGCGACACTCACCTGTCCGTGAAACTTGATACAGCAGTCATAAGGTGTACGACGCAAGGAGCTTCTTGAACAGGTAAGATGAGAACGTCATCATCACGATCCTCGACGAAACCGTGTGCGTCCGCTGGACAACGACGCTCCAGGCTGAAGTAGCGGCAGTGCTGCAATCGGTCAGTGTTGTGTTATGCAAAGACACGCATCGGTCCTGCTTTTGTTTTCACCCCTGGCCATTCACCATACATGATTTGCTATGTGCTGAAACATATATGAGAGCCAGGTCGGGAGTATCAATTTTGTTTTGTTGGGGTGGAAAATTGGCCTCGGCGGTAGTTACAGCTGAAAAAAAAGCTTGACTACGGCCACTTTTAACTCAAAATTTTATAACCAACTATACTAAGTGTATACAGAGCCCCCATCATTTGGGGGGGAGGAGGGATGACTTGATAGAGCTTGAGGATTGGTTGATCCCTGTGAAAAACACTCAGAACCTGCTCTGAAATCGAACTGATATGCACTAAATACTAAGTGCCACAGCAGTTAGTCCATAATAGCTCGAGTGTGTGGGGAACAAATGAGTGGTCCTAGAGCGAGAGTACATATGAGTCCGGTTCCAGAGAAGATTTTTGTGGTTTCGAAAATGGCTGAACCATTTCTGTAGATTAATCTGGTCAAGAGTTGTGGGGGGGGGGGGGGGGGGGGGGGGGGGGGGGGGGGGGGGGGGGGGGGGGGGGG
>JAAUXU010062859.1_pt1 | contig 18964 bp, 23 predicted proteins | sample 7278151 | NCBI WGS metagenome assembly JAAUXU01 (sample SAMN14350113, study PRJNA611818) | marine sediment metagenome | isolation source: surface marine sediment (1.8m) | place: French Polynesia: Moorea | collected 2018-08 | reverse complement strand
GTACGCCAATCGTGGAGAAGTCCTCACTGGATCAGGTAAATGGCGAGACCGACCTTACAGACAGTCGGACTTAATGACTGCGCCAAAAAAGTCGTCTTAATCAGCTTCTCACGCGCGCATTGCGCACACAATTACTGATTGCCTTTTCGCCTTCTCCCTCCATCTGCGTGTGTGTGTGTGTGCGCGTGTGTGTATGTACGCGCGCGCACGTGCGTGTGTGCTTAAGGATTATTAGGAACATAACAGCTCGCGCGTGCGTGCGCTGAACAAAGCTCCGCATCGGTTGCTGCAGAGGAAAGAAGAGCCTTTGTAATCAACTCACGCTTTTACCTAACCTTCACTGAAGGCTCGATTACCTGATGACTCCTGACACGTCTGAGCTGCAGTTTGCATAAGGCCAATCTCGGCTAGGACGAGCTTGATGGCGCTTTTTTAGGTCTGTGGAAGCTCTGGAGCTGAATTTTGACGAACAACCCGACCTTTTTTTTGCCTCTGCTCCTATGGGTACACAAGAGTGCAGCAGCAAGAGAAAGAGAGTTGATCCTTTGCCGCATTTTCGTCGTCGCACGCAGATAATTCAAGGCAAATGAGAGGCCTCTGGAGGCCCATAACGGCCTTGAACACCGAATGCTTCGGGCATCCTCACTGCTGGAGGAACTGCCATCCAATTGTAGCGTGCGCTCTCATCATGCTCGCGTTAGGGAAGACCAAGCCAGGGTTAGTCGAATCGGCCCCCATAACCAAAGCACGCATGTGGGCATTTGCATCCGGTTTGCCATATTCGGTTTGCCATCAATGTCAGAGATGCCACATTAGCTCGGTCAGGAGATGGAGAATGATTGAGTCTGCGGCTGTACACTTATTCGTCTTCCAGGCGTCGTCCTCACTGCGCACAGCTCCGTGGTGCAGCTGGGCGAAGGCGGCCACTCCAACGGCGGCGGTGTCATCTCCGTTATCGACGGTGGCGGCAACGGCGCCGGCGGCGATGGCGGCGGTGGTGGATACTTTGATTGCGACGACGAGGAAGAATGCGTAGGCGAGGGATCCGGATCCGGAGAAGGAGATGGGATTTTTCCAGGTGGCGGCAGCGACGGCGTCGGCGGCGGTGGCGTCGGTGTCGGCGGCGGCGGCGAGTGGCAGCCGAGAGGAGCGGACGGTGAGTTGGAGTTCAGCTGTCCCAGATGCATGTCAGACGTCCGCGAAGAACCAAACCGAGTCATGCACCACGTACGATAGCGAGGTGAAAGCCTCTAAATGGCATTATCGGATTTTGAAAGGTGCTCAAGAGGAAAGTGTGTGACCTGGTTCACTGGTACAGACACGGGAAGATGGCGCACACACACACACGCACGCTCGCACGCACGCACGCACGCACGTACTCACACACACACACACACACACACTCAGATAGGGCGGCAAAAGAGATTTCTATCGAGGATGTCTCCTTCTCCAATGCACTCATGTCACCCCTCTGTTGTACATGCTATAAACATATACTTAAGTATTAGGCTTGTTCGAAAATGTCAATTCTGTTTTGCTGAGGTGGGAAGTTGGCCTTTGGCATAGCTGTCGTAGCTGCTACAAGTCTGATTTTTTGGGGAAAAAAATGTTTTGCTATGGGCACTTTGACTTATGTTCAGGAGGAGATAGCAGAATTTCAAACTAGACAAAAAAAGGGACAAAAAGACAACATTGTGAGACAAAGAGTTTTGAAAATGAAGTTTGTTCCCCCAAGCTGGCTGGAATAAATTGGTCGTTTTCCCTGTTCCTCCTGCATTCTTATTACTGATGTTATGTTATAAAAGTTCCGAGTCCAAAGTGCCTGCGGAAATTGGCCTAAATTCGTGCAGTGGAATCCTAATATTTGGGCCATCGACCCAAATATTCAATTCCACTAGACATTTCCATTTTGGCCTGGCCCGCGTGATTTGGCCGAGGGGGGGGGGAATGCATGTTCGAACGAGTCTAGTAGGGATATATGAAACACAATACGTCCCTATAGCATGGGCATCGTCAAGTGCGAATTGACAATGCTCTCTACCAGACAACCATGGACACGATTCATTTGTCTGGTCGAGCTCATTACGTTGCTACTGCTGCTGCTGTTGCTGGATGTCTGAATGAAAATTGACCCCTCCTCACCAGGATATTTGGACCTCTCCCATAATTCAACCCAGCCAAGTCAGGCTTCATCGCTAAACACGCACACAAACATAAATTACACACACTTTGTCTCCCACGGGAGTGAAAGTAAACACTTTAAGTTAAACTGTTTGAACAAGTGGAAATGTTATACAAAAACCGCTCAAAAAAAAGAATGCTAATTCACTGGTTAGTGGGCTTGAGTAGGTATTTTGTTAGCATATGGGTAGTCCTCATGTTGCTGTTATTCGACCCTGTGGCAATACACAAAGACAGACACGCTGTCTATGACTCCTACCCCACTTTTCTTGCTTCTTGCCTCCTCTTTTTCCTCTTTTGTTGCTTTGCAGACCAGTGTTGGCTTGGTCGAATCTGCTCAAGACTCTCGTACCAATCAAGTCAACCTGACTTCAGTTCTTCACATATGTATTTGGTCACGCCAGCACAGCACAAACACCCCCTAAAACCCTCCTCTCACTCTAATTCAAACCCTGTCAGTTTGTCTTAGGTTAGAATCGTCAAAAAATCTTGCCTCTGCAACAGAAAAAAAAGTTAGGCCAAGTGTTTTATCAACCTTCCCCTCTAATTTTTATCCCGCAATGCGGCCCCTTCTTCTCCTCTGCAACAAAAAAACACCGATACTTTCTCTAACAACAAGGGGGAAGAAGTGACTTTTCATTCACCGGAATCCAAATGTTAGATCTAGAAAATTTGGCCTTCTAGATCACGCCAGAGTTATGTGAGGTCAGAGAGAAAGAATTCGAAGTCATTTTACCATGGAGCATTAAAAAATTGGTTCTTTCTGACTCTCTCCCCTAGAATCGACCTCCACTGGTTGCTTGGGACCCTCTTCTTCCAACAACTTAGGCCTACTACTTCTACTACTTCTACTTGTTGATGCAGCAGCAGTGCTCTGAAAGAACCAAGAAAATTATAGTACAAAAAAGTAAGGCACTTTTTTCCTCTTCTCTTTTGTATTTTGTCCTCTCTTATTGTTTCGTCCCCTGCTTCCATTATTTGCTTGTTCTCTCTCAAGTCCAGATTGTACACGCTAATATTACACACTTTTGACGACTCTGTCTCTTAAGGCTGCGTTAGACAGGCGTTGTCGTCCTCAAAGCAACTTGCAAAACTTCGCAAAAAAAATGACGCCTGTTTAAGTCCGGCCTTACTTTTTCCATGTCACTACACTTCGCACACAGGACATGACTTACACAGTATTATGTGGTCTTGGCGTTGCTGCTGTGTCCAAGCACTTAGACTTTCTAGCACGCTAAATATTCACTACAAAATTGCCTTTCCCTGGTCCTTGTTCTTTCTAAAGAGGCTTTCTCCACCAGACAAGTGCGCTCAGGCGTGCTGGAACCTGTAGTGTGAGATGCTGTACAACTTTGGATCACTGTACTGTACGTAGATATCGTACCTAGCACGTTTTCTTGTATTGTCCATTCTACGTGTACAGGGTGGACGGGTAATGGCCAGAGTACTTAAGGATTTGGCTGGAAATTCGCATTCTGCAGAATCTTTAGTGTCTGCCTCGACGACGTCGATGGGCAATGCCGGCAACGTCGACGACATGAGCAATGCCGGCAACGTCGACGACATGAGCAATGCCGGCAACGTCGACGACATGAGCAATGCCGGCAACGTCGTGCCAATCCAGTTGCCGGACCATTCTCGGGTCCGCACAGCACCAAAGGGCTTCAAGATCAAGTCAGGCACAATCCTTAGGGAAGCTTGAGGCAGCCGGACGTCATGCTGCCAAGGAACATGGCCTTGTGCCACCAGCAACAGCCTCTATCCCTGGCTGTGCCCAAGTCCTTCTCCAGAGGCAAGAAGAGCATCCAGACAAGGTCGCCATCTGGAGTGATGAGAAGATCTTGATCACATTTGCCATCATGTCAAGGGACACAACACCTAGTTCCTGATTAAGAAGGATGACGACGAGGATGTGACAACACGTAAAAGTCCATTAAGACGGGGACACCGTGATGGATGATCTTTGGCATTGCGGCCTTAGACAACAGGGACATGTCAACAACTTTTGTCCCCGCCCGCAGGACCTCGAACAGAAAGTCATCCTCCTACTGCAGGTTTATTGAAGAAGTTGCGGCATAGAATTATGCACCAGGTCAAGTCAGAACGGCTCAACATGCGCGACTTGGCCGAGAGCCTCGGCGAGGACAACATGCACGCCTGCTGGACTCCACTGTCTGGAGTGTGATCAGCCACCTGAGGTCCTTGCACGAGGACATGGACGAGAGGGGGGAACAAAGTCTATGCACCCGAGTGCCCCGCAGCCCAGAAGCACAAGGATCCACGTGGATCCACTGAACAATGGTGCACATGTTCATGTGCGAATAACCATTCTTGCGTCAAGCTCGCCAAACTTCATCGAGGCCCAGACATCATCCACCATGTCCTTGCACAGCAGAGACAACATATCTGGCCACCCATCGTCCACCCTGTACACGCTACAATAAGCAAATGCAAAACTGTTTACTGCACTCCCGCTTCCTGTCCCCTCCGAACACCTACACCAAACCCCTCATATTTTGTACCCCCGTTTCACCCTGGCACCGAACGTCAAACTTGGTCAAGAGAGAACGTCCAAAATGGTCAGAAGTCCCAATAGAGATACCAAACAAAGCAGCCTGTGAGCGGTTACTTAGGGAAACGCTTTGAACTGCACTCAACCATCCATCCATGTTTCAACCTCACGGTGTCTCCTTCTCCCTAACCCCCATGAGGATATGGAGTCAGCGATTTTTTGCACTCTTTTTGCGTGTACAGTGTCCTGGTGTGTACCGAGAGTACGTAGTGCCATAGTGGATAGCAGCTTGTAATTTTTTACTCATCCATCATATGTGTGAGTCTCTCTCTCTTCTCCTTTCCTGTTGACAGTGTTGCCCCTGTACAAGACCGACACCAGAATGCATGCGTGACGTGTGTATGTGGGTGTGCTGGTAATGTGGGCAACCTTCAAAGCGCTCTTTGTGGTATGAATTCTTTGCAATTTTCTGCTTTTCTCCTTCGATATCTAGGCCACCATTTACCACTGCCTCCCTACGAACCCTCCACGGACCAACCCAGGTTGACGACCGAGGACTGGCACAGCAGACTCTACCCGAGGACGTCGCCGCCGCCGCCGCCAACGCTCTTTCCCATTCCGTCGGAGGGCTCTGACGAAGACTTTGACGATAGTGACTACGATCTGGCGGAGCAGCCGCCGCCACCGCACTCCTATCCTGGATACGATGACAAGTGGAACGAGACGCCTGCCACGGCGGCGCCGCCGACGGACAAGCCGCCGTCCAAGCCCACCAAATCGATGCCCGGCACCATGGTGCTTGTCATCGGGATCATCCTGGGCGCCTTCGTCGCCATGGTTCTCATCGTCGTCATAGTGCTGAAGATGCGCACGCGCGTAGACGGATCCATCAAGTGTGAGGAGCAGGCGGCGGCCGCGGCGGCCGCGCACGCCGCGTCTTCGGCTGCGCCGAGGTATCAATTCGCGGCGGCGGCGGGGGCGGCTCCCAACGACTACGGCGACTTGGGCGGCGGCGGCGGCGATCCTCTGTTGACGGCGACGACTTCCATGCTCGAGGGCAACCATGTTGGCGGTGGCTTCTACAACAACAACAACAACCTCAACGGTGACAGATCCAGACTGTTCAGGAAGACCAACGGCTCAAAGCCCGTCCGGGAGTGGTACGTGTGATCAAGAATACGAGACTTGAGTGCCTCTTGAGAATACTGGACAAGCAAAATACGTACGTACATACTGAAAGAGTGAATGTTCTTATAATTGCAACAGTTCATCCTTCCAGGTCTATACAGTTTAAGAACCTACTTGGAATTTTATACACATTAAGTTTTTCTCTTGTTAACATTTCTCCGTGCTAGTCTCTTAGAAACGGTCTCATGACATATCCATGAAGTTTTAACGGTCAAGATGTTCTACGTACATATTCTACGTACTACAGTACATTGTTCAGTAGTCCGAAAAATCATTCAGCTCCTTCAGAGGTCTCTCAGATTGCTCATACATACCCTAATTGCAAACTTTTTCTCAACATTCGAAAAAAAATGCAAAAAAAGCACCCTGAGTGAGGGTTTCTTTCTCGCACTTTTGCGTTGGCCTCAGCTCCGGTCACAAGTAAATAATAATTTGAGAGAGTGTGTGTTACATTTCATTGCTAATGAATTTTCGACTGTAGTCTGTACTGAAACATCCTTCAATATCCTACAAAAAGCGTCCTACCATTACTAATGTTCGACTCTAAATGTGTCAAAGATTGTTATTGCCAGCTTTATATCTACGAAATTCCATATTTTTGTACTACTCACACTACGTATTTACTTGGTAAATAAACGGGATTTGAGCTCTGTTGCTCAAGTCTTAATTCTTGGCCATCGCTGAACCAGAACGTGCAGTGCTGATGTATTAGATTGTGTCATAACGCGGATCGTCCAACGTTTGGGTCTGGGTGTTTTTTTTCGCCCCCGCTAGATGTCGTCATGGACTAGTGAGGTGAGACTCTCTCGTCTCCTCCAGCCTTGGGCTGACATCTGGTGGAGATGGCCGAAACTACAGCTTCATATCTGCATGTTTACCTAAGTGAGCCTTTTTAACTTTTTGGTATGTACCAAGAGCTCACCTCTTTCTCTCTCTTTGTGTGTGTGTGTGTGTACGTAGTTATGTGTGCATGTAAGACTAGTAGCAAGCGCTTACAGTCCAAAAGTTTATGGGAGCTTGTATACTTTTCTTGGGAGAGAAAAGTAGAGAACGCATCTGCAGAATGCCCCAGAAAAAGGAGAAGTTGGCCTAAAGGCCCGCGCACTCTGGGCAGACTTGAGCCACATGGAAGGGCGGACACAGTAGTACAAGTCCTGAATTGGCACAGTCTCAATGATCTCGGTACTGGCGGAGTGAACGTCTTTTCTCTGTGTCAGAGGATCATTACCATGCGTGTCAAGAGTAACAAGCGCATAGGATGGGACTTTTTAACACTTTTTCCCTCCTTGCTCCGTTGAGCAGGCTCCAAGTCTTAATGGCGTACCTGGGCTCTCCCTCTGAGGGCGCGCTCACACTGGCAGATTTTCTTCCTGCTTCTCTCCGTGTCGTCGTCGTGCATCTTGGAGCGGTCGTGGCCCATGGTGGCCTCGTGCGTCAGCCGGCACACGTCCCTCTGAAGATTCGTGAAAGGTAACCAAATGTTCCGTGATGTCCGTAGTGGAATAGAAATTAGCTTTCTCCGAGTCTTTTTGGACGCTTTTAGGAGGGACTCCCAAAGGTCTTTCTGAGCTAGCGCACATAAGAATGTGGGGAAAGCAAGTCGGTCAGGTTTCTTTGTAGTCAAGGAGGCACCCGCTCGACTCCTATTTCACGTGGAAGAGGAAGAAGGGGGAGGAGAAGGGGGTCACTTCGTCAACCATGCCCACAGCAGCGGACCCAGATCTCAGCAGAAACAAATGCTGTATAGTCGTAAAGAAAGCACATTTACTTGGATTTAGACTGGAGCTGGTGAACAAAAAAAAAACTTGCTCACTTTCAAGAAAATCCTTCCTTGATAAACGACGTGAAAGATCTAAATTTTCGACTGGCTTCCCTAGTTTTGGATATAAAATCTCGTCGAGTCCTGAGCTTCAGTGTTTTTTTTTTCTACCCTGCCCTTTGGCAGGACGACTGGAGTCAACTGTACTTTACAGTGAGACCATCTTTTTGCAGCCCAGGTGGACTTTTCTATGTAGAAGGCCAATTTCCTCCCTTCTGCATTGCAAAGTCAGAGCCTCACGTTTATATCCCCACAGTTAAGTTGAGCAGCCCAGGGTTTATAAGGTGTATACAGAGGCTCGTATGCACCCTGTGATCCGGTCAAGGTCGCTGATCCGGATAGAGTTTTGCTTGCTTTTGACGCTCACGACGGATATAAAAACGGGAACAAAAAAAAGGCCTTTGAAAATTCCCAACAGGGTTTTGAAAAAAAAAATGACCCTCTCTTTCTTATTCTAATAAGGACCCAACAGTTGCATTACTTTCTCCAAAGTCCAACATCTCCGAGATAAAGTAGTGGCAAAAATCCTGCGAATGCCAGAAGATTGAAAAAAATTGGGTTATTCTGCTTGCACGAGGTTCGATTCTAGACGTTTTAGTAGGAAAAAAAATTTTACAGCGCCAAGAAGAACCAATCTTCTACTCACTTGATGCCCTCAGTTTACTGAAGAAAGAGCAACATTGTTCTAAGACCAGTGGATCGACCTACACTTGGAGTCAAAAGACTGTGCAGTAAAAGTATATAAAGAAAGTGTCCTTTTTTTAACAGAAGTGATTGCTGCTCTCCACTGCAGAGCTGTGATTTTTGCATTAACATACACTATTGTTCGGTAAAACGTCTGTCAGCACTTTTGATCCAAGAAGCCAACTTCAGTGCCTCAATATCAGCCTTTTTTGCTGCTACTCAATAGGAGTAATCAAGGCTTTTTTTTCTCTCCTGACTGGATGCAAACTTTTGACCTCAAGTTTTTGTCAAGAGTTGCTGAACAATCTGTAATTTTTTCAAGCTTACTCCACAGCCGATTTGGTCTGGGCAGGTATAAACAGTCTTTGTCTTGACTTCTGTGAAGAAACACTGCTAAAGTCCAGACGACTGTGACAGCTCATGGACGTTGACTCCCAGAAGAACAACAACAACAAAAATTGTCAGTCCAGTGAAGTGTGAAGAGAGAAACTTGGAGAGGAGGAAGAAGGAGAGGAAGGTTGTTTGCCTGCTTTCACTGCTTGCTCGACGGCATGGATAATTGACCAAACAAAGAGGGGCCCAAGGAGAGCCTCTCTACTACTTTGGCAAGCACTTTAGATAAAAGTAATAGATATACGAGAGAGAAGGCAAAAAAAAAGGGACGACGACTTTTTTGTGAACAAAATGGCTCCCAGGACCAAATCTGCTCGCTGTTTTGGCACGCCCAGAATCTTCGGTTGCTCTTCTGCTGATATGAACAGAGGCTCCATCTTCCATGATACCATTGGAGTGCTGCCTTCCAAGCCCATACACGCGGTTAGTAGTGATTCTCAACTATTTCTGACTCACTCTTTGGCTTAAAATCTAACCTTGTGCTGGTCCAGCCAAGAATCCAAAGTTCTACTCGGCTGGGGGATTCTTTGTTTTTTTCATAGTCAACAAACTATGGAGAAAGGTTAATCCCCAATGTGATCTGCTGTACAATGCAGCTACAGTATTGTTCAAGTTTTCCTGAAAGATTAGATAATTTTTATTGAAGATTATCAGACTTGCTACCATATCTGGCAGCGCTGCTCCTCGGCCTGCCAGGCTTTGTCACTGCTGAAAGGTTCGCCCAGGAATTATTCAAAATGAACAACACGACCAGAAAAAAAAATGAATAATCCGACCTGATGCAAATCAGGTCGGATTTTCCCCCCAAAAGTGGCTTAAAGGAAATCCCAGAAGGGTTTCGATAATGGAAACAGCGTCGGTCTTCACATGGGGGCTTTTTTTAATCCACACACACAGACCATATGTTTAAGCGCAGCTCTTAAAAGTGGACGTCTAACCTGACCTTCAGTCACGCTTTGTGCCACACAAAACGTCACCTGCCGATCACTTTTTCAGGGCACATACGACCGTTTAGCGGAGGAAAGTCGCTTGAGAAGCTCCTACTCCATGTTCCACGGCCCAAAATTGAGACTCCACGATCGATCAAAAGATATCGCGTCCAAACCTTCGAGTAAGCGCCTGCTCGCAGGTACAAATGAGTTCGCCGAGGATCTCACCGGCCAGAGGTTGCCGCTCAACTCCGCTGAGTGGAAGAGCGAGACCAGAGTGAGCAGACGACCCAAAAAAATGAGTGACGATTCAGCAATTTTTTGGGGGGGTGGGGACCATTTTCATGATTCTTTAGGCCAGCTTCGACGGCAAGATGTGCCGGCCCAGCTCTGCCCCTTCGGCCCGCCAGCCCATCTCCCTCATGGACAACCAGGAGCCCATCTTCGGCAAGACCACGGCCAGTATCTGGGCTCAGCAGCAGCAGCAGCATGACCAGCAACTTCTGCACGTCAGCCACCAAAACCCCCATCAAGTAAATAAGAACACCTTCAGAGAAGTAGTTCTTGTTCAGGGCCGCGGTTTGCATGTACTGGGTGAGGCGGAATCCAATGGGCAATTTTTTTAATATGAGTAAACAGATGTTTGAGCATTTCGCCCTCACCCTGTGCATAAGTGTAAAATCCTCATTAAGTTAAGCTCCCCCGTTCTGTGCGCCCCGTTAGTTTTCATATCCTTAAAAGCAATTACGTCTAAAACTGGCTTTTCTTTTTCTTTCTCTCTTCCTTTTTTTAGAGCATGGCTCCTTCATCTTTTCGAGGCCGTGACCTCTACCACACGACCTCTTCCTTTTGCCATCGTCCATTCACCAGAGAAGAGCAGCTCTCGTCATCCCAACATTGGCCCAAGGAGAGGAGGACAAGGCCGTGGCTGCAGCAGCCAGTCACGGACTTCAAGTTGCAGGTGTGAAGTTGGACTCGTGTGCGGTGCACGGCACAAGTCAGCGCTGTAGCCGGCCCTTTGGGTTCTTTTTTAGTGACTCGCTTCCACCGTGACTTGCATTCATGCGCATCAATGTAGTCATTGAGCTGTAGCAACGATAGACAAGAACGTATTCATGTGGGGAATAATAATTCATTTCTCCATCAAAGGTCATGAATGCAATTTAGAGAAGAATTGAAAGAGGTCCTACAAGACCGGCCTGCTGACCTATGAAGATCCGTAGTCTCGATGTAGAACATCTAAACAGATATAGCGATAATTCTTGCATGCACTTGCGCACTTCACGTGTCATCGAATATCATATTGCTCACGACAAATCCAATAATCATATATATGGGACATATGCGGCAACTCCGCTTGCACTTGGACCGGATGATGGAGGTGAATGCTGTTTTTGAGGCCCTCAAAGCCTTGAATCTTGGCATGTTTGGTTTTCATTTTTGCTGCTTTCCTTCACCCAATAAGACTTGAGCAGCAATGACTTCAGCACCACCGTGTACCAGCATCTCCAGGACGAACCAGAGCTTGGCGGTGTGTTCCCTTACCCCAACGGTGGAGACGACTTGCATAAGGATTTTCAAATATAGCGAGCATTCATGAAGTTGGTACGTGGGGTACATACATACGTTAGACCAAAGTCTGAACGTAACTTATTTTGCATCTTGAGCAGTGATGGCTGCAGAGCAGCCAGCTCAAATCTCAGATGGAGGCTTGGCTTTAGACTCTTGTGTGGCTTTAGGTACATTCAATAATAAGTATGGTACTTAAGAAGCATTCTGACATCAGCGACCTCGAATGAAGACGTACCAAACTATACCATGAGGATTATACGGCGCAACATGAATGAATGAATCTATTTTCATATATAAGGCGCGCCGGATTAAAAGGTGAACCGAAGCCAAATTGAGCTTGAACTCGGTCAAAACAACTCTCAATGTTGTTCTATTGAAACACACATAATTTTTTTATTAGGCGCACTGCTCCTTTTTGAGAACAGTAGAAGATTTCCAAGATGCGATAAGTGAAAAAACCTTTGATTACTAAATGTCTGGTGGAGCAGGTCAGTTGTGCCATCAAATGTAAATGCGTTGTCTCCAGATCTTGGTTCAAGAGTGCCAATGTATTCTTACGTCATGAACTCCACTTCTGCCCAGGTCCGCTGTACTGAAGCGCCTGCTGACAACCGTATCTATCCCAACGACGCCCAACTGGCTACTCTGCCTCACTACGTGGACCCGACGGTCAGGACGGGGCGCTCAGAAGTCCAAGAGTCCTTCGGGAACCCCTACAAAGCGGCGGAATTCTACTACCGAGAGCCAAACCTCCCGGGATCGAAGCCCCAGGCAGTTCATCTCCAGAAAACTTTCATCAACTGATTTTTTTATCTTCTCAGTAGTGAAAAAAGATCTCCAAGTCCCTCTCGTTGTAGCTCAAAGATAACGATAGAGATGACTTGAAGACAGAAGATCCTTGGAAAGTGCCTACAAAAGTAGGGGACTTTCGACAATTTTTCAACAACTTTCCGTACAAAGCACATCTCTCTCTCGCGCGCGACCACTGCGTGAACTTGTACAAAATGGGACTTGTAATCTGCGCACAACTAACTTATAATACGTTGTACTTGTAAGTCAACTTCAACTTTTCTTTAAAAAAGAAATAGATAACGTAGGAACTTGACTGGCCCGAGGGACTTTTACCCAGCATGATGGCGGAGCCGCCACTAACGTAGGAATACTTGGCCAGACAACAATCGGTTCTTGCTCTCACCCTGGACCATTCATCAACTGAGACCATCATTTCAGGATCTCTCACTCTCTTTCTTTATAAGTTGGGTCCAGAATGTATATAGGTGTGTCTGCTACATTGGCAATAAAGAAGTTGCATTCATTATCTCGTCACAGTCGAATTGGAATTGTGGCACCTCTGAGTTTGGTGTCTACTCATGAATGGCGACCCTAATTGCTTGAGAATACAGGGTGGTGATGATGTCTTTGCTGATATCTACACGCTAGGCATTGATTACCCTCCCCCCCTCCAAAAAAAAATTCTGAGTATTTCACGTCGTTACGTCAGTTCTTGGATGCACCTTCATCATGTCATGAATATTACGCACTGCATTAAAAAGAAAAATGCGGACTTTAGGAGGTCGTCATCACCTAGTTCAACCTGAACACAGAGGAGGAGGAGACTTGCGGCATCGAGGACCGTCCGAAGTTGGGCTGGTGAAAAAGTCTGTGTGACACAGACGTTCATGGACACCAGCCCGGGGGTGGCCGCGCCGGACAAGGACTCGAAGCTGAGTCTGCCACCCTGTAAACATTTGAGAATGTGGACGTACGACAGAATTCTAAACACTCAAGTGCTGGAAGAGAGGGGTAGGAAAAGGCCTACCAGGCCTTTTTTAAATGTGAATAAAGTCAGTGCATTCGCTTGGTTGAAAATTGCCTAGAAGAGCAAAGGAGAGAGAGAGAGAAAGAGAGAGAGAGGAAGAAAAGAGAGGAGGAGGAAGAAAGCGATTCTGTTAACATCTCTCTCAGTTGCCTCCCAAGGCTCTCCGGAGAGAGAGACGCCAACCACCGTCCCTCCCCCTCCTCCCTCCCCTCCTCCCTCCCCCGCTGGAAGGAGAGCAACTTCTGCTTCTTCCACCCCGAAGTCCAACTTCTCTAGTCGAGCAGATTCTCTTCTCCCGCACCTCCGGGGACGACCTGCACTGCATGGAAGTCCGTCCTGGTCCGGGATGGTGTCCGGAGCCAGCCTTGGCTGACCCTGACACGAGTCACTTCAGGGGTCCTGCAGAAAGATCAGCTTCACGTGGATTTGACTAGTGCAACCCGGCCTTCAATGCTGCTTCACAGATGCAGTGTTGTTGAAGGCAGGGGGAGGCTTTTTTTTTCTTCCTCTGTGAGAACAATGTCGTTAAGTGTCACGTTTCTCATTGCCTTTAATGTGTGCCACTGTTTGTTCCAGAGGCACAAAACCAATTATGAACATCTGTGGGGGTTTCTGTGTTAGGTACATCCATTTGCAGAGAGACAGTGAAAAATGCAACAGCGAAAATCTCCAGAAAATAGTGAAGAGATGTGAGGAAAATATAACAAATGGTCTCCCGTTTGAAATATGACAATAGTGCCTTGTTGTCTGCCCCATAAATCTCTTCCTCAGCTGGATATATTAGCACATCTTCTGGAGATGTCTGGAAGAAGAGTAGCAGGGATCCTTCTCAACTGCTACTGCTACACCCTGCTCGCGTCAGTTCTGCCCAGAGGTACTGCCACACTCAAGTACAGACCCCTACCTGCAAACATTTGCCAGGACTAATAGTGCTGATGCGTGCATCTCTCATGGATGAGGAAGGCCCTGTTTCGAGGGCCCAAGGCCCACAGTTCGCATGCGCAATCAACTTTTATTATGTCAAACGCCTTCTCTCTTCCTTTGTTCGCTCGCCCAAATTTGAGGGGTTTTTTTTGCAGCTGTGCCTTTTTTTGTGGCACAAAGTAAAAGGGGTAATTGCACTTTGAGCTTGTTCTCCCTCCTCCAAAATATTTTGCTCCTTTCTTGACTGTTCGACCAGAGAAAGAAAAGGCAAATCCGAGCCTTTTGAATTTCGTCGCTCTGCGGTTTGGGCTAAAAAAAGAAAAAAAGATAGTGAAAAAACCCTGGAATTTTGGGGTTAATGAAGTGTGTTTTGAGTATGAGTGTGTCTCATTTCCAGAGACGTAGACGTATATCTAGAGGTTGCCCGCTTATGCCAGCAGGGGGAGCAGAGGGGGTAAGTTTCCCCATGCCCCCTCCTGCCGACGGAACTATCTGAAAGCAGTTTAGCCAGGCGGAAACTTTCTCTTCTCAGGAAATTCTTAAGCAAAGCACTGCGTTAACTTGGTTAAAATTTGTCACAATTCTCTTCCCCAGGATTTTTTTTTTCCAAAAAAGGTGACTTTTTTTTTCTTTCTCATGTAGATGAGCACTAAAGCTATTGTCGACTGCCAAAATGCACGTTGAAGAATGTTAAATCAATGTGTGTTAACACACATGATCAGAGCCCCCCCCCCCAGAAAGTATAAGATTTGAACTTTTGTGCGGTTGCCAGCCAGAACCTTTCTTCTTCTACCTCCTCCAGGGAGTCTTTCCATCCTCCTACTGAACCTGCAGGTGCCTTCATATGTGAGAAGAGGAGAGGACGCCAAACTTGTCTGTCTGTACGATCTGGAATTCGACGGACTTTATAGGTAACGCACTCACTCTCACACGCGCGCGCGCACACACACGCACTTCTTCTTCACGCTCGTCTGCAGTCGTAAACCAAACGAAGCGTTGCTGCTCATAGTGCTCTTTATGTACTTCTTGAAGGAGTACAAACGCTGTACTTATACTGGTTACGACTTCCATTGCTTGGACGCTTCCACTGAAGAAAAGGAGTGCGTGTGTGTGTGTGTGTGTGAGAGAGAGAGAGAAGGACTCACTTGGCAGTGCTTTCTTAACCCTTTACTTAAAGAATCTTCATGTCATGATTCATGCATTGTTACGTAGCCTCAAATGGTATAAGGACGGCAACGAATTCTATAGTTATGTGCCCAAGATGAGGACGTCCCCCAGGAGGTTCTTCTCCACCGAGGGAATCGATATGAATGTGAGACAAGTGCATGGAACGAGCCTGTGGGAAGTGCGCGCTCCTGATACATTTTATATTTTAGCTCGAGCAGACCGAGGATCAGGAAGTCTATCTCAGAAATGTTTCCCTGGAAACCGAGGGCGAATTCAGGTGTCAGGTGTCTGGCGAGGGACCCCTATTCTCCACAGTGGTTCAGACCAAGACACTCAGAGTGGCTGGTAAGTTGGGGCAGGGGTGGGGGACCCATACGTGAGCGCAGGAGCTGCGTGGAGAAGAGGGGCCTCGAAACGTTAGGCGAGGCCTCCCCTCCAACTTGGGACGGTCCGACAGAGGGCATAAGTAGCAGCACAAATGAGTTATGGGCAATTTGCTCCTCGTCCTCTCGTTCGTGTTACCCGAATTCATCGTTGAGTCGAAATTTGATGCCTACCCAACCCTCCCCCATTAAGGCCTCGGCTGCAGACAGAGCGAGAGAGGCCCCGGAGGCCAGACACGAACTCCGCGGTCTTATTAACTCTGCTTTCTCTTGTGTGCGTGCGTGCGTGCGTGCGTGTGTGCGTGTCACGCACTAAACTAACTCGAGTTTATGTCTCCCAAGAGACGTCATAGAAAAGATACCCGGAGAATTAGCAGATGTTTCCAGAGTCTCTCCCCGGCTTTTGGCTTCTTTACTTTCGGTGTCATCTGCTTCTTCCAGTGATTCCAGACTTACCTCCCCGAATCTCGGGCCTCCCGGCCCATTTTGCCCCCGGCCGCTGGCTCCACCTCAACTGCACCTCGGGCAGGTCGCGGCCGCCGGCCAGGCTGGCCTGGACAGTCAACGGAGAGGAGGTGAGCACGCGCCAACGCTTGACACAAATTGACTGAAGGCTAAACTATTTCAAAAGTTGGCACAAAACCACTTTTGCTACATACGACCAGGAATCAACTTTCATTGTGGCAACTGATGAATTGTTATCAGAAAAGTTTTATCCATTAACAGCGCCACCCTCATAACGCTGCAGCAGCAGCTCTGGGTCACTGTAATCTACGTAGACTTGAAGGACCTCCACTTTACGCCAGCTTTTGAAAAATGTCTCCCAAAAGTTGAAAGCGTCATTGTGTCAGCCTAAGGCCATGGAGGGGAAAATCGTGTGGGCCGCTAAAAGAGAAAAAGTCACCAAGTTTCGTCTCTCCACCAGGACGTTTGTTCTCTTCAGCATGGCTCACACGGTTTTTGTTCTCTCAAACATTAGCATAAAGCGCCTGAGGAATTCCAAGGCAGATTAAGCGCGCGCGCTCTCTCCGCACACACACGCACACACACGTACGCATTTGGTGGTAAATCTCTGACACACTCTGCTTCTTCACCCAGGCTGAGGACTCGATGCTGCGCGTCTTTCCCGACGAGACCCACGTGGACGCCGACGGCTTCGGCTCCTCCGTGCTGGGCCTGCAGTTCTGGGTGCGGAGGAACCATTTCGACAAGGGAAAAAAGATTGGGCACAATTTCGCCATAAAAGAGAGACAGACAGAGAGAAAATATGAGCAACTCCGCCCAAAATACCAACGATTGCACTGCTCTCAGAACTGTTTTGTGGCAGCTTTCAACCGTTTGTTCTGCTGGCGACCGCTGCTTAAAAAGCTTTCTGGCAGATTTGGCCCAAGTCTCTTGAGGACATGTTGGAATGACAATACTTTCTGCCACCTGAGAGAAAGTCAAAGTATGGCAATTCACGCGCTATCCTCTCTAGGCCAGTACTTTCGGAAAGTTGTTCCACAACTTTGGCACAAAAGATGTTGGGTGTGTGGGTTTTTTTCTTCTCCGCGGTACCCGCACCCTGATTAGAAGCTTTGAGCACACCAAAGGATCCTGAATGCCTGCAATTTCGGTCTTCTTTGGGTGGTTTTTTTTCCCTTTTTGGCGAAAATGTGCCCTCCTTCAAGGAAGGGAAACTCCGCGTGAGGTGCGCGGCCTCCATCGGATCCGTCTACTTCCGCAACACCGAGGAACACGTGGTGGCGCAGCTGCAGCCGCCTGAGCGGGCCCTCGAGGCCACGGCCTCGGCGGCCAAGGCGGTCGCAATCGCGGCTTGGTGGATATTAGCGACGGCGGCGGCAGCCTGAGGAAAAACACCTGGCACCATTTCTACACGTAAATTTATTTTTTCCAGATAATTGTAGTAAAAGAGTTGTACGGGAAATACAATGTTCTACGCATAGAGCAGTTTTCTTCCTGCTGTTAAGTGCGACTGCGCCACATCCCAAATTAATCGATATTCGATTTATCGAGACCAAATGATATTTGTTGACTGCAGTAATAGTGATGTATTCGAATCAATCGAGACCAAATGATACTCGTTGACTGCAGTAATAGTGATGTATTCGAATCAATCGGGTCAGGAATGACTCGAGTCAGGGTTCTTTGTGATTAGAAAACCATTTTCTTGTGGGTTTGGAAATGCATCCAAAACATGATTCTGATCCGAATCGCTTTTCTTTTTTTAAGAAAATGCACCAAAACTGATATCTCAAAGCCCAGAAAAATGCAAAATTTGTCCTCTTCTACAGCCCCAAGTCGAGTCATTTGTCACATCTACCTGAGTCAACTCGAGTCAGATTCCCTTCCCAAACGTCTGCGACAAGTCCTGATCACAGGACTGAAGTCAGAGTCCTTTTTGGGTGAGTCCATGTTAGCCCCAAGATAGGAAAAACCATGTTAAGCGGATTCCGCTGCCAATATCTTACCCATCTTGGTGCTGCAGCACCTGTGTTTGGCTTACGATCTGGTCGAGAGTGCAGCTTGAGTACTGCGGATGTTGAAGTCGTTCTCGGCGCTCTCCTATTGAACTTTCAGTTTGTGTTATCACTATTTGTTGCAGAGAAGGCAGAGACAGCTGTAAGCAATTTTTCTGCCCCGACGTTAAGATCGCTGACTGCTGTATAAAACATTTGTTGGCTAAAAGTAACAGATATTGAGAACAACACATTTCTTTATGGTTGCCCAACCTAGTCTAGTCGGTTTAATGACAGTTCGACACAATCCCTACCGGCACAACCGTCATCGACACAATCGTTGCTGACACAGTACCTTGCAACACAGAACTCTTATTCACACAGCCTTTACTGACACAATCGTAACCGACACAACCAATACCTAAACAGTACAATGCAACACAGAATGTTTACTGACACAACCTTTATAGACACAATCTATCTTCTTCAAGCATGTGGTCCTTGACAGAACAGCACGCCAAAGTGACTGGAAAGTTGACTTTTTCAGGGGAGAAATGTTGATGAAATTGACTGAAAATTTCATGGCCCAATCCCAGCCCCTTGGCAAATCATTTCCGCGGCCAAGGGGCTGAGGACGATCCAGACTGCAAAGATCTGGTCTGTCTTCTCTTGTTGCTGACCTTTGCAACCCAGAAAACTACATGCTACAATTGCTACATGCTCTGACAAACTATGTGCTGGCAAATAAAGTGTCGAAGATTTGATGCGATGGCTTGCAGTTTCATATGTAGTCGGTGAGGGTTGTGCCTTTAAGGGTTGTGCCGGTAAGAGTTGTGCTGGTAAGGGTTGTGCCAGTAAGGGTTGTGCTGGTAAGGGTTGTGCCAGTAAGGGTTGTGCTGGTAAGGGTTGTGCCAGTAAGGGTTGTGCTGGTAAG
>JAAUXU010002221.1_pt1 | contig 18970 bp, 17 predicted proteins | sample 7278151 | NCBI WGS metagenome assembly JAAUXU01 (sample SAMN14350113, study PRJNA611818) | marine sediment metagenome | isolation source: surface marine sediment (1.8m) | place: French Polynesia: Moorea | collected 2018-08 | reverse complement strand
CCCCCCCCCAAAAAAAAGGAACTCTGATCATGGCTCTTTCTAAGGTCTGTACTTATGAATACTCCCAAAGAGATCCCCTCTCCTAAATGGTCCCCCTCTGTAATTGTCCCCTCTCCCCAAGAGGAGGTTGAAAAAGACTCCCCCATGGGGCATTAATACAGCATTTATGATATACCCTGCTTCCTCAAACAGAACACCAATGACAGAGATTAGAGGAGTCATCATACGAGGCACACTAGAGAAGATGGGATGGAATAGGACACAGGCAAAACCGTGAGGATCTCCATGGGGGAGGAGATCCTAAGCGCTGTTGATCTCAGCAGGGTGGAATTCGATCAGGGTAGGGAATGGCAGTAGAACACTTGATTTGAAGTAGGTTATGCTAGCTTTGATAAAGGTGAGTCACTTGAGGGAGACTTGATCAAGTGTTGCACTGATGGCAACCACATCCTTGAACAGACAGGGACGAGATACTGCACATCAAATGGATGCATAGGTAGAAGGGACAGGGGATCCGTTGGAAGTCTTTCAGGCAAGATGCATGCTACTACACAAGCAGTTGACAGCTCATCTTTGGAGGGGAAACAAAAGAATAAACAAACTTCTTTGTAGATAGACTGCACTGCTGATCGTTGCCAGCAAAGTAGCATGCACCAGAAATTTAAAAAAATGCAAAGCGTCTTTGGAGGAGCTGACGCAGGATAACAAGGTAACATTAAGTTGGTGAAAGCTCATGTTGGACACAAGCCAAATGTTGAAGCAGACACCCTCACCAAGGAAGGTGCATTTAAAGGGGGTTTAAAGTTTTAAAGTTTACAACCCTTCCCTGACCAAAGGCAACATGCAACTGGGCCATTAAAGAATACTTCTTAGGAAACTGGCATGAAAGGTGAAATGATCTTACCACTTGTAGACAGACCAGATTCTGGATGCACCGCTCAAGAACGCCTGAGCAACAGGTTATTAAGTTAGAGAGGATGAGCTTGGGGAAAGGTCTACCAGCTCTCACAGGACACAACTACTTAAATTATTATCAATGGAACGTAGGTGAAGGACCGAAACAGGAATATAGATTCTATGAAAAGCGAGGAGTTGATACACCCGGCATGTGAGTGTCTGCACTTGTAAAGGAGTGACTAGAGACTTTCTATGAACTGCAACCCTACCAACATCCCCTGGACCTCAGAGGCCAAGTCAGGTTCATCCGTTTGGGCCACATTGATAAGACAATGCATCCAAAGGGGGCAGATCATAACTATTGGTTCTGAAAAAATAAGTCGCAGTTTTTTCACACTTTTTAAGGCACATCCTGCTCGAACCCCTCACAAACAAGCTAACAAAAAACATAGAACCTATGGGTGACTATTTTTTCATTAGTATCATTTTATCATTATCTGGAGTTATTATTTGACTTCTCAGTGTGGGACGAAAGGAATCGGGCTCCCCCTCCCCCCTCCCCCACTCGAGCTTCGCCCAGCTCAACCCCAGCTTGTCCTGCTGGCAAAGTTAACTCTTGTAACTCTGTACTACAGCTGCACTACAGCACCGACTTGATAGCATCCAGCTAGAGCTCCTAAGTAGCCAGAATGGCAAAACGTAGTAGAGGTGTTATTCGAGCTAGAAAAAAATCAATTTCGAGTCGAGTTCGAATCTTTTACAGGGTGCTCGCCCGGCGCAGACTCGGCTCAGCCCGTACTAAACTCGAAGTATTTGCGTCCACACTCGTAGGTGCGTGAGTACAATATGACACTCAAAAATTTTTGCTGATTCCTCTTTTGACGGGGAAGGTTGCGAAAGCGAAAATGGCTAAAAGATCGATGTTCACGAATGCTTGATATGTCAAAGAACGAGACCTCAAAACTTTAGGCGGCGACTTTTTAGCTTATGCTTCCTTTTTCCGCCTCATTTAATTTACAAAGTCCACCAAAAATTCCATTGCCACTTGCTTTATTTCTTGAGCTTTCACTTCTTGCCGCATTTTTAAATACTACCCAATTTTTGACTTATCATACACCTTTCCAAGGTGTCCACCTGAGGTTCCACCTGAAGTTTCGAGGTCTAGCAGAAACAACCAGCCGCGATCGCAACAAAATTGGTGCTGCTCGAATTTTAAACTTGAGTCGAGTTAGTTTCGACATGAGCCTCGACTCGAACTCCACTCGAAACTTGGTCGCATCTCTACGGCAACGATAGAAGAAGAGGAAGCCTGATAAGAGACTACAGCAAGCAGCGTTTCCCAAACTTTCTCATGCAAGAACTTTTATGAGCTGGTGCAAGAAAATCAAGCTGCGTCCGTCCCCTCGGCCGTGAACGGCGGCTCCGGCCCCGGGACAGGACCGAGCAGACCTCACTACAGGTATCAGGCTCCTCTCTCAGAGGACACGAACAAGAAAAGAGGGCCAGGCCATGGACGCTGTCAATAGCTGTTACACACTTAGTTGAAATAGAGATAAATACCAAGTGCGTGCTCCACGTCCAAATGATACGCCACTGAAGAGCCTGCACTTTTGGCTACCTTTTGACACCAAAACTTTGTGTTTGTGAAATAACTTCAACTTCAATTTTCAACCTCATTTGACCTCCAAGATCCAGTCTACTTCATCCAGTCCCCTATTTTGGGGGTGCAGGGCAAATTTGCTTTTATGACATTTTTTGAGTTGAGGCCTCCTTCTGCCCAAAAATGGCATATTAACCTCTCAACCTCCATGTTTGATCTCAATTTTAAGCCTTTGGCCTCAATGTGTGACCTCAAGTAACATCCAAGGTTAGAATTAAGCTTCCTAAAAGCTTTCCTGCATAAGAAGGCAGCTCCACACCAAATTTGGTTCAGATTAATCCTGTGGTTTGGCCATGCATGAGTAACAAAGATTTTTTAGAAATACAATTTTGAGTCCTTTTCAGTTGATCATCTGGAGTCTACAGAATCTATATCCAACAACCCCCAGTGCCTGTCAGATGAAAAATGAAATACCTGTGATACATAATGTGATGGTAAACTGACTACTAGTCATATCTTTCATGGTTAGGAGGCAAAAACATGTTTCAAAATGTGCCAATACAAAGAACTGTAACACTGAAAAGGCCCTGGGTACAAGATTTTCATTTTGGTGCCATAACATAGCCCAAAGTGTAGGCTCTTCAACTGAAGAGCCTACACTTTGGGCTATCTTATGCCCATCCTATCGTGAATCGTTTGTTCATGGAGCCCGCACTTGGTATTTATCTTCGTTTCAACTAAGTGTTTGTTACGTATGGCTATGGACACAATTGTGATGCGAGAAAAAACTTACGTCTTCCCCCTGTTCAGATAAAGTTGGAACAATAGACTGTTTAACATTGTACGAACGCGTACCAGTGGGATCTGGATACGGGCAAGCTCCGCCAAGGAGAGAGCACTGCTCAGGTCCGGACTCTGCTCCCAATGCTTGACAACGAAATGTCACTGCCGACGGGTGTGTTTTGTGGGCGAGTGACCACTCCTTGGTGCGGCTTCGTCACCAAATTCGTTCAAAAAGTACCCGGACCTGTTCACCGCCCAAATGGCTCGTGTCCACATCAGGACATGAAGGAGAATTGCTCATACCAGGATTCCACTGTTCAGTCGAGAACACACGACTTTTGGAGATGTTAAAGCACTTGTGTCTAATCAGGGAGCTGGCCTAAAAATGTGACATATCTCACTCCAAAAACAGGTGGCCTAACAACAGCTTTCTTTCACTTATTGACGTCACTCCCTTTCTTTACACTTGGCCAGCTATGATATTGCTAATACCGCTAACATATTGTCGACTAAAGAATGGGAATTAGGATGCCTCCTTTCTTCTCTCCACAGTCTGCCACGTACAGTGCGGCTTGAAGGCCTCCTTCCAACGCCCCCTGCACTCCCCCCAAGTCCAAGGTGTTTCGAGCCACACTGTATGTGCTGTGCGAGGTACCTGCAGCAATGAGCTTACCTTAAAAACTTGTCTCGTCAGAAAGTTTTCCTTCACCGGCAGCAATCTGGGATGAATACAGAAGAGAATTTTCGGCCGCACTCTGAATTAACACTCTTCACACATACTTTGCCATTTCCGAGAGTTGCAGCTTCCCGTCCTTGTTGGAGTCGAACACTTGGAGCTGGAATAAATAAGAGAGCATACGGAAAGAGAGAAGAAAAGGGGGAATCAATGACTGTCACCATAGTGTCCGTGTACTGAATCAGCTGGTCCTCCGTCACCTCCTGGCTCTTCTTGGCCTCCTTCAGCAGATCTCGGAGAAAGTTCTGGGGGGGGGGAGAGAAAGCAGTACTCAGAAAAATACTTTCCCCAAGTTACCATCTCAACAGCGATCATGTCTGAAGTCTCTTTTCTCTCACCTTGAGCTCATCGGCCTCGATGGATCCACTTCTATCAGTGTCGTACTGATGCCACAACTGTGGACAGACAGAGAGAGAAATCAGGCATTAGGCTCAGTCTGAAGAGCAAAGGCTTCCCACATGCGCACGTACTTTGCGCGTACGACTGAGTCGCTCTCACATACTGTGGTACTCGCTGAAAGTACATAGAAAGTAGAGCTTTTAACATCCTGGGAAGGAGAAGACGAAAAACAAGGTCAACAATTGTCCGGGGAACGACGAAGGCAAAAAATCTGCATCACTTCTGTTCAGTCGGGTGTTTAAACTCCTGCCGTCGCACGTGGGGGGGGGGGATACATTTAGAAAGTTTTGGTGGTGGAAAGACTGGAAAGACTGGCATGTCCGTGGAAAGCTCTCACTCACTTTTTTGGGGTTGGTCCGCGTAAGAAAAACTTCAGCATGAGACCAGTGGATGAAAAAGAGGGGATCAAAATCTCCTGTTGGCACAGCGAGGGTTTTTTTCGGGATGGGTTGGAGCCGTGCACAGGGTGAGTCAAACGTATACGCGATTCGGGGAGCTACTTTTCGAGTGATCTCTCGCCAAAACGTAGAGTGTTGAAGCTTCTCCATTGTTGAAGCCAGACAATGTTTGTTTGTCCTCCAAATTGATGCTCTAGTCATCAACGAGGCAACAATCAGTGGTCTCTTCTAGATCAATCTCCTCTTTGATTACAGCCCGGGGCTATTGACTCACTCGGTAGAGCAGATGTGGCTGCTGCTGCTGCTGCTACCACTGAGTGCGTAATAGTCTCAAAAATTGCAGATTCGGCGGCTGCAAAGTTTGTCTTTGGAAACTCTTTTAGAATCTCTCTCCTCTAACGACTTCGGGGGGTCTAAAAACGTGCCTAGAATGGGTTCGTGGCAAACTAGAAGATAAAGGCAGAAAATGGGCTCCTTTTGAGAAAGGGAAGGAGGGCGGGGAGGTCGAACCCCTTCCGCCACCCAAAAAAAACACCCATTTGCTGTTAGTCTCTTACTGGCTTGTGCGTGTTTGTATACGGGCTGTGCGTACAGGGTGCGGCACGAATACGGGCACTTTCCAATTGCAACATTTGCTCGTCACTCTTTATTTCGGCAAATCATCTGAGGTTGTCTAGTCACTAACCATTCTTCTCTCCTGGTGAAAGTGAAGAAAATCGGCCTTTGCTGCCCCTGAGAGGGCGACACTCAGACTTGTTGGACTCCCCTACGCTTCTGAGGAGTTAAAAAATGCCCTGAAACATGCCCGAGTTCACCCAGAACAACGTCGTGCGCGTGTGCAGAAGTGAAGCACAGAAGGGAGGGAGACTGAATGAGCCATTTTTGGTCACTTCCTGGCGCAGTCGCACATCAGGGAGGCGTCCACGGCCTCCAGTGCCTCAATTGGCACTTCTCCCTGTACTCCCTGTATTGGTGTGATGGAGTGAGGAGAACAGAAGCGGCGCTTTGGTTCGAGTCAGAGCAAAGAGCCTCGCTCTTTGGCACTTGAGTTCAGGCCACTCAATCACCCACAGATAGGTATTATGCATGTGTCTTGCTCAAAGATAGCGGGATTGAGAGCAAAAAAGCCGTCAAGGCGACGACATCGAGAATGGAATCACACAGCTGGTGATTTCACCTCCTTTTTTTTTACCACCCGCTCTCTATCAATGAGAAATAACGACTTTTTGTTTGTTTGTTTGTTTATCTTGTTTTTCCTACTCACTTTCATGAACTCGACGCTCGAGTCGAGAGGGTTGTCAAAGCGAAAGAGCAGCAAAAAGTTCTCCTCCATGGGAAGAAGCTGAGCCAACTGCAAGAAGAAGAAGACGTGCACGAGAGTCAACGAGTCCCTTGTTTCTTCCCCATTGTGACCGACTGACTAACCTCCCTGATGTCGATCTTGCCGTCCTGGTTGTCGTCGTAGGCCTCGAGGAAGCACTCCTTCAGCTCTGCCAACATCGCGTCGGAAACGACCTTGAAGGGAAAATGTTGTTGCTACTGGTGCTGCCGTTGCTTTTTTTATTTTTATCCATTCAACATCAGGTGATTTTGTTTTCACCCCAAAAGGCACTTCTCTTTGCTTTCTCTAACTTCAGCGATAAAAGCCCAAATAAGCAAGCAGCCACTTTATGAATGCATAATGTGTGCGTTTTTGCTTTTTTTCCCGGGGAGGAAACTGCATTGGGTTTGGCCTCCGAGGCCCGCCTATTGAGGCCGGGCCTCTTGTTTTCATAGGTCCAGGCCCTGAAAGGCCTCTCTCGGTCACAAGAAACGGAGAGAGAACCAAAGTTGGCCAGCCTTTTTGCCTCGTATTTCCAAGTCCTGATACTCACTTCTGGTCCACAGTCGGTCTGATTGACCGAGGAGACGAACTCTCTCAGGAAGCCGTCCAGCTCCTTGCCCTCGATGTAGCCATTTCCTAGAGAGCGATCATCATTAAGAGCGTCCGCAGCAACGTGGTGCATGATTAAAAGCTTAGATGTAGATCGAATATTGGACCACACCCGACTACTTTCAGTCAATGCGAGAAAGAGGGGAGGAAACTAGTACTTACTTCGCAGTTCTAGGCCCCGAGAGCCAACAGGGTAGGGGCAAACAAAAAGGGACGACGTGGGATAACTCATACACCATGACCATTTGGCAACCCTGACTTCTACAGAACAGGGGGAACACTTGAATTTTCGTCCAAACGTTGTCAAGCGGACAAGAAAACATGTTTTCTCCATGTAGACAAGATCACACGCCTGTCCCATTGTGCAGTGTGACACAAGAGTTTTATTTTTCCTTTTCTGTTGCACAACACAATAAGCGATTCAATTACGTTTTGAACATGACTTATCATCCAACGGATTCTCCCTTCTTTATAATGACCAGACCGGTCATGGCGAGCTAGAGGACTGTGCAAGTCCTCCAGCTCGACATCAGCATGGACTCGAAGCTCTTCAGACACACACATGAGACACAATCAAAGGTGTTCGCCAGGAGAAATGACGGCTCGGCGTTGACCTGACCCGGCAGGTCCTTGGATCACTTGTCGGTCTCGCCTCAACAATTTGGTGCATAGAGCTAAAAATTACTAACTCCTTTGTTTATATCAAGTTAGGGTTGCCATCAGGTTGCACGTAGCTGTGCTGCGTACAACATGCCAAAAGCCAAAAGTTTTTAGAAGGAAACAGCTCTTGCGTCACACTCTTTTGCACATTTATGATACTTCTCCTCCACCAAACAGCTTTGGGTTGCAAGACAGAGTTAGTTGGACCTCGCTGTGCATACGGTCCTCTTAGCACGGACTTGTGGGGAGCTAAGGTCCGGCGATCTGTTTTTATTACAGGTACTCTTGTGGGAATTTCTGTCACAGCCAGAAAGCTGAGCCAATGTCAAGCACGATCATGTCATACCTCAACTGCCGTGAGGAGGTGAGGTTGCCGTCAGAGCTCTGGCAGTCGAGAGACAGACTGGATAGGTACAAAAGCTGGACATATCTGAGGGACTTTCTGAGGAGCCTTTTTCAGTTCTAAATTTAGCACCGGTAGTTCTAGACTCCCTTTTCATCCCCTCTGAGGAGGCAGATCAAGCATCAGCACGAGTGGAAAGGTACCAATCTTCCAATTGATCTTATAGTAAAGCGTACAAGAGCTGTGGAAAGCTTGACTATGCTCGTAGCTGTAAAATCCATTCATCCAACTATAGACTTTACACTGGACGGGTCCAAGTAGATCTGTTCCAACCGGAAATGGGACATGGAAGGAAAGTTTAGGGACTTGAAAAAGCCCAAACTACATTTCTAGAAAGTTAAAGCTTAGACTTGAAGTGGACCAGAATGGATTTCTGGAAAGACTAGGGAATAGCATGAAATAAAGTTGTGTATAAAAAAATCCATATTCTCACTTACGTTTTATTTGCGTTACTGCAATGTGCGAGCGAATTAGTTTTAATCATTAATTGCCACTTTGAACAAAGCCGACAGATCCACAATGTGTCCAATCACTTTAGAAACGACGTGGACAGGTAATGGAGAGTCTGTGCTCAATTCCCATTAACATTTCGATTGAAAAGACGAGTTTGTGTGGCATTTTGAAGTTTACAAAGGCACTTGATGAAGCTGTATCGGGAACCACAGGGACAATCCTTGCACAGTTAAGTCTCTCTTGAAGGAAAACTCTCTTAAGGAAAACTTTTTAGTGACCGATGCATGCGACAACGGTTAGATGTAGACCTCTAAGACCATACTTGTTTGGAATCAGCATTACAGACCCCTATTTGTTGCGATCCGGGTCTGGTTTCGCGCGTGAGAGCGGGTTTCCCAACCATTAGTTTCAGGAAGTCCTGATTACAAAGATCAAGCACAGTCAACGGTTGCTTTTTTTCTGTCACAAATTTCTGTCTCACTGGTAGTCGGAGCCAACGAAGCAAAAAAGTCACGAGTCATATACCATCAGTTCTCTCATGGTATATTTCAAATGCCAACTTTTGGAGAAATTGGGTCAGGGAACTATCCAGCTTGAAACTCTGTGATGACTTGGAGACGATCGAGAGGATCGAGTGTGTAGCGTATGGGTAACATGAAGGGCATGGACGGATCAGAGCACAAGGACGGCGCAGACTCATGTATAGATTTTAGTTTAGTCTAAATAACCCGAGTAGTAACAGGTACTTCGACTCTGGTTCCATGAGTTTTGATGCATATGAGCGGTAGTGACTGTTACAGTCCTATAGGTGTGTTGCAAGATTGAGGCGTGACCAGTTTAATTCCCAGTTGAATGTAAGCAGTTATCAATTGTGTTTAAGGCAACCTTAAAAGACCGCTGAAAAAGGATTCATGAGTCGACAATTCACTGGCTTAGCCCTGATTCACATTGATTCGTACACACCCTGCAGATGCCAAAACCGCTGCCAAATCTTATTGTAGCAGCTCATTATAGTGATCTGAGAGGCTCTTTTTCTGCAAACGAGATATTATCGTACGTTTTAAGGCTGTCTCCGATGCATATGAGCGTGGGCATTAGTATAGTTCATAATTAATAGAAAATGGTTTCCAGGCACATAAGTGTCTGATGCTTACATCTGGGAATGCATGTTCTTCACTGTATTCCAAGGTCAAGCCTCCTAACCGGGTACCAAACGAAATCAGGTGAACGCAACGTTTCAGTCATTTCACTTTTCCCTGCGTCCTGTGATTTAAGTCCACTTTTGCCAGAACAGCTGTCCACAACTTTGAGTCTACTTCCAAAAAGACGCGAATAAAGTACAGGAAGCAAGATGAAGATGAACAATCGAGTGATATAGTAAACAGCGCAACCAAATGAACGGCAGCAGCCGATTCTTGATAAGTTCACTGGATGGACCTTTAATGTGCTAATTTTTTTATGCAACTGTAGGGGATCACTTGACCTAACATTTTGCTTCACAACCATGTTCACATATGAAGAGAAACTTGTGATAGCCTGTCAACATTATCCCCAGAGTACCTTGGGGATCCATTTCATCTGGCATATTAGGGCAAGAATCAGTTGCTGGGATTAAAAAGCTTCTACTGGTAATGCTACAATCGCCAATACGCAAGTCTCATTTGTACTGTACGTTTTGGGGTATCCAGGAGCTCCAAATCAAGTAGACTGACATTATCGGATGGAGGGGGTACTTTAAAAAATTACTGACCAAGGTGCCCGGCTTTGTGGGCGAGGTGCCCGACCAAAATAAAGACCAAATTTAACACCAAGCTAAAATCTATATTGCGGTATGTCTGTCCTACGCTCCACGCTGTCCACGTGCTGCACGCTGTCCACGTCAGCGCCATCGACGTGCTCTGCGCCATCCACGCACTCCGCGTTCCAATCTGCTTTGTTCTTTTTTTTTTGCCTTTTGAAACTGAATGAAATAGGTGCACCTCACCCACCTCTCTTCTGTCTGTCCTCAGTGTTGCCAAGTTGCAGAGAGACGTAGTGCTCGTATACATGCAAAAGATTTCAGAGCCTGGCAACATTGAATGTTCTTCCTCTCCTTTCTGCTGCTTCCATATGTTGCACACAAACGTATTTATGTAGTAAGTGCTACTGAGGACTTCGATTTCGGCCTTGCAACGGCCTTTAAATGCACTTTTAACCCCACCCCACCTTGCTTCACAGCGCGTGGAAAGTAGTGTCTGGCGACCAAATTTGATCGGTCCAACGACGGGACTGCCTTTCCAGACACACTGACAGACTCCAAAACTCAGCTAAGCGCTTTATCATTCGCTCTTTAGAAAGCTGGTGCAACTGCCCAATTTTTTTTGCCCCACAACCGTCAAACCTCAGACAAGAAAAGTGGACCTGATGGAGTTGGACATGTTGAAAGTACTTTTCCAAGCCTTTTCGTACCCTGACCCGATCAAATTGTGCACACGGATTTGATGCTGGGAGTCTCGACAGCGATAGACACGGGCTTGACAGCAAAAAAGTTGACTCTCTTCTGCTTTGCTTTGAAGAATCTACCTAGTGGATGTAGACCTTAAATACAGTCCGACGGACAAATATACGGCCCCCACATTGAGCAAAGTTCAGTAGATCCTACCTTGCACAGTGCAGGGATTAACGAACTATTCTCCCTCTGTCCCTGAAGTAAATGAAACATCCTGGGACTGCAGATGGAACCCAACAGTCAAGGGAGCTAAGTAAAAACGTGCTTTGTACCATGACAACGACGCTGCTTTTGGCCAGTCTTTTTGAACAACCCTGTAGTGGGCATAAGACACCAAGGGCAGAGGTAAGTGTCCATTTGCACTGTGCAGATAAGAACTGAACTTCACCTCATTTCCTGACTCAGCTAAAAATCTCAGGTCTTAGCTGAACCCACCAAAGTCTGAAATAGGCCCCAGGCACAACAACAGTGGCTGGACTTGCCTGTCTGACTCAATCTATCCCTTAGGACCTCGTCCGTCGAGGTCACAGCCAGCCTTACCATCGTCATCGTAGTGGTCCCACACTTCCATAAACTGCGCTGCTGTCAGCTGCTTGAGCTCCCTCGACTCGGAGTCCCTGAACTGCCTCATGAAGTTGCAGCTCTGCAGTGCTGAGGCCGCCGAGGCCGCCGAGGCCGCCGAGGCGCCCCCTCGACCCTGCTTGGCCGCTGCCGTCGCCGCCATCTGGTTCTTGAAGGCCTCCACGAGGCCTACGCCACTGGAGTTAATAGAGGACTGAAGGAGAAGAAAAGAATTAAAGCGGAAATCCAAGTACCGACGGACTCAACCGCGGTTGCATTGCTGTTCATGCTGCGAAGAATAGGAGACATTATATATGCTCGTAGTATTGCATAAACTTCGCTCTCATGAAGACTTGTTTATATATTTATATACCGGTATGTATACGATATGTCGTAAGCATTTGGCTACGATGACTAAAAAACATCGATCTGAGTGTTACTACAAAAAGACTAAGTAGTAAAAGCAAAACAAAAACTTAATAAATTTATAAGTCTCTCCTCGTACTTGTGCCGAGGCACGCACGACTTCCACCACGTCCCATAGGTCCAGTCAAGCATACCAAAGGGTCTAACACAGACTTTTTCTAGCTCCAGACAATCGGACATCGGTTAGAATTCTCTCGCTAATTCGTTGCTGTTGCTGTCGTCGGGTGGAGAGGGATGAGGGAGGCAAGACCCTCGGTCTCGTCTTGTAACGTAAACTGATACTGCAAACCGAGAGGGAAACATAGCAGTGACAAATTGTTTGCCTTCTGAAAGACAGGCAAATCTTCCGTAAGAAAAAATACGTAATAGGGAATATTTGTACAAGAATACAGTATGAAACACTGGAGCTAAATACGTAGAATAAGTTGTTCTACACATAATGAGATAAATCAATCCTACTCAAAAGTGATCTAAGATCTAGGATCAGCACATTTATACAGTGCTGTCGTATGAAAAATGTTACTACTGTTGTGCTTAGATAAAGTACCTGTCCACTCATCTTGTATTCAGGTTCCTGAAACATTACAATTAGGGCACAGGATTATTATCACTATCAACATCGCATACTTTGCACATGAAACAGAGAGAGAGTGAGTTAATGTGACAGTTGCCTTTCTTCAGCAGTCACAGCTAGGATGAGCAGTGTGCCCAGCACGTTTGTCGTATGCAAGGCGAGATGCTCTACTTTCAGCCCAACTTTCCTTAACACGTGTGTCTCGCCTTATAATAAGTATACTTACACTAGAGCACCACTTACAAGTATGTAACTTGTGAAAGTACTCGCTGTCTCGCTGACTCGGGCGCGCGAGCACAAGAGGACACTCTTTGCAGCTGGCGTGACGCTTGACAAAGCGTTCTTGACAACAACAGCAAGAAGGAGAAAAAGCTCTTTGTGGAGACCAAATCTAAGCGTATAAGAAGCCATTTAGGACAAGTTTTGTATCTCTTCACCGAGTCTCTAATGGGTGTTCCCCAGACCCATCCTTTATTTATGGCTCTCCTCCGCCCAATTTCACGGTGTCTTTATCATCACCAGCCCATTTTCCGCACGACTTTTATTCGCAGATTAAGTGAGCCGGAAGCAATCGAGGGACAGATGGAGAAAAAAAGAAATGGAGGATTGGCTCAAGCTGTCCCCAGTCTGTCTCAGTCCAATGTGGGATCGACTGAGGACCACTTTGCATGTATATCATTATTCCAGCGCACAGGAGAAGACACCAATGTGTTTTTTTACATATAAAGAGAGAGAATCGATTCGTTTAACAGGGTGGAAGAAAAGTATCGACTACTGTGATTTCGGAGCCCTTTGGGGATGGTTCTGAACGGAAAGAATGTGTAAAGTGCCAGGTGGCATCAGGTGTTGGCTGGTTGGCTGAGAAAGGCCTCGGAAGGCCTAGCAGTACAGGACAGAAAAGAGAAACACAGAAGCTTCTCTACCCGCATGTTCAGTAGCATCTGCATACGTTGACGAAGTACTTTCACCTATACTAGGAGGATGGAAAACAGCTTTTGCCGAAAGCTATGAAACTTTCCTCCAAACAAGAATATGAGGAAAGTTATAGAAAAGAGGATAAGACCACAAAGAGGAGGTAATCGTGCATCTTCCAAAAGGAAATTCTGCCTCCTCTCTTTTTTCTTCAAGTGATCCTGAAGAGCCCCCTCCTCCCCGGACTCACTCGGTACCACAAACGTTGGCTGAAGATGATTGCAGCATAAAATTACGTCCTCCATGATCGATTCCAGGGCCGAATTTCGCCCCAAGGACTTTCTTCCTTCCACCTACTCACATCCAGAGGGTCTCGGACTTGATGGGAATGCTCGGTTACCCCTAACATAGCGTTAAGTAGAGTTTCTTTTTTTGTTCCCAGCTGTTTTCGCAACACTATTTTTGTTTCTTCCTGAATAGCGTTAGATGCGGTAACATCTCCAAATGCAGGAGGTCCAAGAAGGACTCACCTAGTTTCCTATCACGAAATGGCCAAAAAATACAAAACAAACATGGCCCAGACGAAGAAGAAAAAGAAGTTGAGAGTGTGTTTACAAAGGCGAATAAAAGTAAAGCTTGACTTTTAAAGGGAGTGAGAAATCTTTGTAGAGAATGAAAGAAACTCAGTAATCGTATCAAATCGCAGGCATTCATCTTCGGTATTGGATTCCTATCCGTGTCAATAAAACTAAGGAAGTACCGGTGCAATGGGATTAAGAATGAAAATGATAATGGAATACAGTATTGAAAAAAGGCTTCCCTGTGTGCCCGCCAATCCAACGCTGTACTTCTTTGTAGAGGAATATACCCTATATCTGTACGTACAGTCATGTTCAAAAGTGAAAGGTGTTACACCCTTTATTTTTGTCAATAATGTCACTGAGTTTCTCAATCTCTGGTCACACCTTGGTGATGGAATCTCCTAAACTCGGCCCGTGAGTCAAATTGTTCGAGTTATTTTCTTCCTTGAACGCTTTGACTCTCGGGCCGAATTTAGGAGACTCCATCACCAAGGTGTGGCCAAAGATTGAAAGACTCATTGACATTTTTGCTGTTAGGCTCTTTATTCGCAACACCGCGAGAACTGCATGTTCTCAGCACTTACTCCTAAAAGACTCAGTTTTGAAAGAAGCTAATAATGATTGTAGTGCTTCCATCAAAAGTTGTACAGAACATTTACAGTCAGCAACATGTCTTCATCAGCCCTCCGTTGACTCGACTTTTTGCCACCAACCCACCTTGTGTACTTCAGACGATTCATGTACATGAAATTAACATCGAATGTCCTTAGCATCATGGTTGCTAGGTAATCTAAGGGAAAATTAAAGAGACCCTGTAGAGGACAATCATCGCTTTCCACCCTCAAGTTCATTTCAGGAAGAACGAACTACAGTACTTGTGGGGGACATTCATAGGTTTCCATTTGTGTGTGGCAAGCTAAAATTAGAGCACCTGTGAGGAGCTATTATTGGTTGTCGTTGGAAATGAGCAGAAGTTTCTCTTCTCCCTTGTGTACGCATCATCTTCTGCACGAATCACACAATGGTGTTTTACGAGACATTTCGCGTTTCAGATCTTTTGAAGCTGCCCTTTTTGCTCCTTCTGTCTGTCTTACATGGCAAGGATGGGGTGGAAATTAAGCTGAAGTTGAGTCAAGCAAAGCAAAGCCCAGATACATTAGTGTATTCAGTTCGTTTCTACCTACTGAGACTTTGGGGGAAGTTTTTCTTGCCATCCTTTTGGTTTTCGTCAACCTCGTTGTTGCCGTAAGCTTAAATATGAGTAACCTTTTACTCAGCCAAGTAACTTTTGTCGACCGAGTTTATTGTGCTTTTACTCTGATGGATTTCCTGCATTAAATTGATTACTGATTGCATCAAATTAGTGAAAAAGTTTAGTAGTCGCCTGTCTGTCTGTCTGTCACGCATCAATGTAGTGCTCAAACCAATCGCATTTTGATGCACATGCATATTCCTCGGTAATTTTTGTGATCATCTCATGCATGTCAATGTGCTGTAACCTTCAGAGGTTAACAGAAACGAAGAAGACTATGGCAGCGTTACTCTTTTCTTTGCCCTCATAAGCTCTAAAATCGATAGTTATAGCTGTGAGCAAAGGACCATTAGTTAATCAAGGAATGAAAAAAAAAAACAACCAGTAAGATGTTGGCAGCAATCCAGCTGGTGCTGGACACCAGTGCTTTCATTCCCCAGATCTGGTCCGCCAAGATCCTCCTTCCAGCACTCAGAGTTAGCATGAAAAAGTCTCCTTGGAGGCACTGAGCTTGAAGCGCTGCTCTTACTTGTTAGTAGCAGTGGTTTCCAGTGCCTGGCCCACAAAACCACCCACGAGAACCCGCGAATCTGGCCCGAAAGTTTGGAAAGCTCTGCATCACACACTTTTTTTCCGCCTAGGGCTGCATTCGACTCTGATACTTGACAGAGGGAAAGCTTTTTCTGCCACAACCTGACACTGATGCTGAGTAACAAGACACAGTCAGTGATTTTGCGCTCCACCCCAATTATAGCGATATTCTCAGGGCTGCTGCCAAGTCAGACTGGGACTTTGCAGACACAAAATGACGTGAAGGCGCCCAAGGGGACGTGAAATCAGGACCGAGGCGTAACAAGAGGCTTTGAGGATCATCATTTTTCAACGAAAAATAATCCCAGTGATTTTTCCATGTTTTTCCTAAGAGAAGATGAGATTTCTGCGTGCTTCCCCCAAGTACCCAGGCAATTATTTTCCCCAGAGTTTTCCTCCCTTTCCATTATTCAATGTCTTGACCAAGTAGCACGAGGCGGAAAGAGGAAGGGGTCATCTGGAGCGTTTTTAGTAGAACGCGGGTGAAAAAGCAAATCTGCAGGAGACAATAATTCACCCTGTCACGAGCTGTTTTGTGGAAGAAGTTCACAGAAGCTGCGATGAAATGATAAGAAAAGGGGGAGGGGAATAGAGAAACTTTTTTCTTCTCCTCCTCCCCCTTCTACTTCTTCTTCTTCTTCTTCTTCTTCTACTTCTTCATCGCCGTCTTCGTCTACGTTGTCGTCTTCCTCTTCGTCGTCGTCTCCCAAGGCGCTCTCATCTATCACATTCAGAGAAGAAGGCCAAAGAGGCTCTTTCATAAGATAAGGGGAGCGCGCACAATTGTGCTTTGCGACCCGACGGTGAACAGATCCGGAGACATGAAAGTGCAGAACAAAGGCTTGGGATCCAAGGCTGGACTTTTTTTCCGAGTTCACGACTCACGAGGCCGCAAAAAAGGGAAAAGGTTGGGGAAAAAATGGGTGTTACAGTGCAAGTTGTTCCTTGCCACGTCCAGGTGAAGGAGCTCCTTAGAGGAAGGAGAAGGCCACATTGACAGAGCCGACTCAGCTTTTGGGCAATGGCTGTTCAGACGCACGCACACACACAGGGTGTCGTATTGATGCTGTGGCAAAGTAAGGCCACAACGGCCTTACTTTGGCCGTTGTGCCTTCAAAATCGCTAAATACGACCTTCCAAATCCCTAAATGCGGGTGGATTTCTCTAATCTCGGGCCTTGTGCCAAACGTTGGACGTTGGATGAAGTACAGCATTAACTAAGTGAAGGTCCCAGCATCAACCGTAGTCAAATCTGGCTCTCCTAAAGTGGGATCAACAGATGTTAAGTCCTTTTTGTCTTTTTAAAACATCACGTTGTCTTTTCTCTAGTGGCGGCAATTCTGCCATAGAATTTCAGCGCATGAACCCGTCCTTTCAATTTAACTGTCGGATGAGTCTAAGTGTCTTCAGCATCACTGAGACACCCTGTACGGACTTTGAAGAAGCTGCTTTTCGGGGTTTTTTTGGGTGGCGACCACTGAAGAGGCCGCCAAGTGTGCGTTGACATCGAACTTGGCGTCGTATTGCAGTCATTTTCGCAACAGCAGCGGGCGAGATTGGTGCCAATGCGGATATGAAAATGTCTCTGCGTCTCAATGCTGCTGTGCGGACCAAACGAGCCGTCTCTCAGTTCATGTCATTGAATGCGGAATTATCCACTGTGTCTAAATCCGCATTTGCATGTGTCGTCGTCGTGGCTGTCAGCACTAATCCCTTGCGCACAGGGTGATCAATGGCAACTGCAGGGGTCTTTCGTCCATTTTCGTCTGCATCTCAGGGGTTCAGTTGAAAAATCAAGTGCTTTACGTGGACGTGGACCTGAGAGCTGAAAAGTGGTCCTCAAAGAGCAAGTTGGGTTACAGAAGCCCCCCCGAAAAAAAATCTACAATGTGAATCTCATTGTCGAAGCTCCTGCTGGAAACGACGTCAAACTTCTTTGAGACATATCCTGGCCCATTTCATATTGGTTTGCCAAAGACCACTGCACCGCATCCTCTGCAACCTGAGCAAGCACACCCCTCACAACTGCCTTGTGCCCTTGTAACGTCGAGTGGAGTTGGAACATCAGTGATCTCATGGAAAATCGTACCTCTCTGCTCACTTTCGCCAAGACGACAGTCGCTGATAATCGCATCTCTGGTTGGTTATGAACGATGGAATCGCCCTTACTGCGTCGGAACATGAAAATTTCCCTCCTCTTGGCCTTCCATCCATGTAAAACACTTGTCTGCATGGAGTTGACTTCTCTAGACCGAGAGATGCAAACTAAACACTTCCCATGGATCACCCAAGTCAGCAGCCACATTAGCTTGTCCAAGATCTGATTGGCAGTCCTGCGCCAACCAAGAGGATGTTGAATCGCTTTAGTACACGCCTAGATCCATTTTCCTCTTGCTGGAATAACTTACTATTGTCATTTTCTCGGTTTGTCAAGGTAATTCAAACAATTCCTCGAGTTTGGCGGAAGAAAAGGCTATTGTGCAAAATCGGAGGCCTATGAAAACCAGCGAAATTTGGGGGAGAAAATCGGGCAAAGAAAAAAGGGATCCTTAGGCATACGCAGCAGGATAGCAGAGAACTAGTGTAAAAACGTATTTCTTTTCTTCTCGTCCACTCTACCACGACCTTTTCTCATGGTATTTTACGCTACTTTGGCCACAAGACGCAAGCCCAGGAGCTCTTGCAAGCCTTGATTACACTAGGCAAAAAGGCTCTGGCCTCACTTCATCCCTGCTCTGCATCCCACTTTTTGGAACTATTAAACCCGCTGCTTCCTGTTAGGACTACCTCGAGCACTGACCTCGAGGTCAAATTGGGACTCTGCCGTCGATTGGAGGACCTAGTGTCATACACAGTGCTGAAACTGTCTCGATCTGGCCATCTCTCCGTCTATAGTTAAGCAGAAAGCATGAAAGAGTAAACGCGAAATATGTCTACTCTATTTTGAAGGCACGAGGCCTATCAGGCCCATTGCCGGCCAAGGGAAGTGTAGGTCTGCAATTTCTTTTCTAGTACCAAGTGTTTTTTCTATGAAGAGATGTCCCCTAACTTCTCAGACTTGATCCGCGACCATCACGATCGTCCGTCCTCGACACGGACTGCATCGGCACCAAGTCCATCAAGGTGTGTAGGCCCTCATCTTGGCACACTACACTAAGAGCAGAATGGACATGAAACGAGTGCAGTCCATTGCTACCACGTAAGCACTGAACTGCATTTTGTATCAAATAGCTTCATTCAGAAGAAAATGTTTTGTCCCATCATAAAGGGATCAACTTTGTGCTGCTGAGCCCAGTGACGCAGGCCTAATATTGCAGACAGCT
>JAAUXU010069520.1_pt1 | contig 18973 bp, 20 predicted proteins | sample 7278151 | NCBI WGS metagenome assembly JAAUXU01 (sample SAMN14350113, study PRJNA611818) | marine sediment metagenome | isolation source: surface marine sediment (1.8m) | place: French Polynesia: Moorea | collected 2018-08 | reverse complement strand
AAATTTGGCTCTTTCGGCACCTTCTCCGGAGGTGCCACAATTCTGCTTCAGCAGGTGACAACAACAGTCTTGAGAGACGGACGGAACACGTCAACGTCATCTTGCCGAACATGAACTTCAGTCGGGTCTTCGTGTCTGGCAACCCCTTAATCTTTCTGTCAGTAGAGATTCGGCTCGAATCGCATCTGAATAAGATCGATATGGAATAAAGTATGCAGGAGATTCTCCAGGGATCCGGATCCGAATACTCGATTACGGTTCAGGCGTTCCAGTCATCAGAACCGTGTGCTTGGTGCGCACTGCATAAGGAGTCATCTGGCTGCCCTGACTGTATTTATAGGAGAAAATGGGAACAAAACAGGGAAAGGAGGGGGAAAAGGGAGACAGATTTTTCGCAATAATTGTCTTGTCTTCTATGGCGGATGGTTTTTTCCTCTTTTTTTCCTTCCTCCTCTTCTTCACAATTCTTTTGAAAGTTGATTGACGGGATTCATTTTTCTCCAGTACGTAGTTCAGTGGCTTCGCCAGCCATCGTGTCTCTTCAGCCTTTTTTCCTCTCCTCCTCCTCCTTCTTCTTCAGCTTGTTGTTGGCTTCTACGTGTGTGTAGAGATTGACAAATTTCTGGCGTGGCTCTTGCAAATTGCCTCGGTGCCAAGCCTCCATTAATCAAAAAGTGCCTGCGCTAGCATGAGTCTGAGAAGGCCTACAACGCCCCTCCAGCTTCGAACAGGTAGGGCAAAAAACTGCCTTTGTGACAAGAGGAAAGGGAACACTCATAGAAAGCCATAATTAGAGCTGGGGCCTCCCCCCCCCTCGTTGTTGTCTAGAACGAGACGTACGGATCGTGTGAGGGGGTAAAAAAAAACCCTCTGTGAGTCACAATGCGGCGTCAAGTTGTGCACGAAGGGATCTACGAAGTTAGTAGAGCGTTTAGGCCACATCAAGGCCGAAAAAAAGGCCTTTTTATGATTCAATTCTATCGAAGTTGTTTTGCCAGTCAAGGATGGTTTCTTGCTACTGCACAAGTTAAAGGGCTTCACTAGAACGCCACCTCCAGGTCAAAAAAAATCCGCATTTTTATTTAACAAAAAACCTTTTTCTGCTGTTTCCTTGCCTGCGGAGTGGCCAAGCTGGAGGCCACATCAAGGCCAAAAAGGCCCGTTTTCTTATTGAAAACATCTATTTCGTAGTTTTCTTGCCCACTGCACAAGTCAACTACGACTAAATGCTCACCATGTGGAGAACGTTTGGAGGCCATGTTGAGGCCTCGTCAAGGACAAACACGGCCTTTTTTTTTTAAAAAAAAAAGAACATCTATTTTCCTATTCTTGACAAAAGTTGGGACGAAACTTGAACTGTCTTCACTGGATGAGACCACAGTGAACTTCAGACGAACGCAATTCTCGATTAAATGCAATTTAAGCGGACTTTTTTCTGCACGAACCCCCTGCAATGATGGCAATTTTTGAAACTGCCACTTTGGATAAGCACAATGCATTGGCTCAGCTGATCGTAAATTTGGAGTCACTCTAGGTGCTGGTCGCGATAACTGCAGAAACAAAACAAGTTCCTAAATAGTCTCATCTCATACGTAAATGGGACCGAGTGCAGTCAGGAGTACTCGAACGAGAGGCTCACGTGGGACAGTCGAGTCTCGACGTAACGACAACTCCTACCTTCAGTGGAGGGACGACAAAGAAGTGAGGTTAAATCGAGACTTCACTGCTATTTCATCTCCTCTCTCTACGTGGCGTGGTAGGAGTGATCTCGAGCTCGGGAAGCTCGACGGGCCGACGTGTGTGGGGAGCTCGTGGTGGCTCCTGGCTCGGAAGATCACCAGCTCGACTTGATTCATGGCTGGGCTCGTCTTTCTCCCAGGAGGCAGCATCGCTACCGCTGGCAAATGCGGAAAAAAATCTTCTAATGCCTCGTATGATTCGATTACACCACCATTCGGCTAGAACTAGAAACATTATACGGACTACAGAGCTTAAGAAGGAAATGGGTCTTGGCTCGAATCAGCTGGTAAAAAGTAGCCTTGGCTCGAGCCAGCTGAGGAAGATTAGAGCGTGGCTTAGGCTGCAGCTCACTCGAGCACTGGGATTTCTCAGTTTATACCACCCCTAATGCAACCATCACTTTTCCGGCCTCCCAAGCAACTGCGTGTATCGGTGTAGGAACAAGCTGGTGCTGATTCGAGCCATGATTCGAATCTGATTTGAATGTTTGCCAGCTTCACTCAAGATTCAGGGTCGTAGTTTTAGGGATTCAGATCGGAAGTCACGGATTCGATCTGATAAATGTCATGTAAATAAATGCTCGGCAATTTGAAGGTCAGTGCTGCAGCCAGGCAGCAGTGACTTCGGGCAGAGTTGGCCGAGCACCATGGTGTGCCTTACGCAGTTCTGGATTGCCCTCCCACGTGTCTCATCGGAGTCCAGTTGCAAAGATTCGAATGGGACTCGGCTTCGTGTCCCAGAACGTCCAGTTCTGGCACTGGGTTCAGACCGGCAGGACACTCGAGTCAGCTGCCGGACTCGAGTGATTCGAGCCCGGTTCTGGCAGGCCCGAATTGAGCGTCTCTTTTATTTTCTAGCGCCACGAAATGAAGAAGCAGCCTAGGGCTTCTTTGGATTGCTCGAAGCCACAGAGATTCTGATCGCTTTATGATCGCACCCCCTGACAGCGCCATCGATCTCGGGCCTCTCAGAAAGCCATTCCTTCTAATTTTCACTTCATCCATTTCAATTCTGTAGAAGCCATGAGAGAGAGACAGCTCGTACAGACAGACGTTCTCCTCCTCCACGGCCGCAGACATGATGCTCCTCGCTCAGTTGAAGTTGTGATTGCAGTCATCGAAAATCGATCCATCTCAATTTGAGAGGGGGGGGGGGGACTGCATTTGGACGACTTTTGTCTGCGCGAGCACCCGCTGGGTGGTGGAGGGATGAATTACACGTATGATGGACGTGTTTCTTTTGTCACGTCATCGTCGTCTTGTTCTTCTTGGGCATTGAGCCAATCGACTTCGTCGACGTCGTCGACGTCGACAAAACCTTGGTCGTGACCCTCCTTTTTTTCGCCCTCCCCCCTCTGTCTTAATGCGCATTCTCTCTTTCTTTGCCATGGAAACGAGGACGAAAAATGTCTCACGACACTTCCCATATTCGAGACGTTCGTTCCGGCTGTTGTTTCATCGAAATTCTGGGTAAACGCGTGACTTCTTCTTCTTGACGAGGCGAGGTCGTCACGAAGACTCGGGCAGACAAAGTCATTTCGGTCCCGTCACATCCGAGCACGTTGACACAACAATCATGACGATGCAGAATCATTTTCTTCTTACCTACTTGGCAAATTTTTCTTTTTGCACAGCTTGGCAGTGATCTGACAAATGCAAACATGGCTGGAAATGGGTCTGTTCAGGTTCAATAATCCGGGGCGGGAGGAAAATGTTGTCTCCAAGCGTTGGGTCCGGCACCCACTTCAATCACTCTGGAAATGATGAGGCTGTCAACTCTTGTATGCCGTCGATATAAAGTAATATATGTCCTGACACGAGGAATAGCACGTCCAGTTCGCTCAACACGTTCAACTGTGACAGCAACACCAGGGACATGAGCAGCTGGGGCAGCCCCAAGTCCATCAACTGCACCTGAATCGAAGTCGTCGAAGGGCACGGACGCGATGGAAAGAGTCAACCAGTGGAAGGCAATTTGGGCAACTTACTAAACTGAGAAGGAACGTAGACCATTAATGGTGCTTAAGAGCGTCACCTTCTTAATTAAACAGGATGTCCCCATTTTGGGCATGGAACAATTGTCAAGGCGCAAGAGTCAATAACTTAATTGCTGTTCATTACACCGCAAGTGAGTGGAAAGTCCTCAATCACCCAGATTACACGAGTGATTGTGGTGTTCCCCGGTGATCTGCCAATCTCAATGACCGCCTGGAGCCCCGACAGGACGGACTGCATCAATCACTTCACTGCTCCCCGCCCCGAGCCGGGCGGGCAGATCGGCAACAAAGGCTGCCATTCAGCCACCGAATCAATAAAGTCTTCGTCATTCTCTGCCCAACTCTGTGTGATAAAGAGCTATTCAATTTATTCACGCTTTAGTATTTGCACCCTTCAGTGGCACGTAACCATGCTTGGCCAGCCCTCCTCACTGGGTGCCTGTTAAGTAGCGCTGTTCGGCCCTTGCAGTCGCCCAACAAAAGAACATGACATACATGTTTTCCATTCCACATATGATTCCGGAGTCTACTAATGGAGTGCACTATAAAAATGTGCAAAAATGTAATAATTGCTAGAGGAGAATGCTCACAACTCCGGCTCTTGATTGTTTGCTGACTCTCAGGAATCTCTGTCCCCTCCCTGTGGACTGACACGACGAGGAGGGATCCGGCGACCAGCACAACAATCCCCCCGAGACCTGCGGCAACTACACAGTCTATCAATAATTGCTGCTGCTCTGGGCGTGGAGGACAAAATGGACAACCGTGAGAGAAGGGAAGTCCGGGGCATCCACGTGCAATGTTTCTGGTGGAGCCCATCACCGATGAGGCCGTTGCGAGGTCGGTCGGAGGATGACATCGAGGATGACAGGAGCTGCGCTCAGGCCATGGTTTAAGGTGTGAGGCCAAAATCATTGTAAAGTCATATGCATATTCTGCGCCCCAATGTGCGCATACACTGTGATCATGATGATGCAGAACTTGGCAGGAATACAAAGCTACACAGGGGGGGGGGGGAGGGGGAGGGCATCCCAGGGAATGTAAAGAAGCACACGTTACTATCACTTGTGTGATGGTATCAGACATGATCACAGCCTCCCCCCCCCCCTTGCATTTTTGGGCCCCTCTCCCGGGGTGGGTTTCGGGCCTCCCCTGTAAGCAGCTCATAGATAGTTAGTATGTATAGCAAAGTCGACTGACCTTCAAAAATGAGAGGGGGGTCAAATAGAAGTTGTTGTTAGTTATTTTCATAATGACTTTACAAATACTGATTTGTCAAATGTGTTCCCGGACGGGGTTAACTTTATCCTTCTCCACACCTGTCTATATCTTGTTTCAGGTGAACTTTTTGCTCACTCGCAGAAGCCGTGCCCTGGGGAGAATTCTATAAATCGCTATTTCTGTCTGTCTGACTCATCACTGACAATCACGCTGTCCACGCACTTCATGCTCACCGTGCACTTCGTGTCGTCCATGCGATCTGCCCCTGGATTTATTCTGGTTTTTTTTTCTTTTGGAACTGGATCCACACGCACACCTTCTTCCCTCAAGACTTATGTAGGAAATGCAACGTTGGACCTCGATTTCGGCCTCAAAACAGCCTCAAAACAGCCTCGAAATGCAACTTTGAGTGGACTATGGATTTTTTGTTCACCCAAAGGCCTCACTTGCAAAAAATCAGCCAGATCTGAGAAGAACTGAGAGCGCTGCAAGGACAGAACCATGCATACAAAGTAACAGATTCAACGTTGTAATAACTTATCACTGTCACGTAATATCCACCTTTAATAAAGTATGCCTAGAAAATCGAATTAAGTCTTGCCAAAGGCGGCCCCAGATTTCAAAGCAGGAATGACAACTGGGGGATTTTTGCTTTGCTTTCACGGCTCTTTGTGCAATTGTAGTTGTTTTAGATGCGATAATGACCTTTCATAATGTTTTGTTCCCTAATGACGGTAATTTTGCTAGGGCGTAATTGTGCCTAGCACTTAAAGTGTGGCAACTTTTGTGCAGTAACCATCTCCGTAGGTCTCAGAGCTCGTTAGAAATGCTATTTATGACTTATATTTAACGATGTTGTGAGAATTCTCCTATGCCGATAACATTTTGAATTTCCCATCACTTTCATTTTGCAAGGTTAAAAATGAGTTGACTTTGATGTACTCAACATCTCGGTGCAGTTGACAGGGGTGGTCCTGACCCACCGAAAGAGGACTCAAAAAATCTTTGGGGCTGTGACCACGACTGCTGTGTATAGCACATAATCATTCGAGGCGTCGATTCAAAGCCTTTGAAGCAGGCAGACGTGGTCAGATTGGAGAAAACCCAGTACGACAGCTTCCACATCAGCAACCTCAACTACCTCCACGCCATGCAAACCGAAATCGAGCACACTCTAGGGGTCAGAAAGTCGCCATCGACCCCATGAACCGTCGACATTCTACAGCCTCTGCTCCTCGCCCACATTGTTCTTGGTGAGCTTGAGCCTGCTTCCACTTGACCAGGTCCAATCTCAGAAATGGACTCACTTAGTTTCTACATTTCGCCTCCACTCCTTTTAGTACAATATATATGAGTGCCTCTTATTCGCTCGACCCTGTTGCCTGGGGGTCGTTCCCTACTGGCTGGTGGCTCAAAAAAGTTTGATGAGCTGATGTTTTCTTTGAGGCTTGCGGCTCATACGATCAGAGCTTGAGGCAGCTCGACTTCTTTCTTGGCTCGGTTCAGCTTGGTTCATCCCTTTCCGGTGAGCCGTGTGTCACGCTAACCAATTTGGCGGAAGTGTTTGAATTCCAGAGGATTCCCTAGTCTGATTCGATTGTACCTTTAAAACTAAATATACAGTCTTCCCCCAAAATAGCTAGTTTCTCCAGTCTTGATTGAGTGAACTGTGGCTCAAACCAGCTGGGGAAGATTAGAGCTCGGCTTGTCCAGCTCGGACTCCAGCACCTTCGAGCTGGTTGATTTACTGAGTCTGCACCACCCCTAAATATCTATCTATCTATCACTCTTCCCCGGTCTTCATGTCTGGACAGACAAAAGTCAGCAAGAATGAATTTACCCGAAAATTAACATGTGGCCTTAAAAGCTTCATATGTGTGTGTGTGTGAACACTTGCACACATAACATTGACCATGATATACGGCGGCGGAGAAGGAATAAATGGAGAGAAGGATCATAACTCTTGGCAGGGATAATTGGCCATAAAACCCTACGCAGGAAATTATGTTGGGAAGTTGTAAAATATCTGCTATATCTTAATTGATATGCCAGCGTATGTGGAGTCTGGTAGGAGTTTCCCGCACACTCAACTATGACTGAGATAGGGGGGGAGACCTTAAATCAAAAGTAGTAGTGGAAAAGCCGATATTTGCCGGGGTCCCCTCGCACCACCCCGTTTGGCAGCAACCCCCCTGCTGTAAAGCATGGCTGTCTGAGTTCACTCTCTTGTGATCATGAGAGCGCAAAATGTAAATTAATGCCATCAAAAGACTTGCTGACTCACACAAAAGGGAATAAATTTCGATTTGGAGCCTCTCGTGTGCGTGCGCGCGCGCGTGCGCGCGTGTGGCGAGTTTGGGGGCGGCAATTTGCATTTTTTTTTTTGCAAACGACGCGCTTGAAAACGATTGCGATCTCTTCTCCCTCACCTCGTTTTCTGTTACAACAACTACAACGCTCGTTGTTCTGCCAATAAGAGCACAAAGGAAGGTTCTAGTTCTTCTTCTTCTTTACTGCCTCCTCCCTCATAATTCTCATCAGCCATAAAGCTCAATGCCCGCCATCCATCTTGTGGGATAGCCGAAGGGGTTGGCCGGGCTCAGGCAGGAGGAGGCGCCCGCGCACACGCACACATGCATCATGAACAATTCAGCCCCGACGAGAGCTGGAGAGAGAGCAATAAAACAAGATATATGAAGTAAACTGCACATTACTACAGGCACATCCTACTAGTACAACTAAGGCTGAAAAGGAGGACAGAGTTGCCAGCGGGCAACTCTCTCCCCGCCGTCTGGACGTCTGCACACACACACACACACAGACACAGACAGCGACCAGCTGTGGACCGGCCTGAAGTCCGACTCGGGGTCGGCGGCCACCACCGCGGGGACGCCCTCCCCCTCCGCCTGCACCAATTTCTCGACGTTTGGCATCCCTTACCCGTTAACGAGCGAAGGCATTCTGGGAGAAATAGTAGGAAGAAAAAAAATGAGACTCTTGAAAAGAGCAGCTTTGATTTATTGCTCTCCACTCCTCTGCTTCACTACGTTCTTACCCATTTCTGCGGCTTCGCCACATATTCATGCTCTTCTTCATCAGGGTTGCCATTTCTGGGAACGCCGATGCTGGCAGAATAAGACAGTCTTGCCTGTTGCCACACAACTTTATTGCAATAAAAACCTCACAGAAGAGAGATTGTGTAGTACTTGGACAGAGGCAAAAAGTTGTCCCTTCTTTCTCCTTTTAGCACATTCTCAAAAAAAAAGGAAAAAAAAACACCCTCAACACTTTATATAGAGGTTTAGTAGGGCAACAGCAACAACAAATATTCTCCTTTTTTGTAGAGAGAGGTCAAAATACACACATCTTGTGGCAGAAGCCGCCTTGACACACACAAGTTATACAAAGAGAACTTTTTCTATTCCACTTTTCAAGTCTCCCCTCTTTTTCTTCTTCCTCAGTATGAATATCCGCAAGTTTCGTCACTCGAAAGAAAAAAACCCACCACTGTTTTCTCCATCTTGCATTTTTGCCATGAGTGTTTATGTCAATTCGCATAAAACAGAGTTTCGCACGTCGTCCGACACAAAGGCTTTCTTCTGTCTGCCTTTGAAACCATGTGTGTATTTTGTACACACACACACGCGATCTTTCTTCACAGGGGAGTGTGAGAATGGCGCAGTCGTCGTTATCTTGTCGCCATCGCTCTCTTTCGTCGCCTCAGGGGCCATTATGTTTCTTCCACTCTCTTCAAACGTAAACATTCACTTTGCCGGAAAAGAAAAAAAAAAGAGGAGGCCAAAAAAAAGTTTGCGGCTAATCACAGGCCTTGTCAAGACAGGCCCACCTCTCTCTGGCTCTGCTCTGGAGAGAAGGAGTCGCCGTGATAGCTGTCCTAGTTGTGGTAGACGTCGCACACGTCGCTTTCTTCTGCTTTCCAGATCTTCTGCTTAAATCCTCTTGATGTTTTCCCGCGCAAAAGTTTGCATCTCTTTTTTTTTTTTCTTTGCGAAAATGAAATTCGTCTTCTTCTTATCGTCTCGGCTGTCAGTGGCACGCCCTCCCCCCCCTCCCCCTCCCCTCCCCCCTCTCTTATCGCTGCATCCTCTTCCATCTCAGCTGTTGACAGCCCAGAGAGCAGAGATCTTCTCTAGATTCATCTTTTGAACTGTTCTTTCTTCCTCCGTCTCCCACCAACCTTCACTCCTCAATCTTCGGACGTTCGTCAGTTCAGTCGAGACTTCAAAAAGATCGGCAAACGAAGAGGAGATTTCAAGACAGACGAAGAACATTGGAAAATTGTATTTCAGCCCAGGCTTGAGCTTCTTCTCCTCCGTGTAGAATCTGTCAGAGAGCGAATGGATTCCATCATTCAGGACCTGAGTCTGGGGAGGAATTTTTATTTACGCCAATGTTGTCGGATCGCGGCTGATTGACAGATGGAGGCGGGCGACTCCAGAGGCTGCGCGCTTCACGCGGCCTCAAAGGAAGGCGCCTCCTTGGGCCGCGGCGGCCCCCAAGGCCGCGGCGGCCGGGGCGCCGGCCGCGCCCCTGACGACGCCTTGGAAAAACAAATTTTCGGCATCCTTTTCTTTCCAGCAGCAGAGCGAAAAAAGTCGCTGCCTGCCGCTATCTCTGCCTTTGACTTTCCAAATTGCCTCCAGGCTGGAGGCCACGCCGAAGTATGGGAAAAAGCTGTCAAAGCTTCGAGGAAAGTTCCATCAAAAGCCGCCGCCGCCTCCTCCGCCGCCGCCGCCCGAAAACAGAACGGCGCCTTGTTCTCCGGGATGAAAGAGAGGGGGCCGCACTCGAGGGGTATTTCGGGCGCCCTCGTGTGTGTGTGGGGGGGGGGGGGAGGGGGCAGAGGGGGTTGTTTCTGCAAAATGGGTTCACGTCGTTGAAGGGGGGGACGGCCAAATGCAGTGTGGCCTCCCTCGTTGCCCCCCTCCTCCTTCTGGCTGACGTTGGCCACGGTGTGACAAGTTCAGCAGTGGGAAAATGGGCAGGACGAAGGCTTGAAAAGAGCACACGAGTGATGTCTTCCTTCTCTCTCCTGTCTGTTAAATGGCTGTCAGGCACTTTTCTTCCCTTTGTTTCCTTAGTGCTTCTTGTACGGGGAAAAAAGTTGGGAAGATGCACAAGACTCTTTCTCCACCTCCTGTCAAACAATCGCTTTTGATTTATGCTCTTCCGCTCTCTGCCTGTGATTGTGTTGATACAAAGTCACATATTGAAGGCAACATCCAGAGAAGACACTTCTCACGTCGTCATCTTTGATCCATCTTCTTGCGCAAATAGCAACGTTATAATAAAAAGACTTCTTTTGTTGCACAGAAAGAGAAGAAAAGCAGTTCAGAGCAGGGGAGGCCGGGCAAACAACGACGGGTAGAGTGAAGCGTACGGGTTTAGGTAGCTGGGCATGCCCGGCGGAGGCGGCAGCGGCGGAGGCGGCAAGCTGGACCCGCCGCCGCCGGTGGCAGCGCCGCCCGGAGGCAGCCCAGGACGCCCGTAGGGATGGAATCTGGCCGCCGCAGCAGCCAGGGCAGGGTGGATGGGACCTCCGCTCGAAGAGCTGCTGCTGGCGGCGGCGGCGGCCGCCGCGGCCGCCGCCGCGGCCGCCAGGCCTCGCGAGTCTGACGTGGAGAGGTTGGTGTGGGTCTTCAGGTGCAGGAGGAGCTCCTCGCTGTTGGCGAAGCGTCTTCCGCAGTAATCAGCACCTGTGTGTGAGAGAGAGAGAATGATGATGTGGTCTGGACCTCGCTTGATTAAAAAAATTGGGCGTGTTGCTTTAAGCGTGAAATGGCTTCCCAAGCGACAAGCGCGATGATGAAGCGAGATTGCCTCGCTACACATTGCCAGTCAAGTGAGCGACAAGCGGTTGTGCGCCGACGTCGTCCACGCTGGTGACGACGCCGACGCCGGATGCATGACGTACCTGCCACCCAATTGCACACGTAGGGGAGGGCGCCGCCGGCCGAGCCCGGCGGCGAGGTCGCGGCTGCCGCCGCGGCCGCCATGGCCGCCGTCCTCTGCGCCTGCATCATGGCCGCCTCGCGCTGTATCAGCGACGCGGAGAATGGCGAGGAGGACATGGGAGAGAAGCTTCCCGTGGCGGCGGCCAGGAGCTGCTGGTTCCGAATGAACGTTGGACATGTGGGATCGCGGCAGAGCGGGTCCCTGCAATTGTTGCTCGAGGCCGCGGCGGAGGTGACGGCAGGCGCTACCACCGACGACGTGACCGCGGTTGAGGCCGTCGTGGAGAGACCGACTGCCGCGGCCAAGAAGGGATTGGCCGCAAATAGTGAGGACGACGACGGGAGTGGCTGAGACGGAGAGCCGAATGCGGCGGCCGCTGCAGCTGCCAGCCGCGCGGCGGCGGCGTGTTGTTGCTCGGCAAATCCCGTCAGTGGAGGCGGCCGGTAGGGATGGTGGTGACCGGAGAGGACCTCCAGGCCTGAGCGCACGATGGGACTAGGATCAGATGACGACGACTTGGGGGGCGTCTGCGGTTTATCACTCGATGACTTGGGCATCACGGCCGCCGCTGAAGATACCACCGGCGACGACGTCGACGGTCGTCGTGCCGTGGACGCCGGGCTGAGTGAGGAGAGCGACGTGGACGAAGCCCTTGCGCTCAAGTCCTTGGCCAGATGATTGTTGTTGTTGACTGACGCCGGCAGCGCCACTGACGCTGCGGCCGTGTTGGAGGAGCCGTCCGTGATCCTGATCTCCTCGGAACACCTCCCGCCGTTCATCGCGGCCGTCGGGTCTTCGCTGCCGCTCTTGCTGCCGCTGCTGCCAGATCGAGGTGACACGCTTGCTTTGCCGTTGGAGGAGTTCTTCCTCTTGCTTCCGCCTGCACCGGAGGACGACGACGACGAGCTGCAGGAGGCGCCCGGGCCCAGTCCGGAGTCCGAGCCGATCTGACTGCAAGTCTTGGCCAGCATGGCCAGTGGACTAGACTTGGAGTCGAGCTGCAAGCACGAAGAGAACGTGTGAGTGGTCGTCGACTTTTCCATCCACAAGTTGCCACTCAGGAAGCTCTGTTGCTCCGGTCTCCATCCAGTCGACGTGACAGTGAGTGGCAACCCTGTGTGGACGATCAGGGCCTCGCCCGCGAGGGTCGAGAGCCCGGACGACGACGAAAGTAGGAGCGAAAACTCCCTCCCCCCTTTTCGCTCCGTCAGAACTGTCAAGAGTTGTCTGTTCTTATTAATCACCTCTCGAAATGAAGAGCTAATGAGTCTCTCAGTCTGGTGGAAAGAGAGAAACAACTGCTTCCCCCCCCTCCCCCCCCCCCTATTTGGAAGGCTCTATTAACGTAATCGCGACAACTTCCTCCTCACGAGCGAGAAGCCGAACCTGTCTTATCGACAGCAGCTCCAAAACCTTCACCGACGGCGACGACGACACCATCGACTACTCCGAAAAGGAGATAATGAGACATTTCTGGCTGAGTGATGGGGAGCAGCTGTTGTCTGCTCACTTCAAGTCTGGGAGGACATTTAGCATTCATGGGTTTTGACGGCAGATTTAGCCTTCAGGACACATCAGCAGGGGGAAAAAGAGGAGGGTGGGTACCTCCTGTCAACCTGTCAGGAGGGATTCCGCTCAAAAATTTCCGACACACGCACGCACACACACACATGTGTGAAAGACGAGGAAATGTACTAGTTGAAAGAAAGGGGGGGGGGGGTAGAACTGTTGATGACCCCCCCCTTCAGACATTAAAAATGATCTGCCAGATTCTACGCGGTCGTTGTGTTTTACCTCCGAAGGCAGCGGGCTGATGTAATCGGGATTGAGGTACTGGTTGGCCGCCGTCGCCGTGGACGACGACGTGGTGGGAGTCACGCCCAGCATCGTCCTCGAGTCCAGGATCACCATGGTCACATGAGGAGAATCTTGTGTTCGGGTGATTTTTCTTTCTCTCTCTCTATTCTTGGCTCTTCACCACACCTTCATGCCGGCTTCTTTTTCACCAGACCCCTTTGTTGCACTCCAAGCATGCGCAGACTACTAAAGCGCGCGTGTGTGTGAGTGTGTGTGTGTGTGTGCACGCGCGCATGCGAGCGCTCCTCTCTGTTTCTCTCACGCTCCGGTTTCTTCAACGGCGTTTTGCTCCGCAGACCCCGGTTCAACGGCGCAGACTTCTTTCACGCGCACCAGACACACACGCAGAGAGAGAGAGAGAGAGAGCACTCAAAAAAAAGTAGGCAGCCTCTGCTGTTCGCACCGTCTTGTTTGTACGGTGCTGCCCCCTCTGAGGGAGGCCAGGGCAGTTGGGAGTTGTCAGCGCTTTATCACCTGTCCGTCAAGTCTTTTGATCTTTTGCCGGCGGGAGCAAAGGAAGATTGAGTCCATCCCCACTGTCTGCTCTTTCTTTTTCTGTCATCTCCTGCTCGCCAGATGGGTCCAGATGCATCATCTTGATGGATGACCACTGCCGTGATCTGTCTTGGGTACCGGGTGAGGCAAGAATCGGCCTCATTTACCTGACTGGAGGTCAACAGTCCACTGGCATACGGTTGGGAAGAGCAAACGCTACTCAGGGATGTGATGTCAACTTTGGCCCAGCTTTTGGTTGTCTCCTCTGGCCAGCTTTGGACCTCAACTGTCACACACCCCATGAAGGGTGTGAAGGCCAAAAATGTATATAAATTGAATTGCTGCTGATTACATAGAATTTCCTAGAAAATGACTGGATATCCTCAATCACCCAGATTACACGACTGATTGTGGTGTTCTTTGGTGATCTGCCAACCTCAGCGACCGCCTGGAGCCTCTTCAGGCCGGACTGCGTCAATCACTTTACGGCTCTTCAGTCTGGCTGGAGGCATTGACAAAGACTGCAATTCAGCCACTGAATCAATTGAGTCTGAGTCATTCTCTACCAAAGTCTGTGTGTTAAAGAGTAACTCAGAAATGTATCTTTACAGCCTTTTGGTACAGTAGAAGTGTTCGACTGAGAATGGTGGAAAATTGTACCTAGTTGGAATCTGTCTACAAAGAAGCTGTCCTTTTACCGTCCTGATCTAGCGATGATCACATCTGTGCAAGACACTGTAAAAAAAGAAACAGCGGACACATAAATCAGCAATAGAGCGGCAAAAGGTAGAGCAATGCAAAAAAAATCCATGAAGTGAGTGAAAAGAACAAACATCTGTGAGGGAGCTGCTAATGCCTTGGCAAATCGTTAATGAGATAAGCATGCAGGAGAGATCCGTGTCAGCTCCTGCCTACTTGTTGCCTACCTGTCGTCATTTTCACTCTAGGCCTAATTGAAAGAGATGAAAGATCGCGTGAGCGCGAGCACGCGCTCACGCACGCACGCACGCACGCACGCACACAGCAAACAGGAGAAGACAGAAGAAGGGCTCTTCTTATCTCATCACTCTTGGGCGCTCTTTTGGGCACCCATAACTATAACTTTAGGTGACAGCGCTGTGCATGACTCCGTTAGAGGCAAAAGTGCCTGGACCGGAATGGCGAGGGGGCAGCCCCAAAAAAGACCCCTTGGCCATTGGTGCAGGGGTTTTTTTATTGAAAAGGGTAACATTTTTGGGCACTTTTTGCTGTTTCACAGCTGCTGGTGCGATTTCTGTTTTAGAGAAAGTGATTCGACATTGGCGCCAGTTCCCTAGATTGGGTCAGTCGTGGAATCGACTCTCACCCAAGAAGTGTCTTCTTCAGCACAGCAGTCCTTGACCGATCAAGATCAGCAAATCCTGATTAGTCCATGAAGAGTCCAATAGGCCCAGAATTTGCATGTGAGGAGTCCAAACGTCCTTGATAACTCCTGATCAGCACGTGAAGAGACCGGACTTCATGCAGACAGGCATTAAATGGCCTCAACGTGCGCATCCATTGATTGAAATCCTCTCCAAGCTCCTGCTCTCGACGGAGCAGTCACATTTTTTCAAAGTGCAGTAGGTGGCAAAGATAGTCTGCGCTACTTTTCAGCCCCCCCCCCCCTCCCCTGACACTTTAGATAGTCCTCTGCACAACAGCTGTAGTGGATAATTGCTCAGCGTAGTCAATAGATTAAGATAAGAGGGTGGTCAAGTTAATCGAAAGAGAAGACCGGAGATTAGGATGTTGCTTGAGTTGCTGTTGTCGAAGCACGGTCGAACTGACATTGATAAGTGATCAACAGAAAGATCGGGACAACACAGACCTTTCTTTTCATCTTCTTCACGTTCATCGCTCCTGACGTGGGTCAAAAGACAGATGGACTCCCCCCCCCCCTCTTCCCCCATCCCCCCATCCCCCCTGGGGCCTACAAAGAGAGCAGCAAATAATAACTACTTGCGTGCACGCCTCATTGAAATGCTCGAGCAAGCGCGTGATTGCCTCACACACACACAGGGAAAAGAAAGACAGACACGTACAGGGTGATCAAAGTTTTTGCTTGTCCATGGGGGGATTGGCGAAGGCCTCTGAAGTTCGCTCTTCCGCACAGCTGAAGTCTGGAGTTTCGCGTACACCCGAGGAAAATGCTTTTTGTTCTCTGCTACGTAATGCTCAGCTGTGCCAAAAGCGATGTCAGCTGAAGTAGCATTCATACGGGTTGAATAACATTGACTTTGCTCTGTCTGTCCTGCTGACTGTTTGCAAATGCGCCTGTATCGAGTATCCGAGGAGGATTTCCTCAAATAGAACCGAGACTCATGATCAAATGGCAACCCTGCACCCGCAAAATTGTTCAGACTCCAATACTAACCCGTGTACACTGCTAAATGATGCATTGGGATTGTGCTGTCGTAGAAGCTGAGTTAAAAAAAAGGACGTAGCAGTTCAAAAGTGAGATGAAATATTAACAGCTCATGCTCAAATAGTCGACGTACTCATCCATGCTGGAGTCTGACAAAGAAATAGTGACCCTGTACGGTGACCAACGTTAATAGAGAACAAGTCCTGCCCACTCTTGTCGTCGTCAGCTGTGCCTGGATGTCATATCCTGATTGTGTGAGCGAGATTTCTGTTCTCTTTTTGCCCGCACAATTCCCGTGCAAGTGCATCTCCTGTCGTCATTAATTTCCATCTCCCCGCCAGTGTTTACGCCCAAGTCCGCGACCGCAGAGCAGAAGCCGCAGCCCGACACAGCCCGCCCGTGTGCGCGTCGCAGGACGATTTATCAGTGAAGAGTTTCCCAAAACTTTCATTTTTCATTTCGCTGACAACAAAGAGGGGTCGGGGCCTCTGAGGGCTGGGCAAGAGTTGCGACGAAGAGACTCTTGTTTATTCCCCTCCTCCTCCTGCACCCATCACGGATTTGTCTCACTACTTTTCTGCTCGGATTCATCTCCAGGGCTTGGACAAAAAAAAAGTCTCTTCTGGGACGGACTCTTCAGCTGCCGCTGCCAAGTTGAGTCTGTGAAATGCAATCGTCACAACGTCTGAGATGGGAATCCTGAGCTCTCGTATGCGTGCAGACAACTCGGGAACGATTTGCAACATGAGTCGTTTTCTCTCTTTTCTATTGCTTCCAGCTCACCCCACCCAAAAGAAAAAAAATCATTATTCATCGCCGAGGGCGCAAATGGGCTGTGAGCAGGGGAGGGATGAGGGATGCCTGCTAGGGATGATGCTGGCCCAGAAATCAATCAGCTCGAAGGTGTCGGAGCCCGAGCTGGACAAGCCGAGCCCTAGTCCTCCCCAGCTGGTTTGAGCCACGGCTAACCTCTACGAGCTGAATCAAGACAGGAGCTACTAGCCTTTTTTTTAAGACTGTTTATTTAGTCCTAAATGTACAATCTAATCAGACTAGGGAATCCTCTAGAATTCAAACATTTCTGCCAAATTGGTTCACATGACACAGGGCTGACAGGAAAAGGATGAACCAAGCTGAGCCGAGCCAAGAAAGAAGTCGAGCTGACTCAAGGTGTGATCTCATGAGCCACGAGCCTCAAAGAAAACATCAGCTCATCAAGCTTTTTTGAGCCTCACTTTGGCTTGGGACCACCCCTAAATTGCCTACTGCAACGGGGTCGAGGCTCAGAGAATGGCGAGAAAAGATTTGCTGTTGACCTAGGTAAAAAAAAAAAAAAAAGAAAAGTTGCCTCATCATGAAGCAAATTTGTTCGTTTTTCCTCCGCCTCCCACCACGTATGTGCTTCTCTGGCTCACACGTTCGCCACACACAAGGTGGGGGTGGGCGCGTCCACCTCCAATGGCGCGCAGGCGGCGGCCGGCCCGGTGTCGGCGGAGGTCTCGACGCACGAGTGCCTCGTGAGCGCGCACTCCCAGCCGGTCGCAGTAGGAATAATGAAGGAGAAGCGAGGCGGCAGCAGCCATAAATCATGTTGTCCACTGTGCTGTGGATGATGGAAAATGGCGAGGCAACGTTATTGATTGTCGTTCTTTCTCTCTCTCTTTCTCCGCATGCTCGTGTGCGTGCGTGCGCTAAGACTGTGCGATATCACAGATGTGCGGACGTCGCGATATTCGATACATGTATTCCAAGCACCGCGATATTCGATGCCGATAAGATATGCTGAATGCCCATTCAATTGTGGCTACTTAGTCAAGACGATAGATACTCTTGGTGATATCTCAAAAGATGGGACCTTTCCCAGCCAGGAGGGTCGACAGAGGCTCTGCGTGACATCTTTTTTCCCCTCAAGTATCGCGATGCTGGATATCGATGCACCGCACACTCCTCTTGCATGGTTCTCGTGTGTTTGTGAGTGGTAAAACATCAGCAGATTGGTTCCAGTAATTGATCTGGAGGTCGTTGTTGCCTCCCCCCCTTTCTTGCCGAGAAGGAAGTTCAAGATTGAGGACGCAAGCATGTGAACCATGACAAAGTCCCTGTGAGAACCGCGCAGAAGAGTCCGGAACACTGCGAGAGAGCAGAGTCGTTGGCAAAGGCATTCCACGAATACACTGGCCATCTTTTATCTCTTTATGCAATGATCCTTATGTAATGAGCTCCTTTGGCTCCAACATCCAGCCCATAAGTTGGATTTGTTGCCCATTTCGGACAGTCTTAATTGCAATATAAAACTGTCTGCCACAGAATGGATGGACGCAATTTGTTATGAGATTCTTCTTTAGTTCGTTAATTCTAATTTATGAGTGAGTCGTATCTGCTGTTTATTTTTCCCCGGCGAGTGATAGATGGAGCCGACCCGACTGGATTGATAAATCATTGACTGCATCGCGCTCAGATGCGCGCCGGAGGCCGAGAGACGAAGAATGACTACTTGGACGTCCTGGATGCGACTGAAAACACTCTTGCTCCATTAGACGCGCCTGTCCTGTGCAGGCGGGAGCGTGGAAATATCGTCTGGAGATGACGCATCGGTTCTCATTCAGGCAAAATGGAGCAGTCCATGATCCGCCCGCAGCTCCTGATGCTCGCATGCAAGGACTGAGTGGGGTGGGGGAATAATGTGTACGCACTTAACTGGACTTTAAAGCTTGAAGGAGCCCCTCTCTTTATAAGCTTTTACAGACACTTTTTTGACTCCAGTGGCCAAACAAAGGCCATCCCTTTCTTTATTGGAGGAGGCTAATTCTGGATGACGCGTGGAAATCACAAGATTGAAAGGGAGGAAGTGATGGCGTCCAAAGCAGCAAATGAATGGGCTCAAAGAGTAGCCGACTTGGACATCGATATAGTGGGGAATAACAGCATTAAAGAAACAACAACTGGTGCGTCATGGCTGAGGGGGACAATTTTTCTGTTTCTGCCCTCAACTGAAATGACGTCAGACGACTTTTGGGGTCGGGGGCTGTCGGGCCGGCTTGAACGAGGCCCGAACAGTCGGGCCCGCTCGGCCAGTGGAGCTGTTGCGCTCCAATGGCGTCTCGGCAACTTATAACACTGTTACAGGAATCCGGGCTATAAGGCAAATATTCACCCAGGCGCTGCCAAGGTGAGCCGAGGTAAGGTCGAGCTTTTGGGTTAGGTTGAGTTTTTGGGTTAGGTTGAGTTTTTGGGTTAGGTTGAGTTTTTGGGTTAGGTTGAGTTTTTGGGTTAGGTTGAGTTTTTGGGTTAGGTTGAGTTTT